>Ga0207747_1000501_pt1 | contig 43634 bp, 47 predicted proteins | sample HigsolmetaGSP11D_FD_184839 | JGI IMG/M metagenome (GOLD analysis project Ga0207747, IMG submission 184839) | High solid enriched microbial communities from the Joint BioEnergy Institute, USA - SP1-1-D (SPAdes) | ecosystem: Engineered > Bioreactor > SSF (Solid state fermentation) > Aerobic >...
GAGTGTCTTATGCTCTAGCGGCGAAGTGGACACGCCTCAAAGAATAAGGATTGCTTAAAGCAGTCAAACTTCTTTGGAAGCCCCCACTTCAAATTTTCGCTAGAAAATTAAGTGGGGGTAGTTCACTTATTCGTATTTTGTGCTTTCAACAAGTCACGGATTTCCCTTAACAGCTCTTCCTTCGTATCCAGCTCAGGAGCGGCTTCCTCCTCCACCACTTCTTCCTTTTTCTTCTTTGTAAGTTTATTCAATAGCCGGATAAACATAAAAATTGCAAAGGAAATGATGAAAAAGTCAATGATGCTTTGCAAAAATACGCCAAAGGAAACCGTTGCATCGCCTACTTGCCAAATAAATGATTTCGTAAAATCAATTCCGCCTGTAAGAATACCGATAAGTGGCATAATGATGTTGTCCACTAAAGAAGAAACAATCTTACCAAAAGCAGCCCCGATTACAACAGCAATAGCAAGGTCAATGACATTTCCTTTCATCGCAAAATCTTTAAACTCTTTCCACATATACATCCCCCCCAAACATAGCGATGATGTTCAAATATTCCCTATTTTGATATGGCATAAACTTTAAACGGTTTTCCAATGAACAAGCTGGATATAATATAAGTAGAAATCTTTTCCTTTAGGGTTGAGGAAATGGTACTAAAGGGATTAAAAAGATGAAGAGTGCTTCATTATATTTCAAATTGAAGTGCTTTTTATATGGACTATAAAAAAGAAATTTCACTAACGTTTTACTAGCAAAGAGTTGGGTACAATAATTTAGCACGAGGAAAAACAAAAGGGTGAAATGAAAGATGACAAAAAGCAAATTAACAAAGGAACAACAGGCAGAGTTTATCAGCCTATTAAAAGAACGTTTTGAGAAAAATAGACATCGCCATGAGGGAATGAATTGGGAGCTAATCCAGCAAAAACTTGAATCAAATCCTGACAAACTATGGTCCTTATATAGAATGGAACAAACAGGTGGAGAACCGGATGTAATCGGTTTTGATGAAGCGGCTGGGGAATATTTATTTTGTGATTGTTCAAAGGAAAGCCCAAAAGGACGAAGAAGCCTTTGTTATGACCGTGAAGCATTGGAGTCGAGAAAAAAACACAAGCCAGAAAATAGTGCGATGGACATAACGAAAGAAATGGGAATTGAGTTGTTGACGGAAGAACAATATCGCAAGCTGCAAGAATTGGAACCTTTTGATACCAAAACATCCAGTTGGATTTTCACACCTGAGGAGATACGCAGGCAAGGCGGCGCACTATTTTGCGATTATCGCTACGGCCGCGTATTTGTCTATCATAATGGAGCGGAATCTTATTACAGCTCAAGAGGGTTTCGGGGATTGTTAAGGGTTTGAATAAGCATCCATTGTATTGTTTCATAGAAGGAAGGAGAAAATGGAATGGCCATTCAAGTAAAAGAGATTCATTCCAAAACTTTATTGACGCAAGCAACAGGATATTTAGATATTGGATTTACTCATTCATTAAATCCTTACAGCGGCTGTGCTTTTGCTTGCCGCTATTGTTATGTCCGCGAATTGCCGATTCAAAAATTTAAAGGAATTCCATGGGGCGAATGGGTGGATATCAAAATGAATGCGCGGGAAGTTTACCGGAAAGAAATCATAAAACTTCGAAAAAAAGAACGTCCCATCAATCTTTATATGTCTTCTGCAACGGATCCATATCAACCTATCGAAAGAAAAGCGTGCATTACAAGGGGGCTATTAGAAGAAATGCTTTTATATCCTCCTGATTTTCTTGTGATTCAAACGAGAGGCCCTTTAATTGAGAGGGATATTAATTTGCTGATTCAATTGAAAGAACGATGCAATCTGTTAGTTTCGATGACGATAGAAACGGATCGGGAGGATGTGAAAAGAATTTTTGCTCCTTTTGCCCCAAGTATACACAAACGATTGAAAGCCCTTCAAAAATTGCATCTTGCCAATATCCCAACACAAGCGGCTATTTCTCCCTTGCTGCCTTTTACTCCTGAGTTTCCCAAAATCCTCAAAGGCTTTGTTGATTATATTTGGATTGATACATTAACGATTGGCGATGGTGCGCAAGGGAGACGGTCATCTCGGTTAAAGATGCCGCAAGTTTTTGAGGAACATCAATGGTCGGAATGGTACAAGCGAGATTTGCATAAAAGCGTAGAAACATATTTTATACAGTTTTTCCCAAAAGAGATGATTCGAATTTCAAAGGAAGAAGCTTTTTTAAGATAGTGTTTTGTTGGAAGTTGACAAAGAGAAAACCCTTACTAAAATGATATTATTTTACTAAATTTACATAAAAAATTCATCATTTGAATTCTGAAAATTTACACAAAATTAAAAAAAATGTTTTATAATGTTAGTTAACACGATATGGTTCTGAGTTATCATAACTACTAAAATGTATATTTTTTAGAAAGAATCAAAAGATTTATGAATAAAGTAATTAATTTAATAATATGATTCAAATTAAACGGAACTTAATTTAGTAAATAAGTATTATATTTGATTTAAGGCTGAATTAATGAGGAGGGATAAACATGGTGATATTTAGAAGTTTCAGTAAAAGCGATAAAACCAAACAGACGCAATCCGAACCAAAATGGGAGGAGGCAAGAAACCATCCAAAAAAATTATTAGAAGTAAATGGGGATTCCGACATAACAAAACAATTAAAATTGATTGATTTAGATGAAGATGATTTAAAGTTATTATCTTGCATTCAGCCACATATTGAAAAAAATCTTGATGAAATCGTACAAATTTTCTATGATGAGTTAACTTCCATCCCAGTATTGAATGAAATTATTCATCGATACAGTACGGTAGAAAAATTAAAGAAAACACTCAAAATACATATCTCAGAAATGTTTTATGGAAAAATTGATAAAGCATATGTAGAAAAGAGAATACGAATTGCACAAACTCATTTAAGAATTGGTTTGGCTCCTAAATGGTATATAGGGGCATTTCAAAATATGTTAAATTCTTTCATCGATATTATTAACCGCACGAATTGGTCCAAAGAAAGTATTGAGAAAGCGACTCTTCTTTGCACAAAAATCGTCAACTTCGAAATGCAAATCGTTTTGGAAGAATATGAAAAAGAGAAGAGGGGCCAAATACAAGAACAGCACGAAAAGGTGAAAGGGGAATTAAAAAACAATTTATCCCTTATCACAAAAAACTTGGCGAATCTTTCTGAAGAAACAACAAATTCCATTAACGAGATTATTCATTACTCAACAGATATTAAGAATGATACCGAAAGCTATATCTATGAAGTAAAGGAAATGGAGAAAAATTCACACAGCGGAAACGTTTTAATGGAAGAGTTGAAAGAAAAAATATACTCCATTTCTGAAAAAACAAAAGAAATGGAAGCTCTTGTAATGGAGCAGCAAAGAGCATCCGATAAAATCAATAACATTATTTCTCTTGTTACCCAAATAGCTGACCAAACGAATCTGCTTGCCTTAAATGCAGCCATCGAGGCGGCAAGAGCCGGAGACCATGGAAAAGGGTTTGCGGTTGTTGCAGAAGAAGTGCGCAAACTTGCGAATCAATCGAAAGAGTCTGTTAAACAAATTACAGAAATCATTGAAAGCACTTCAAAAATTACAAAAGATACAGTCTCTACAACTTCTACTATCCGAGAAACGGTATCCAAGGGCTTAGAAAGCGGAGTAAAAGTAATAGATAAATTTCATCAAATTGAATTGTCGCTTCAAGATAGCAAAAATAAAATTGAAGTCGTCGGAAAAGATATTGAAAATCTTGTGGAAACGATTGAAAAAATTAAACATTATACTTCCGATGTCGCAAATCAAGCAAAAGAATTGTATGAAAAAACAGTGAACCTCTAATACTTTCAGGAATAAACGGATTTTAGTATTTATACACAATAATGATTATCCAACGGGGATTGGATAATCATTTACTGATTTTGCCTCATTTATAAAGGCCTTTCTTGGAAAGTTTGGCTCTTTTGAACATTGGATTTTCTCTTTTCTACAAATCTCAGAAAAATATTGTTCGAGATGAGGGCGGAAATGATGAAAATGGTTCCGATTGTCTCAAAAATGGTTAAGGCATAACCTTGTATGAGGGAAATGAATAAGGTTGTTACCGGAACAAAATTGATAAAGAGCAACCCATTTAACGGGGATAATAAACTGACTCCAATATTCCAACCGAGTAACGCAATAACCCCGGGAAAGATAATCATAAAGAGCAAATGGGGCACAACTTCAACTAAATCGTTCTTCACAGGAAACGATACAACCCCAAAAAGCGTTGCCCCAATTGTGATAATGAATGCTGTCAATGTTCCAAGCAAACAGCTTAAAGTGGAATAACGCAACGGAGACCATCCATCAAATCGACTCCCGCCGATTGTGTAAATGACCCAGCCAATGACTGCTATCAATAACAGAAAAACCGGAATGATACTATCAGCCGCTCTGAAAAATGACTGAATATCTCCCTTCGTAATGACGAGACAAGCACCGGCAAAAGAAAAAAGAACACAAACCAATGTAAAAGACAGCGGCCGATGCTTAAGGAAAATCCACGCAATAACAATGGAAATCATAGGCATGAGGGATTCCATAATGGAAGCGGCCATCACACCGGATTGCCCCAGCAAATCTTGCCCCAAGAAAATAAATAAATTATAAACGGTAAAGGCCATTGTGCCGTAAAACCAGAGAGGCAAACCTTTCCCTTCTAAACGAAAGGCCTTTCTCCCTTCCCGCCAATACAAAATTCCAGCGAGAATGATAGTGACGGTTCCATAACGGAAAATGGTGAAGTAAAAAGGATCGATAAATCGGAAGGCGGAATGGGCCACCGGAAACATGGCTCCCCATGAAACAGCTGCTATAAAGCATAGTAGTGCCCCAATGAGAATTTTATTCTTCAATTTAAGCTACCCCTTTCTGCAAAAATTGTTATAATCAATATTAGCTTCAATTTAATATCACGTAAAATGAATAAAATGGATGGTTACTATCATTTTTTGTGATGAAGAGAGAGTGGCAATCAAGGAGGTTTAATTGTGGAATTAAAGGATTTAGAAATATTTCAATTGGTGGCGGAAAAGGGGACAATCACAGAAGTGGCAAAAGAATTGAATTATGTCCAATCGAATGTTACGTCCCGCATTCAGAAACTGGAAGCCGAACTGAACACACCTTTATTTCATCGACACCGCCGTGGAATGACGTTAACGCCGGAAGGAAAAAAACTATTATCATATAGTGAAAAAATACTGAAGCTCACAGACGAAATGAAAAAAGCCGTTCAAAATCATGATGAACCAACCGGAAAATTGGAAATTGGTACGGTGGAGACCGTTTATCATCTGCCAATCATTTTATCTTCATATATAAAAAAATATAAAAATGTGGAGCTGTCTCTTTTTACAGGGGTGACGGAGAGTTTGGAAAAAGAGGTGCTCAATCATAAGTTGGATGGCGCTTTCGTGACAAAATCCAACTTCCACCCCGAACTGGAAGTTTTTGATGTTTTTGATGAGGAACTTGTGTTGATTTCGGATTGCCGCGAACGAACAATGGAAGAATTAAAACATGAGCCGTTTTTATGCTTCAGCACCGGTTGCGGCTACCGTGCGCGGCTTGAACAATGGTATAAAGATCAAAACATTGCACCGCAAAAAATTATGGAGTTTGGCACATTGGAAACCATATTGCGAAGCGTTGCGATGGGGCTGGGAGTTTCCTTCGTTCCAAAATCCGCAGTTTCACACCTTGAACAAAGCGGTGAGATTCGGTGCCACCGGTTGCCGGAACAATACAGCAAAGTAAAAACCGTTTTCATTCGAAGAAAAGATTCCTATTTAACGGCCAGCATGGAAAAATTTTTGGAAATGATTGAGAAAAGCAAAGAGGCCATTTATCGCAATCTTGAATCAAATTAATATCCGATAGCTATTTTTATTTTTTTAATAGAATTGTTAAAATATATAAATCATCTGTTCTTACTTGGAATGAAAGAAGGATTTTTGCATGTTAACGACCTTTAATGCCAAGCTGCAAAAATTGATGCCCGTTTTGACCCCTTTAAGTCTTGTCATAGGGGTTTTTTTAGATGAAATTGGTGGGCATTTGCGGTTCCTCGTTCCTTGGATTTTTGCGGTGATGACCTTTGCAGGAAGCATCAGCATCAATTTTCAAGGCTTGCGAAGTGTCAGGAAACATCCGAAATTTATTTTGTTGACAATTGCTTTTTTGCATATTCTCATGCCGATTTGGGCGTACATATTATCCATACTTGTATTTGATGATCATTTACTGACGGTCGGTTTTATTTTGTCCGTAGCCGTTCCAACGGGTGTGACCAGTTTTATTTGGGTCAGCATCTGCAATGGAAATAAACCGCTGGGACTGTCCATTATCTTAATCGATACGCTCCTCTCCCCGATTGTCTTCCCGCTTCTTTCCAAAATAGCAGTGGGGCAGAAAGTGATGATTGATACCACATCCATCATGTTGGATTTAATTTGGATGGTGGTGCTTCCATCCATTCTCGGTATGATTGTGAATGAATGGGGAAAAGCGGATTTTGTATCGAAGCTGAACAGAGTGTTTGCACCGATGCAGAAATTAAGCATTTTTCTCATTGTGTTTATCAATAGCAGTGTGATTGCGCCATATATAAAAAATATATCTTGGGAAATTATGGATATCATTTTGTTGGTTTTAGTCGTCTCTTTATCCGGTTATAGTTTCTGTATTTTAATAGGGCATTTCTTATGGCGGAAAATGGACTTGATCACGACCTTTGTTTTTACAGGAGGCATGCGGAATATCGCTGTCGGTGTGGTTGTGGCAAGCACCTATTTCCCGGCGAGATCGGTTCTTCCTGTGGTGTTCGGCATGCTGTTTCAACAAGTATTGGCATCCCAATTCGGTAAAATCCTTGAAAAATATCAGCAAAAATTTAATTTGGAATATTAATGCAAAAACTGTTCAAAGGAGATCTTTGGACAGTTTTTTTTATTTATTGGTAGATGAATGGTATAAAAACTAATTAATGAACCACATTAAAAGTAAATGTTATAAGTGGGAGTATATGTATGAGACGTTTTTACCGAAAAGTGCCGAAGAAAAGTTCAACCAATGCAAATTCCGCAAACAAGCGAAATGAAATGTTGCAGCAATTCTCCGGACAGAACGAAAACTTGGGCGGATCAAACAACCAATCCAATATGAGTGGAAGCACAGAAAATGATCAAAAATTAAGTTCCAGTGTTCAACATATAATGGATGCCCAAGAGGGGAATCCGGAAAATCAAAAGGAAAGTCAAAACAATGGACAACCAATAACGGATCAACAAAACCGGCAGATTCAATCAAATACTCAAAATAATCAAAACCAACCATTGGTTTCTTTTAGCCAGACGAATAATCAGCATGTCCAACTTCAGCCTGACAACCCGCAAGGCAATCAGAACCGTGAAGGGGGTCAGGCAAATCAAGCAGATCAAACTAATCAAGCAGTTCAAATCAATCAAGACAATCAATTCAATCAAAACAATCAAGCAAATCAAAATAATCAAAGCAACCAACCAAATCAAGCCAACCAATTGAATCAGGGCAATGGACAGGGCAACCAACCAAATCAAGCCAATCAATCGAATCAAGGCGATGGACAGGGAAGCCAATCGAATCAAAACAACCAAGCCCAAGACATGCAAAACAGTCAAAGCCAACAGCCAAATCATCAAAAACCGATGACAAACACGGATCAAAATGTATCCGCTCAAATCAGTGTACCGATTTATAAAAAGCTGGAGGACAATATTGAATACATTAAAAAAATCTTGGGAAATCCGTATGATTTAGTTGTCCGGGAATTAAGATTGGAACTTTTCGAAGACGATCCGACTCCAGACCAACAAACATCCACCAATACACAGCTGTTTATGGATGAAAAGAATGAGCAAACAGTTTCAAAAATCCAATGCAGCATCCTTTATATCAGTGGTCTGGCAAACTCAAAAATCGTGGATGACAACATATTAAGAACGCTGCAAGAGAAGGCCAGGGACAAACAGTTTAAGGAGAACCCACTTGAGCAAATCAATCAGGAAGTTATTGCAATCACAAATACAAAAAAAATCAACACTTTTCAACAAGTGATTGATGCCCTCTTATGTGGAAGTTCCATTTTCATGATTGAAGGGGAAAAGATGGCCCTTGAGATGGGAACGGCCGGGGCTGAAAAGCGTTCCCTCGAGGAATCACAGTCAGAAACGGTTATCCGTGGATCCCGAATATCATTCATTGAAGATATCGATACAAACATTTCGCTGCTAAGAAGGGAATTAAAAGATCCGAATCTCCGCATCGAAAGTTATGAAATAGGAAGACGATCCAATCAAAGAGTGGCCGTTTGTTATGTGGAAGGAATCACCAATCCGGATATTTTGGATGAAGTCAAGAGGAGACTCAAAACAATAGACATAGATTTTGTTCCGGATTCGGGAATCGTTGAACAATGGATAGAAGATAGTTCCTTATCCCCTTTCCCGCAAGTGCTCGATTCGGAAAGACCCGATCGGGTGAGTTACAATCTTATGCAGGGGAAAGTGGTCATTTTTTTGGATGGAAGTCCCTTTGCCATAGTGACACCCATTACGGTGGGAGATGCTTTTTTAACAGTGGAAGATTTCAGCCAGCGATGGATTGTTGCATCTTCCATGAGATTGTTAAGATTTTTTTCAGTATTGATCGCCTTATTTTTGCCTGGGCTTTATGTGGCATTGACCTCTTTTCATCCGGGCATGCTTCCTACCCAATTAATCTTGGCGATCACAGCCGCAAGGGAAGGGGTGCCGTTTCCGGCCCTCATCGAAGTGCTTTTGATGGCCGTCACCTTTGAAATATTGCAAGAAGCAGGGATCCGGCTTCCGAAACCGATCGGCCAGACCGTCGGCATCGTTGGAGGGGTGGTCATCGGCGATGTTGCAGTCAGTGCGGGGATTGTCGGTCCGGCATTGGTGATTATTACATCCCTTACCGCCATGAGTTCCTTTACGATTCCGAACTACAGCACGTCCATCAGTTTCCGTATTTTAAGATTCATTTTTGTCATTGCGGCATCCATTTTAGGACTATATGGAATTATTCTTGTTTTCATTATGCTCTGCATCCATGTCGTCAATCTAAAAAGTATGGGCATACCTTACTCAGCGCCGATTGCTCCATATTTCCTTGACAGTTTAAATAACCTTGTTATCCGCACACCTATTACGACACTCAAAAGACGGCCGCCGTATTTGGAGCCATTGGATTTGCAAAAAGTGAACAGTGGGGGTCAAAGGCAATGAATCGATCGCCCGATACGGTAGGAATCATTAGCGACCGGGATCTTTTCATTTCTATCATAACCAATATTATTGGAGTGTTGACACTGACCTTTCCAAGGGTGATTGCACAAGATACGTCCGGCTCGGATGGCTGGATTTCCATCTTGATGGGTGGGCTGATTGCCAGCCTTTTTGCCTGGATTGTTTCGAAAATTGCCATTTCCTTTCCGAATCAATCTTTTTATTCCTATGCTACCTACTTGCTTTCCAAGCCGGTTGCTTTTGTGATTACATTTATTTTTTCACTGCTGTTTACTGCGGTTTCCGCATTTAATGTAAGTGAAATCGTCTTCCTTTCCCATCAATACTTGTTTGACCGGACTCCCGAGGAAATCATTGCACTTACATTTTTGCTTGTTGTCGTCTATGCGGTGTCCGGTTCCCAGGCCGCCATTTTCCGTTTGAATATTCTTTTTTTCCCGATTTTACTTGTCGGGTTGTTATTGGTCATTTTTCTGCCAATCAGTATTGTGCAATTGAAAGAATTGTTTCCCATCTTCCAAACGGATTTTACGGGATATATAAAATCGACCGGTACAAGCACCATTTGTTTTTTAGGTTTTATCATCAACTTTTTTTATATCGCTCTTGTGAAAAATCCGAAAAAAATTCCAAAATTGTCTGTCATGGCGGTTTCGATTTCCACTTTTTGTTATCTCATTATTTTTCTTGTTTGCATATCCGTTTTTGGAAATGTCACAACAGGCAATTTGTTTTATCCGACATTTGATTTGTCGAGAACGGTTGAAATTCCCGGCGGTTTTTTCGACCGTTTTGACGCGATTTTATTTGTGTTTTGGACAATCATTTTTTTTACATCTGCAATGATGGGCTTTGATACTGCCGTGATGGCCCTCCGGATGCTTTTTCGTAGATTGAAAAAAATGACCGCCATCTTGATCCTGTCGCCCATCATTTTCTATATCAGCATGTTGCCAAAAAGTTATTTGGAATTAATTTATTATAACAAAGGTCTTGGCTATTTTACGTTGTTCTATTTGATCATTGTAACGATTTTATTGGGTGTGGCATTTAAAATCAAAGGTGGGAAGTCCGGTGGGGAATAGAGCTCCGGTATGGATTTTCATCATTTCAGCAATCCTTTTATCCGGTTGTTGGGATCAAATTGAAATTGAACAACGGGCATTCATATCGGTAGTGGCGATTGATGCCACGGATAATCCGGGGGAAGTCAAATTTACAGAACAACTGGTGAACCCTGAGAATATTTCCACCATAGCGGCTGGCGGCGGGCAAGGGAAAGCCTTCAGAAATCTTTCAGGCACTGGAAGGTCCCTTTTTGAAATCAATCAGGAAATTGCGAAAAAGTCCAGCCGGGTGTTGGATACAACCCATTTAGACGCCATTATTTTTTCTGAAGAAATCATGAAACAACCCGGTGCGTTTAAAGATTATTTTGATCTGTTTTTCCGTTCCAAAACCATGCGGAGGGGAATCAAGATTGCCGTTTCCAGCGGAGATGCGTGGGAATTGTTGGAGGTTGAGGCGGAACACGAGAAAATACCGGGCGAATACATTATCGAACTGCTGGAAAATAAAGAGGATTTGAATGTGGTGGATTTAATCAGAATCGGGGATATTGATGAAAAGCTTTATTCAAAAATGAGTTTTCCGATGGCACAAATCAAAAAGAAGAGTGACAGGGAGATTGACTATAGTGAAATAGCCATTTATAACGGCCCTCAGGAGCGGATGATCGGCACGTTGAAGGATGATGAAGCAAAAGGGTTGAGTTTTATTCGGGGAATGAAAAACAATGGCGCAATAACAGGAACATTGGATAATGAAGAAATTACGGTTGAAATAGGAAGTATTAAAAGTAAATTTACTCTTGTAAATCCGGATCCGAAACAAATGAAGTTTGCCCTGGATATAAAAATGACCGCGAGTCTTGCTGAACAGGCCGGATGGAACGATATTTTCAAACGTGAAGTATTGACGGAATTGGAACGTGCTTCAAAGAGAAAAGTGGAAGAAATGGTGAAGAGCGCAATCAAACGTCTACAGGAAGACTTCCGAACAGATGCGATGGGGTTGGGTGAATATTTGCATCATTACCATCCAAAATTATGGAAAAAGGTTAAGGAGGATTGGGAGGAAGGAGCGAATTATTTCTCCAATAGCGAAATTGATCTTAATGTGAAGCTCACAATTGCGGAACCGGGAAGTATTAACCGGACAACTACTCCAAGAGGTGAGTGAGATGGACTTTATTGTTAAATTGGTGCCGGATATGCCTACGATTTTGGGCATGATTGCGGCTTTCATTGTTCCACTGTTGGTTTACAAAGTCAACGAGAAAATCCATCAGAAGATAGACCCTCCTTGGAAACAGGAAGACCGTCAAAAAATTAAAAATCAACAATCGTGAAAATCGTCGAAACTGAAAGAAAAGGTGTATCCCATGATTTACTACATCGGTATTACAAAGGAAGGCCATTTGGAAAAAGGGGATTCCTTAAATCAGATTCTCTTTTCAGGTTTCAAATGGTTTTGGGTGGATTTCAGCGAACCGACGGAAGAAGAAATCCGGTATTTATCAGACACGTTTCATTTTCATCCTTTGGCGATTGAGGATTGTGTGCAGGACCTTCAAAGACCGAAGCTGGATTATTTTAACCATTATACGTTTTTTATAACCCATACCCTTCGTGAAGAGAATGGTGAACTGATTAAGGAAGAGCTGGATTTTTTTGTAGGGGAAACGTTCATTGTCACTTTTCATAAACAACCTTCAGTGGAGGTGATCAAAGTATGGAATGAATTGATTGCGGCAACTTCCGTACAACAATGGGATCCCTATTACGTTTTTTACGAAATTTTAGATAAAATTGTCGATAATTATTTTCCCATTGTTTACAAAATAGAGGATGAACTTGCAAAGATCATTATGCAGCAAACGGGTATCCAGCCGATGAACGACTTGATGGAAACAAGAAATATGTTGCTAAAATTGTTGCATTCCGTGAACCCGATGAGGGATTTGCTATATCGCATGTTGAATTCCCATCATTTAAACCTGAATCAGATTGATGAAAGGAGAGAATATTTTTCCAATATCCATGACCATCTATTAAAATTGTCGGAAATGGTCATGTCCAATCGTGAAGTGACGGCGGATATCCGGGACAACTATATATCATTGAACGCCCATCAAACCAACAATGTCATGAAGGTGCTTACGATTATCACCTCCATTTTTGCCCCATTAACATTCATTGCCGGAATCTATGGAATGAACTTTCGAAACATACCTGAATTGTCCTGGAAGTATGGTTATTTTGCGACCCTTTTCGTCATGTTTCTCATTGGTGCATCAATGCTTTTGTGGTTCAAAAGAAAAGGCTGGTTTTAATCATTTGATTCTCATTCCGATAATAATGAACACAATGCCTGCGAAGAGAAAGAGCATTTTCAAGAAAGAGATTTGCCCGGAAAGTCCGCTGATGCCGATGCCGGTAGTCACAATCAAGATCGTCGGACCAACCAACGCCAACATGGAATTGATCATCAGGGCTTTTTCCAAATCATTGAATTTCCACATGAGGGTCGCTGCGGATAATTCGATGCTGCCGGATAAAAATCTTAATAACACCATGTAGAGCAATGCACTTTCCAATCCTTCATCCTTCCGCTGTTTCTTGGAACATGATATGCTTGTCCATGAAAAAATATTAATGGTTTGGTGAGTCAATTGATTAAATTATCTTCTTTGGATGAAGCGAATTCATTTATTGAACAAAATCCGCTTGCTTTTCTTTTTATCTCAAGAACGGATTGTGGGGTTTGCCATGCGCTGCTTCCGCAAGTGGAGAAGCTGTTGGAAAGCGATCACCGCATTGCTTTGGGATCTATCGATGCGGAAGAGGTGAAGGAAATCGCGGGCCGTTTTTCGGTCTTTTCGGTTCCGGCATTATTGTTCTTTGTGGAAGGAAAGGAATATTTCCGGGAAGCCGGAATTGTGCATATGGACTTGTTGAAAGAGAAAATCGGCAAAATTTCCAGGCTGTATGAGGGATAAGAAAAAGGAGGCGTTCTGAACGGACGTCTCCTTTTCATCATTATAATTCGTTTACTAGTGCGTGTAATGTTTCTTTTAACTCTTCGTCATGTTCTGAAAGTTGAATTAGGTTTGCAAGGCGTTCTTTTAAAATATGGCGTTCAATAATTTGTTTTTCGTCAAGAACGCTCACAAATAGTTTAATAATTAAACTGTCTAGAATTTTTAACGCTTCTTCTTTGCGTTCAGGTACAATTTTTGCATCTGTTCTTAAAGCTTTACTACCCATATTTCATTCCCCCTAAAAGTTTTCCTATGTTCCATAGTACCATAATATTATATATTTTTGGATATTGAAATACAGACGTGAAATGGAATTTTTTATTCAAAGAGGAGGGATTATAAAAATTTTTCCCTTTTTAAAGGATTTTAAAAGATGTATTTAGAATATATATTTAAGGAAAGGGGATGAGTGAAGTGAGAGGAATCATTCACAATAAAAAAAGAGAAATTTCTGTCGAAGATGCATATGATTTTTTAAGAAAGGCGAAAGTGGCCCATGTGGCAACGGTGGGCGAAGATGGCTATCCTTACGTGATTCCATTTGTTTTTGTCTATGAAGAGGGAACAAAATTATATTTGCATATAGGAAATTTGAGAGAAAGCCATTTTTGGGAAAATATTAAAAAGAATCCGCGGATTTGTATTGAAGTGTGCGAGATGGGAGAAATCGTTCCAGGAAAAAAATATGCCTGCCAATCGGCTTTGGCATATATAAGCGTCGTCGTGTTTGGAAAGATTCATCGCATTGAAGATGAGCAAAAGAAAGAATGGTTTTATGATTGTCTTTGGAAAAAATATGGAGACCCAAATTGGCAATTTGAAAATGGCGGATATCCTATATTGCCAAAGACGGAGGTATTCGAAGTGGAGATTGAGGACATCACAGGGAAATTGAGCGATGCCATCAGCCATTAAAAAAATGGGCGACTTAATTTGTTAAGTCGCTTTTCTATTTTGTCTATTACTCAATATCCCCGCATTGTTTCGCCAATTCTTGCAGTTTGTTTTTCATGTATTCCCCGATCCGTTTTTGACCGCTTGAAAAATCTTCGCCTTCCTGAAAAGCGATGGGCTCATCCGAAATAATGAGCCGATTGTTTTTGCTGACGTATAACGGCACAAAATGAACATGTTTGCCTGTTTCTTTAAAATAATATTTTTCGATAAAAAGATAGCCTTCATACATATCCTTCGCTTCATTGGAAGTGTTCGTATAGTCGATTGTTGGATAAATGGCGATGCTTTCCCCTCTTTTTAACGCTTCCACCGATAAGCGGAAAGTCTCCAGAATTTTTCTTGACTCCCTGTATACAGGTATCCCTTTCCCGGATTTTAAAAGGGCTGAAATAATAAACGAAACGGGATATGCGCAAATTTTAGCGATAGTCCGATTCATGCCAAACCGTTTTGTAAAGGTATAATCCACATATTGCCGAAAGCACATTTTCCGGTCAAGAAATACATGCAGAATCCAGGTTCTCAAACTCTTTGGAAACCATAAATAAATAACAAAAGGATTGAAAAGGTTTTGATGATGGGAAATGTACACAACAGGATCTTTTACTTTTTCATGGATTTGGACGCGATAGGAAGGATATATTTTTCGGACGATCCATTGGGACAACAGGAAGAACTTGCCGTAAATATTAGACATGCTCTTCACCTTCGTTCAGCTTTTTATTGGCGACGCTTCCGGAAATGATGATTGAAAAGATTTTTAATGAGTCTTTGAACGGATGGTAATAGGAGCTTTTATTCTTGTTGATGTAAATGGTTTGAATCGGAATTTGATGGATTGGGATTTTTCTTTTGGCAGCCGCAATCAGCATGTTCATTTCATATTCATACCTTTCCCCCTCCAAAGAAAGAAGGAAAGGAAGCATTTTGATCGGAATGCCTCTAAGGCCTGTTTGTGTATCTTGAAGTTTGATTTTAAATAATAATTGGAATAAAAAACTTGTAATTTTATTGCCTGCATAGCTTCTGGCAGGGACGTGATCCTGGTCGAAATCCCGGACACCGAGGAGAATTCCGTTCTGAACATCGGCCATTTTTTTGGCGATGTTGATTACATCCTCGACGGAATGTTGACCATCCGCGTCAGCAGTTATCACTCCATGCACATTTCGGTTTTTCAGGATGTATTCGAAGGCGGTTTTTAATGCACGTCCTTTTCCTTTGTTCCTTTCATGTGTCAGCACTGTGCAATTTTGGATCAGTTGAATTTGATGGAAAATGGGTTTGCAGCTTTCCATGCTTCCGTCATTAACAACCACAATTTCCGTAACATTAAAATTTAATAATTCGTAAATATAGTCGATCAATTCACGAGTCGGATTCAAGGCAGGAATGATAACGCAGACTTTGTTCATAGCGTCCCTTCCTTTCTCAACTTTTAAGTCGGCCTTACAATAGATTGATAGTATTATAGCATAAAACAGACAATTTGAAATATTTTGAATTTATGGGAATGATGAAATCGATGCCGAAGAATCTTTTATTCATATATATTCAAAAATAGAAATTTCATTACAGTCGGGAAGGTATTTAAATATATACTATTTTAATAAAATTTTATTTTCCCTTAAGAAAACATTTTTATGTTCATTTTTCACAATTGATATAGCATAAAATTATGATGAAAACAGTCAATTCCTATGAGGTTTATTTTCTATCAAGTTGGATTCCGTTATCGAGGGTGATATTGTGGAGAAGGATTTGAAGATTCTTCTTTTGACGGGGAGCTATGGGAACGGCCATTTAAAAGTTTCAAATACTTTAAAAAAAACGTTTTCCAAAATGGGAAAGAACGATGTAATAGAATCGGATCTTTACCATGTCTCCCATCCGTTATTGACGAGAGCTTCAAAATATTTATATATAAAAAGTTTCAATTACGGGAAAAAACTATATGGATTAATTTATTACGGAGGAAGCAGAAACAAAAGGTTTTTCGATATAAAATTCCTGAACTATTATGGAATGAGAAAACTGAAGGGGATGGTGGAGGATGTACAGCCGGATGTGATCATTAACACCTTTCCCATGCCGGTTGTGCCAGAATTGAAAAGAAGAACAGGAATTCAAATTCCCATTGTTCATGTCATTACAGATTTCCGGGCCCATAAAAATTGGGTTCACGATTCCGTTGACCGATATTATGTTGCCACGGAAGAGCTGAAAGAAAATTTGGTAAGCGTTGGCATTCACGTCAACAAAATAAAAGTGTCAGGCATTCCGATCGATCCCCGGTTTGAACAGCCGGTGGATCGGAAACGGTTGTTGGCTTCTTATGGCTTGGAAGCTGAAAAACCTGTCATTTTAATTGCGACAGGGGCTTATGGAGTTTTAAAAGATATGGAAGGCGTCATGAAAAAAATATTGGACCATGGCGAGTATCAAATACTGGTCATTTGCGGAAAGAATGAGGTTTTAAAAAAGCAGTTATTGGATGAATTTTCGCGAAGTCCCAATGTCCGGATATTTGGATTTACAAACAATATGGATGAAATGATGAAAATGGCGACGGTGATGATTTCAAAGCCGGGCGGTATTACGTTGAGCGAAGCGCTTGCCGTTCAAGTGCCGATGTTGCTTTATCGGCCTGTACCCGGCCAGGAGTTGGAAAATGCGAATTATTTTCAATCGAAGGGTGCGGCAATTGTCGCAAATGATCCGGATGAATTGGTTGAACATGCGGTCCGGTTGGCCACGGACGAAGAGCGACGTAACAGAATAATGAAAAACATGAAAAAGATACATTTCCCCAATGCCGCGGAGGTTATTTATGAAGATGTCATGGCTCTGATTGAAAGTAAACATCAAATTATAAGCTAAAAGGAGGTTCGGCAAATGGAGCCTCCTTTTATGCACAAATGATTAAACCATTTTTAATAATGCTTCTTCTCCGATCATGCCTTTGAAAATCCCCAATTTTTCCGCCTCGGTTGTAACGGATTCCAAAGGGGCTTTTAACAATTCGTCAATCGTCCGAACCCCAACCGCACGACCGGCGATGATTTTTCTGTCTGCAAGGCGGGTGTTCAATAATTGTACATCAAGCGCTCCGCACATAATGTATCCAATTTCATTGGAAATCGTTAATAAAGTTGTTTTCGGCAAATGGACAGTGATGGCGGTATACATATGTCCCTGCAATTCAATCGGTTCAATGGAAATCAATCACATCGCTCCTTTCTTTAATAAAATATGGAGCGATGGAAAAAATGTTCTGATAAAGTGCGGGATTTTCCTTTTATTCAAAGTGTGCTTCGAAAAAATGAAAATATAAGGTAAGCATAACTGCCGACGAATATTTCATACTAAGAATACTTTCACAAAACAATCGACCATGATGAAAGAGGTGATTGCCGATGGCTGGTAAAGATGCTTTTCCGAAACTCAGAAACCAAAGCTTGAAACCGAAGTATCAAAAATCGCTGATTAATGGTCAAACGGAAATATCGCTTCATAACCAATTATTGAGAACCGATGCGAAGGCAAGACAATACTAACTCATCATGGCGATTCAGTGAAAGGGCCCGGAACTCAGTTTCCGGGTTTTAAAATTTTAAAAAAATGATTTTTCGTGTATAAATTTTTTTTAAAAAGTCATAATAAATAATGATTTCACAAGACAAAGCGACATGAACAACAGGAGGGATTTCCGATGGACAAAATCACTGAGAATTTTGACTCTGATACTCCACCGAAACTCAAAATGGTGAAGTAAAAGTCCATTGTTCAAGCGCAAATTTGAATATGGATCAAGCACCTTTGAGTTGATTGTTTCATGTCGTAATTTGTGAAATCCGGACCCGGAACTTAGCTTCCGGGTTCTGTTATTTTTTGAATAACGAAACAAATGGAAAACGTCCGCAATTTGACAAATAAATTCCGCACAAATATCCACCTTTTCCATAATCTTTTCTCTAATCCTCAACAACCTGATTTCCACCTCTTTTATTTCCAATGGATTTGAAAATACGACTTAAGACTGAATGGAATTTATTTCTTTAGTCGGTTTATAGGTTGATGCGTTGTCTTTAGAATGGGGGTATATTACAAAGGAGAAAGTCGATATGGAGAAAGTGTATTTATTGTTTACTGATACGGGAACACTTTTTACGAGAATTATCAAACTTTATACGAGAAAAAATTATAATCATGCCTCCATCGCTTTTGATTCGGATTTTCAGGAAGTGTACAGTTTTGGGAGAAAAAATCCCAATAATCCATTTATCGGCGGGTTTGTAAAAGAAGATTTGCGGAATAAACTTTTTTTAAGGAGCAGAGGGGCGATTTACAGTTTTTGGGCAACCGATGAACAAGTTCTTCGCATGAAAGAAATCATAAAAGCCATTGAAACGAATCAACAAAATTATAAATACAATCTGACCGGGCTTATTACATACACGTTCAATAAACCCTCTTATCGGAAAAATGCATATTTCTGCTCGCAATTTGTTGCCCACGTATTAAAAGAAGGGGCAAATTTCAATTTCCGGAAACCCGTTTCCCTTGTATCCCCCCATGATTTGCAATGTTTATCCAATTTACAATTGGAATATGAAGGTCCGTTATTCCATTTGGTGATGAACAAAAAGAGATTGGGCAAGCTCTATCGTTACAATGTCGGATAAAGAATGAAAACTTTGGGAAATGTTGCACCTTTGAATGAAATAGAAAACATGGAGCAAAATAAACAACATAGCAAACGAATGGTTTGAGAGGTGCAACGATGGAAAATATCAATGAAATCCCGAGAGATCAAGGTATCGATCATAGCCTGACCCTGTTGAAAGAAGGATATGAATACATTTTAAACCGCAGAAAAAATTTGCAAACAGACATTTTCGAAACAAGAATATTGGGGAAGAAAGCGGTTTGTTTAGGGGGAAAAGAAGGAGCCCAATTGTTTTATGACCAATCAAAGTTTCAACGGCAAGATGCTTTTCCGAACCGGGTCGTCGAAACATTGTTTGGAAAAAATGCCGTTCAAACTCTTGATGGAGAAGCCCATCGCCATCGGAAAAAAATGTTTTTAAATGTCATGACGAAAGAAAAAGTAGATAATTTCCTGGACATTATGAAAATCGAATGGGAGAGGGCATTGGACGAGTGGAGTAAAAAAAATGAGATTGTCTTTTATGAAGAAATGAAAACTTTATTATGTAAAGCGGCTTTCAAATGGATCGGATATCCGCTTCATGAAGACAATGCAGAGACCTTTATGAATGAATTGGGGGCGATGTTTGAATCACCGGCCGCTTTTGGTCCGGAGCATTGGGCGGGAAGAAACAAAAGAAATCGAATGGAAAAAAAGATGGAGAAATTGGTGAAAAAAATCCGCTCTGACGAAGTGCAAGTACAGCAAGACTCCATCATGCATCAGTTCGTTTTTTATAAAGATTTGGACGGAAACTTGTTGGATGCCGAAACGGCCGCTGTTGAAATCATCAATATTTTACGTCCCGTGATTGCGATTTCCGTCTATATCAATTTCATTGTCATGGCATTGGCACAATATCCTCATGAAAGGGTAAAGCTGAAAAAGCACCCCGGTTATGCCCCGCTTTTTATTCAAGAAGTCAGACGATTTTATCCATTTTTTCCTTTCGCTGTGGCAAAGGCGAAAAGCAGCTTTACATGGAACGGTTACGCAATTCAAGAGGGGACTTTGGTGCTGCTTGACATTTATGGGACAAACCACGATCCAAATTTATGGGACAACCCTGATGAATTTCAACCGGAGCGTTTTGCCAATTGGAAAGATGACCGGTTTAGCCTGATTCCCCAAGGAGGGGGAAATGTTGAAACCACACACCGGTGCCCGGGTGAACAATTGACCATCGAAACGATGGGAATGGCGCTGGATTATTTGATAAATAAAATGGATTATGAAGTGCCGGAACAGGATATGTATATTACAATGAATACGATTCCGAGCATTCCAAAAAGCAAAGTGATTTTGAAAGATGTGAAGCGGGTAAGGGAAAGTATTCATTAAGATGGACTGGGCTGTCTGAAAAGGGCCTTCTTTCAGGCAGCCTATATTTGTGCCATTGGCAATTGGAATCCCAGGAGACCAGGAATCGAGATGATACAGAATAGCCCCACCCGGAGAAAATCCCGGGTGGGACTATCAAAATCAAGTTCGGCCAAAAAGCACAGGGATGGCATGGATAATGTCCATCGGTGTGACTCCATAATTGGATGTTTCTTTTCCTAACTCCTCCGCGGCGGTTGCATGATAGTAGCTTGCGCTCAACATGGCTTTTAATGGATCTTTTTGTTGAGAAACCAGGGAGGCAATCAAACCTGTCAACACGTCCCCGCTGCCGCCTTTCCCTAATGCATCATTTCCATGGGGGTTGATCCAAAGCTCTCCCTTTGGTGTAGCAATGATTGGACGATGCCCTTTCAACAATAGATAAATGCCGTATGTGGATGCCAAATGTTTCGCGGTTTCAAGACGGCCCGCTTCAACTTCGGCAACAGTTTTTCCTGTTAAAGTCGCCATTTCTCCGGGGTGGGGAGTTGCAATAATATCGCCGCTATAATGTTGTAATTGATTCAAATGATTCTTCAGAAAATATAACCCATCCGCATCAACGATCAGCGTTTGCGTTGTCAGCTTTTCCAGCAATATTTGAATCATCGCATCGCCGTCACATTCTCTTCCCAATCCCGGACCGAAGACAATGGTTTTAAATTTGGAATAGTCTATGTTTTCAAGAGCCTTGCAATCTATCGAACCATTGGTATCCGGAAGCGGGAGGAAGAGACTTTCATGGCACGTTCCGGCAACCTGTGAATAAATCGTTTCCGGGATGGCAAGGGTGACAAGGCCGATGCCGGAATGGAAGGCTGCCTTCGCGGTATAAATAGGTGCCCCTACATAATATTTCGAACCGCCAATGATCAAACAATGGCCGAAAGTCCCCTTATGTCCATGTTTTACCCGTTTTGGCAGCGAAGTTTTCGCCGTTTCCGCATCCAACAGTTTTGGCAATGGCAATTGAAGGATTTCAACAATCGAATCGGGAACAGAAATATCAGCCACTTTCCATTCCCCGATCACTTTCGGTCCATCCCCGACGAAAAATCCGATTTTCGGCAGGGCAAAAGTGATGGTTTTTTTTGCTTTGATGGCGATATTCGCCACTTCCCCCGTGTTGCTGTTCAAACCTGAAGGAACATCTACACTGATTACATCTTTATGAGATTCATTCACCGCTTGAATGATTTCGTAAAAAGGGGAACGCACTTCACCCGAAACGCCTGTCCCAAGCATCGCATCAACAATCACATCCGCCGATTGAATATGGAAGAAGATGTCTTCTTCTCCGGCCCGATAAACATAAAGAGGCAACCGGCGATTTTGATACACTTGATAATGAATATGAGCGTCACCTTTCAACTTTTCCTCATTGCCGATAAAGCAAAGCGACACATCATATCCAAAGTCGATCAGACGTCTTGCAATAACAAAACCATCGCCGCCGTTGTTTCCTTGTCCCGATAAAACCAACACACGGGTATAGTTGGGGTAGTCGCGCAAAATCTCCTGCACGACCGCATTTCCCGCGTTCTCCATCAATACAACACCGGGCAGTCCCAACTGTTCCATTGTATAACGGTCCATGATTTGCATCGATTTTTGATCGGCAACATACATAATTTAATCCCCTTTTCATAAGATATTTTGAGATTCTTCCACTTTACTTAATTTTACAATAATCATTTTATCGGTAGTGTGAAACTTATGGGAAAGAACAGGAGTCTTATTATGATAGGTTTGACTAAGTGAAAGAAGAGCTTCATAATGAAAGAGTTAATGTAAAAATCAAGAATGAAGAGAACAAGGGGAAGAAAAAATGGAAACATGGATTCAGGGAATCATGGAGGATTTTGGATATATAGGCGTCTTCTTTTTAATTATGTTGGAAAACTTGTTTCCTCCAATACCATCAGAAGTCATTTTAACCTTTGGCGGCTTTATGACCACTTTTACGGATTTGACGGTGACAGGAGTCATTATCGCTTCAACCCTCGGGTCGGTAGCGGGGGGGATTATTTTATACGGTATTGGTTTGCTATTGGATGTAGAGCGTCTTGTCAAAATCGTTGATAAATACGGGCGCATTCTAAGATTAACAAGAAATGATGTTTATAAAGCGGATGCATGGTTTGACCATTACGGTTTTTGGACAGTCTTTTTCGGCCGGTTTGTGCCGGTCATCCGCAGTTTAATCTCCATTCCGGCTGGGATGAGCAACATGAAATTCTGGCTGTTCCTATTGCTGACGACATTAGGTACATTGATTTGGAACACGGTGCTGGTCCATGTGGGTGCCGCAGTTGGCGACAATTGGACGAAAATTGTTGAAGTGATGGATGTTTATTCAAATATCGCCTATGTTGTGATTGCCATTGCCTTTCTTTTATTTGTCTTCTGGTTCATCAGAAAAAAGCAGTTATTGAAAAAATAAGGATGGGAACGAGTGCCCATCCTTTTTGATTGGAACAAGGAGCTTGCTTTTGTCTTGAAAGCGAATGTCGCTCACCGTTTTTCATCCTTCCTTTTCCACCTGGTCTTTTGGAAGGAAAAATGCAACCAAAAGAATGGCCGGCAAGAGGGAAATAATTTTCATTGTCAAGTTGATTCCAATCGTATCAAGAAGCCAGCCAATCGCAACAGAACCGATTGCGCCCATTCCAAAGGCGAATCCGGTTGTCAGCCCCGCCATTGTTCCGATTTTCGATGGAACGAGTTCTTGTGCATAAACGACCGTAACAGAGAAGCTGATCATAATCAGCGTGCCGATGACAATGAGAAAAACGGGAACAAGCCAAAGGGGCATGTACGGAAGCAGCAAACATAAAGGAATCGGCACGACCACTGAAAGTAGAATCACATTTTTTCGGCCGATGCGATCGGAAAGGGATCCCCCAAAAAATGTCCCGACGACGCCAAAAGCCATAAAAATGAAGATGAAGATTTGTCCGATACGGGTAGTTAAATGATAGTGGTCTATTAAATAGAACACATAGTAATTTTGGATATTTGTTGTGTAAAAAGAACGGGCAAAAATGATGGTAAAGAGCAATAACAGAGCAATTCCCACCTGCTTTTTCGTTAAAGGCGGCAGGGAAGAGACCAGAATTTTCTTTTTCTTTTTATTCAACTTTTCCGCGCGCAATTGGCGTGCATACCATTTTGAAATGTTGAATAATAGAAGTATACCGATGGCTACGAGAAGAAGGAGTACAGCCGCTCCCCGCTGCCCCAAAGCATCCAGAATAAAGGCGCCGATCAAAGGGGCAATGGCTTGTCCCGAATTGCCGCCCACCTGGTAAATGGATTGGGAAAGTCCCCGTTTGTTTCCGGCAGACATAAAGGAAACCCGGGACCCTTCCGGATGGAAAATGGCGGAACCAAATCCTAAAAAGATGGCCGCAATTAAGATGATGTAATATTGACCTGCGAACGCGAACATGCATAAACCGATGAAGACACTTATCATTCCGATCGGCAAAGCGTAAGGCATCGGCTTTTTATCGCTGATGAAGCCGACGATTGGTTGAAGGGTTGAAGAAACCATATTCAAAATGAACGTTATAAGCCCCAACTGTGTAAAAGTAAAACCTAAGTCTCTTGAAAGATAAGGGAACATGGCCGGCGCTATATTTTGGACCGTATCATTGATCAAATGTCCAAATGCGATGGCAATCATAATCGGATAAATGGGTGCTTGAGCATTTTTTTCCGCCAATGTAGTCACACCTTCTATCAAATTTCAAATCCGTTAATTTCCATTTTATATAAAAGTCCGTTCAAATGTGAACAATTTGCTTGCTTCCCAGCGATTTTGCGCTGTTTTGTAGAAAATTATACCGGGTGATGGAATACTTTAGTAAAACAAATCAAACAAAGGGGTACTTACTTGTGACAGCAAACCAGTATATGAATTGGAAACGAAATATCAGCATTTTTCTGGCGAGCCAAACGATATCGCTTTTTGGCTCTTCCATTGTCCAGTACGCCATCATGTGGTATATCACTTTGACGACCCAGTCGGGAATCATGATGACGATTGGGATTCTTTGCGGATTTGTTCCCACCTTTTTATTATCGCCTTTTGCAGGGGTGTGGGCGGATCGGTATAACAGGAAAATATTAATCATCCTGTCCGATTCGGCGATTGCCCTTGCCACACTTATCCTGGCCATTTTCTTCCTGAGCGGTTATAAGTCTCTTTGGATGCTTTTTCTGATGTATATCATCCGATCGATTGGCACGGGTATCCAAACGCCGGCAGTAGGCGCCATATTGCCGCAAATTGTACCGGAAAAACAGTTGACAAAAGTGAACGGAATTAATGGAAGTATCCAGGCATTTGTCATGTTGGTTTCCCCAATGATCAGCGCGGCATTGCTTTCGATCACCACATTGGAAATGTTGTTTTTCATTGATGTGGTAACCGCTGCGATTGCGGTGGCAACATTATTGTTCTTTTTGCGGATCCCGCCGCATGAAAAAGCTTTGGAACAAGGGAAAGTTGGATATTTTGATGACTTTAAAAAAGGATTATCCTATATTAAAGACCATGCCTTTTTAAAAACTTTGTTCACTTTCTTTGCAATCTTTTTCGTTTTGGCGGCGCCGGTTTCCTTCCTTACGCCACTGCAAGTAACCCGCAACTTTGGGGGAGACGTTTGGCGGCTTTCGGCAATCGAAATTGCATTTTCTGTCGGCATGATGATTGGGGGAGCGGTCATTGCCGTATGGGGCGGATTTAAAAACAGAATGCATACCATGGCATTATCGAGCATTTTTCTTGCGGTTTGTACTTTATTGTTAGGGATTGTGCCAAACTTCTGGATTTATTTATGTATTATGGGAATAGCCGGTGTAGGAATGCCCCTGTTTAATACACCTACGACTGTATTGTTGCAGGAAAAAGTGGAGGGGGATTACTTGGGAAGGATATTCGGCGTGTTTTCGATGATTTCAACATCCATGATGCCATTGGGAATGCTTATATTCGGGCCGATAAGCGATTTGATTGACATCGAATTGTTATTAATTGGTACGGGCATTGCCATGCTGATGATCAGCTTCTTTTTAGTGGGCAATAAAGTGTTGGTGGAGGCAGGAAAACCAAAAGAAGAGAAATGAAAAGTGCGGCATTGCGCCGCACTTTTCATATTTATTAATAAGCCAAACCGTATAATGCTTTGATATGTGATAGGTAGCGTACGTGGCTTGCTTCTTTCATTAATGAAGCTGGCAGACCTTTTAATAAAATATTGTTGCTGCCGACTGTCGCTACGCCGTCTTTGCGTCCAAGGCTTGCAAGGGTACCGGAGTTCACTGGGCTGAACTCTTTTAATTTTTGCCCTTTAATTGTGGCATAAATGTTGTAACCTGCAAATTCACCCATTTGCCATGCGTTTTGGGCAGTAGGGGCATATAATGGACGGCCTCCGCCTTCAGGAAGCGCAACGGAAGCGTCACCAACCACGAATACATCCGGATGGGATTTGGAGCGTAAGTATTCGTCAATGATGGCTTTACCGCGGTCGCATTCAAGGCCGGATTCTTGTACAATTGGCAGAGCTGCTACACCGCCTGTCCATACAAACGTATTGGCTGTGATAGTTGAGCCGTCTTTTAATGAAATCACATTGCCTTCCACGCCTGTTACAGGAAGACCTGTCAAGAATTCAACGCCGCGGGCTTCCAAAGATTTTGTTGCACGTTCAATGAGTTCATCAGGCAATACCGGCAAAATTTTTGGACCTGCTTCAATCAATTTGATTTTTAATTCGCCAGGGTCTACGGCGTATTTAGCGCAAATGTTTGGAGCGTTATCGACGATTTCACCGACAAGTTCCACACCTGTTAGACCGCCGCCGCCAATGACGATGGTTGCATCCGCTTCGTCTTTTGTTTTCGCATAAGACGCAATTTTGTTTTCAATATGATTATAGATTTTTTTGGCGTCATCAACGGATTTCAATACCATTGAATTTTCTTCCAAGCCTGGAATGCCGAAGAAACCGGTTTGGCTGCCAAGTGCCACAACTAAGTAGTCATAGGATAAAACAGAACCGTTTGCCAAGAATACTTCTTTATTTTCAACATTGAAGGATTTTACTTCTTGGATTACTGTTTCAATATTTTTGCCTTTAAATAATTTTTTTAATGGAAAGGAGATCGCTTTTTCTGAAATTGTTCCTCCGGCTAGGCGATGCAATTCAGTAATTAATTGATGATCGGGATATTTATTGACAACTGTTATTTTTGCTTCATCTTCATTTGCATATTTACGTAAAGTTAAGGCAGTTAATAAACCACCATAGCCAGCACCTAAGATGACGATGTGTTTTGACATATTATTCCTCCGTCCTTACTTTATTAAATGACAACCATTATTGATTTTTACGTTCAGCTGAAACTTCCAAGAAGGCGTTCGCAAAGCGTAAAAGTTTTTGAACTTCCGGATTTTTTAACAGTTTTAACACGCCGAACAAGCCGATTGATTCACTGGATTCATCAGCACGATCTTTGGCTTCAATGGCAGTCTGTGCCAAGTTTTTGACTGTGCCGACAACAGGTTCGGAAACTTCTTTGATTGCGTTCACTGTATCGCTTTTTAACACTTCATCTGTCGCCACTTGTTGCGCAAAATCGTAAGCTTTTGTAAGAAGTCCCACCAATTCAGCCAGCTTTGGGAGTTGTTCTACTAAATATGTCAAGGACTCTTGCACTTCAGGTTTTAATAACTGATCGAGTAAATCTTGCTTTTCCTTGTTTACAGCGGACTCAACTTGATTCACTAATTCTTCTGACATACCCATTCTCCTTTACTTATCTTTGTGCCCATCTAAAAACAACATTTGGGAAGAAAAAACTCAACATGAAACTATGTGAAACATTTAACAAAGTTTACTACAGTTTAAATATAATACAAAAATCCGTTAAATCAAGTGCTGTTTTTACAGAGGGCAATATTGTCTTCAACAAAAAGAAATGAAAACGTTTTCCTTTTTTATCACCTTTTTATAAAAAAGAAAAGCATATCGTTTTTTGAAAATTTATAAAATTATGCCAATTATATTGCGAAATTGTTGAGTTTTTTTGAACTTTATTTTTTCCATTAATTGAATTATACGCTTTATCTATTTTAATTTCTAATATTATTTTGTTATTTGTTTTTATAAATTGATAAATAACTATCATTTTTTATTATTATGTTTACACCCAAAAAATTTATGTTGTTGAAAAAGGAAAAAATTCAGCTGGGATGCTGAATTTTTTTGTTATAGGTATATTCACCATTGGTCGCTTCTATTAATGCTTTATTTTCAATCGGTATACGTATGGATAACATGATCAAGTTGAGAACGGTGAACACAATGGCTGTGAAGTAGGCTTGGAACATCATCGGCAATAGAATGATTTCACAACATACGACCAGGTAATTCGGGTGTTTGAAAAATGCATATGGTCCCGTTTTAACGGTTTTAGCCCCGGGCAGGACAATGATTTTTGTATTCCAAAACATCCCTAGTGATGATAAACACCAAACTCTCAAAGATTGCACCAGTAAGAAGAGGAACAATAGATAGCCAAAAAAAGGGGATATTGATCGTTCAAATACAATGACTTCCACTATGAGACTGATAAAGAAACCGGCATGGAGCAAGATCATGAACGGATAATGGGAAGCCCCCACTTCGTATGCACCAAGTTTCCGCATTTGTTTTTCATTCCGTTTTGCGATAATCAATTCGCTGATTCTTTGCAAAATGACGAAGGAGATGGTAAAAATAAAAATCTGCAACTTAATCCCTCCATTGGAGCAGTACGGCTTCCCCGCTAAATCCGGGTCCCAGAGCGACCAGTAAACCGTATGCCCCGGCTTTACCCGCAATTTTCATATATTCATCCAAAACGTATAATACGGTCGGTGAAGACATATTGCCGTTTTCTTGCAGAACTTTTTTGGAAAGGGCGGTATGGTTTTCGCTCAGTTGAAGCGCATCCTGATAGGCAAGCAGCACTTTCTTTCCCCCGGGATGAGCGATGAAATGTTCCAGATCTTTTAATGAAACGCCTGCTTCGTTGAAAAATGATTGAATAAACGGCCCAAGCCAATTTGAAATAATCGTCGGGATATCTTTTGAAAAGATGACATGAAATCCATCATTTTTTATATCCCATCCCATTACATTTTCTGAATCGGGCATCCATTTTGAAGCCGTTCGCAGAATATAGGGGATCTGTTTCCGGGTTTCCACTTCCGCTTCATCGCCGCAGACCAAAGCGCAAGCGGCACCGTCCGCAAAAAGGGAAGCTCCGACCAGGTTGCTTTTTGAATAATCATTGCGCTGAAAGGTGAGGCTGCATAATTCGACGCAGACAACGAGCACTTTTTCTTTGGGATGGGCAAGGCAATAATCAAATGCCCTACTGATGCCGGATGCGCCTCCCACACAGCCGAGACCCCAAATCGGTAACCGTTTAATCCGGTCGGAAAATTTCAGTTTGTTCATGATGCGTGCATCAATGCTGGGAGTGGAAATGCCGGTGCTGGATACAAAAAAGATGGCGTCAATTTCTTCCGTCGATATCGGCCGATTCAAAAAGATTTCATTCTGAAGGCAATTTTGAATCGCCTTCACGCTATATTCCACCGCAATTTGAATATATAATTCATTCCGTTCTTCAAAGGTATGTTCTACTTTGTGCCATTCCAACGGCACGCAAAAATGCCGGGTCTTGATTTCCCCATTTTCAAACACTTTTAATAGCCTTTCTAATCGGGGAATTTTATTTTGAAATAATGCCTTTGTAAACTGCTCAATTTCATGCTGATGGAGAGTGTATTGTGGTTTATGGGTGCTGACCGAAACAATTTTAGGCATTTGTGACCTTCCTTTTTTTATCTATCATTTCCAGGCGGTTGACCGGTTATGCAAAATCATGAAGCGCCTTTTTTACGCTTCTTTTTCTTTGCGTTTTTCATTTAATGAAAAAGTTTTTTGCAATAACTCTAAATATAGTAAAAAATAATCGATGCAATCTTTTACGAGTTCAGTATATGAGGAGAATTCCGGTCCCTTTTGATAATGTAGATAGTCATTTTTTAAGACTTCCAATAATTTTTTTGAGAATAAGTGGATATTGGTTGAATGGAATTTTTCCAAGCAGTGGATGAGACTGCTGAACAGCACCGTATCTTCCGAATCCGGGTGCTCAATGATTACAATGTCTTTTACAAGAACTTCAAGGGATTTGATATAACCGAAAAAGGCGATATCATGATTGCCGTGCAATTCCGCATGTACGGATTGGGTATATAAATTTTGAAATTTTTTTGATGTGTTTTGAATCAGGGATTCGTTTCGAAAGGTGTATTCAGGAATCGTAAATAAATATTGATTTTGGGCATTGCTCAATGCCTCGCATTTATTGACGACAAAATAATCGTTTCTGCAGGAAGGGCAAGTCAACGATAACACTTGGATATGAAAACTTTTATTTTCAAACCGGTAAGTGTTTTCGACCGTTGGATGAATATCCAAATTGCAGTGAGGGCATTTGTTCAGGATTATGTATTCTCGATTGTCATAATGGTATTTAGTTTTTGTTAATTTGTTCTCCTTTTTTTGCATCATCAGGGCAAATCTCCTTTATGTGCAGTTGGTGGCATTTTCTTCAACTATTCTTTCCAAATAATTAAAAAATCATTCAAATTTTATAAAAAAATGGAAAAAAACCGCTCCGACTATTCGGAACGGCTTTTCATCAAGTTTATATTAATTTTCCTCCAAATAATGAATAACGGCGTCTCTCAAAAATTCCGCCGCCCCTTCACCTTTTTTGTCGTAGTAGGCTTTAAAACGGTCGTCTGCCACATACATTTCCACCAATCCGCGATGGGCCTCTTTTGAATAAGAGGACCAAGTGTAAGTGAGCCATTGTTTATGTTTTGCGGCCAGTTCCCGGGCAAGAGGGGAAGCAGGGTCACCCGTTCTCTTAGCCTTTTCCAACAGATCAAGAATTTCTTCTGCCAGTTGTTTGAATGCCTCAAAGTCTTCTTTTGACATATTGCGGAATTTATTATTGGACCCGTTGACTGCATCGTCGCCGTACTTTTGACGGATTTCTCCGCCGTATTTTTGTTCATTTTCTTCTATTAACCGCTCTTTGAAAGCTTCAAATTTTTCTTCATTATTCATTGTCATCTCTCCTTTTTCATGGGCGATCGTTTTTTTCACAGAATCGATCAAGTTGTCCAGTCGGGATCTCTTTTTCATCAGCTGTGCCAAGTGGCTTTCCAAAGCTTTGAGTGAATCAAAGTTTGGGTCATTCATGATGGATAAGATTGTTTCAATACTGACGCCCAATTCCCGGAAAAATAAAATTTGTTGCAACCGGTCGACTTCTTCTTGGCCATAAATCCGGTAGCCGGAGCTGTTGATTCTTTTCGGTTTCAATAAGTTGATTTCATCGTAGTATCGCAACGTTCTTGTACTGATTCCTGCCAATTTCGCTAATTGGCTGATCGTGTATTCCATTGAAATCCCTCCTGACAATCTCATCTTAAAGGTTGACGCAACGTAAAGGTCAATAGAAAAATCAAAATAATGAAGAAAAACTGGCTACAAAATTCAGCATGGATTATATTTAAATTTGTAGTGAAGGAATGAAAGGTTGTCGAAAATGGAAAATAAAGATTTAAAAATTGTGAAGCAGCCAAAATATCAAAAGATTGCCGCCGATATCGCCTCCAAAATTGTAGAAGGCAAATATACCATTGGTGAAAAAATTTACGCCAGATCTTCCCTTGCCAGCCAGTACGGGGTTTCAGCGGAGACGGCAAGAAGAGCAATCGCTGTTCTTCAGGATTTGGAGATTGTGGAAGCGACAAAGGGCAGCGGTGTTGTCATCAAGTCTTACGAAAAAGCGGCAAATTTTATTAAACAATTTTTGGATGTCGAATCCATTCATCAAATTCAGTTGGAGATGTTTGAAAGCATTGATCGGCAAAAAGAAGAGCTGGAAAAGTTGAAAGAGATTACCGAAAGATTGGTCAGCCGTACGGAACGATTTCGTTCAATCAATCCTTTTGTTCCTTTCCAAATTGAAATAAAAGGGGATTCTCCGCACTTGTCCAAGACCATTGGAGAAATCAACTTTTGGCACCACACAATGGCAACCATTGTCGGTATCCGCAGAGGGGAAGAATTGATTATTTCCCCAGGCCCCTATGCGACCATCGAGATGGATGATGTAATTTATTTCATTGGTAATGATGAATGCTTGGAAAGGGTTCAAAAATTTCTGTTTCCTAATTAAAAAAGGCTTACAAAAGCAATTTCGAGCTTTTGTGAGCCTTTTCTATTATTTTTTTGCAGTTTTTGAGATTGATAATTTGACTAAAGTAACAACTTCTTGTTAGTATTGAGTTGTTACTTTTTTTCGGGAGCTGGTTTGCAGAGAGGTGATAAACATGGAAAAAATTAAAGTGGAACATGTGACGAAAATATTCGGAAAACATGTAAATGCTGCTCTAAAACTTGTAAAACAGAAAAAGAGCAAGACGGAAATATTGAACGAAACCGGTGCGACAATCGGAGTGTACGATGCAAATTTCACGGTGAATGAAGGTGAGATATTTGTCATCATGGGACTTTCCGGAAGCGGTAAGTCGACATTGATCCGTTTGTTAAACCGGTTGATTGATCCTACAAGCGGGAACATCTATATCGATGGTCAAAATATATCGAAACTGAATAAGAAGGAATTGAGAAACATCCGGAGAGAGAAAATGAGCATGGTATTTCAGAACTTCGGTTTATTTCCCCATCGAACGATCTTGCAAAATACGGAATATGGCCTCGAAGTGAAGGGAGTCCCAAAAGAGGAAAGACGATTGAAAGCAGAAAAGGCTTTGGACAATGCCGGTTTACTGCCTTATAAGGACCAGTATCCAAGCCAATTGTCAGGCGGTATGCAACAGCGTGTCGGTCTTGCAAGAGCCCTTGCAAATGATCCGGACATATTATTGATGGATGAAGCCTTTTCTGCTCTTGATCCACTCATCCGGAAAGAAATGCAGGATGAATTGTTGGAACTGCAACAAAAAATGAAAAAGACGATTGTCTTTATTACCCATGATTTGAACGAAGCCCTCCGTATAGGGGACCGCATTGCATTGATGAAGGATGGACAAATCATTCAAATTGGGAACGGGGAAGAAATATTGACAAATCCGGCAAACGATTACGTTCGAAGTTTCACGGAAGATGTGGACCGTTCAAAAGTGTTGACGGTGGAAAACGCCATGATACGGCCTGTGTCCATCAATATTGAAACGGACGGGCCCAAAGTCGCTTTACAGCTGATGAGGGAAGAAAAAGTGAGCGTCCTTTTGGCTGTCGATAAGCAAAGAAACTTCAAAGGCTATATTACAGCAAGCGATGCCCACGAAGCTTCAAAACGGGGCGAAATGCATCTTCATGGCATATTGAGAGAAGATATGCTGACCGTCCCACCGGATACGTTGATCCAAGATGTATTAGGTCCGATTTCCGATTCTCCGACTCCGATCGCTGTTGTAAAGGACGGCAAACTCTTGGGCGTATTGATAAGAGGCGTCGTGATTGAAGCATTATCTTCATCGAACGGAAGTGGAGGTGTTGATGATGAATAAAATGTTGGATGCGATTCCTTCACTCCCGGTTGCTGATTGGGTGGAAACGTTGATGGATTGGTTGACGGAAGATTTTTCGTCCATGTTCAGTTTCATTCAAAAAGCAGGGAAGAATTCAATGGAATCTTTTACGGACGCATTGTTATATATTCCACCCGTTGTATTTATCTTGATTGTGGCAATCATTGCATTTTTTGCGACGAAAAAGAAATTTGGTTTGGCCGTATTTTCGGTAGTGGGTTTGCTGTTTATTTATAATCAGGGGCTTTGGAAAGAATTGATGAACACCGTTACATTGGTGGTATTTTCAAGTGTGATCGCCATCCTGATAGGCATTCCCATTGGTATTTTAATGTCAAAAAGCAGAGTGGCGGAAAACATCATTAAGCCGATTTTGGATTTCATGCAAACCATGCCGGGGTTTGTATATTTAATCCCGGCTGTCGCCTTTTTCGGCATTGGGGTCGTTCCGGGGGTGTTTGCATCGGTCATATTCGCATTGCCGCCTACCGTAAGATTTACGAATTTAGGAATTCGCCAAGTACCGAAAGAACTGGAAGAAGCGGCGGATTCCTATGGAAGTACAGGATGGCAGAAGCTATTTAAATTAGAGCTTCCATTAGCAAAATCGACCATTATGGCAGGAATCAATCAAACGGTGCTCTTATCATTATCGATGGTTGTGATTGCATCAATGATTGGCGCACCTGGATTGGGACGCGATGTGCTGTCCGCATTGCAAAGGGCACAAGTTGGAAACGGATTTGTTGCGGGGATCAGTCTGGTGATTTTCGCCATAATTATCGACCGTTTAACGCAAAGCTTGAATAAAAAGAAATACTAATCAGGGAGGAAGATTTTCATGAAAATAAGGAAGTTTATGATATTTGTTTTCGTAATAGGCTTAAGTGCCCTATTGGCCGCATGTGGGGGAAATGAGGAAGAAGGGACTGCCAAGAAGGGAGATAAAGCAATCAATTTAGCCTATGTTGAGTGGGATTCGGAAATCGCATCCACCCATGTGATTGGAAAAGTGTTGGAGGATTTAGGTTATGATGTAACACTGACACCATTAGACAACGCCATTATGTGGGAAGCGGTTGCCAATGGGGAAGCCGATGCATCCGTAGCGGCTTGGCTACCGGTGACCCACGGTGCCCAATATGAAGAATATAAAGAGGATATTGTCGACTTGGGGGAAAACTTGACAGGTGCCAAAATCGGATTGGTGGTTCCAACCTATATGGATGATGTCAATTCGATTGAAGATTTATCAAAACATGCAAATATGCAAATCACTGGAATCGAATCGGGTGCCGGTGTGATGCAGGCAACGGAAAGAGCCCTTCAAGAATATGCCAATTTAAAGGACTGGGAATTGGTTCCATCATCATCAGGTGCGATGGCGGTCGCTTTGGGAGAAGCGATCAAAAAGGACGAAGAGATTGTTGTGACTGGATGGACGCCTCACTGGAAATTTGCAAAATACGATTTGAAATATTTGGATGATCCAAAAGGGGTATTTGGCGGGGAAGAATCCATTCATACCTTTGTGAGAAAAGGGTTGGAAGAAGACATGCCGGAAGCTTATCAAGTGTTGGACAAGTTCCACTGGACAACCGATGATATGGAAGCGGTCATGCTTGATATATCGAATGGCATGAGTCCGGAAGAAGCAGCGGGCAAATGGGTGGAAGAAAATGCGGAAAAAGTCGCTGAATGGACGTCAGGAAATAAATAAGGGAAAGAATTTCAAAAAGGGCGGATGAAGCGTTTCATTCGCTCTTTTGTATGGGAGGAAGAATATTTATTTGGGAAGGTTGAGAGTTCCCCACGGATGTTTGGTCCTTATACAAGGAATTCTGCATTCATTGTTGTGAATGAAAAATAAGCAGGCTGCCTGGAAAGCGAATTTTCCGGGCAGCCCGTTTTCATTTTCCGTTTTCATCATATCCAACTACGGTCCAAATGCCTGATTCCTCTTGCCGAATGAGCCTTTTTAAATAAACGGTATGGATATTTGTATCTGGATCATTTACTTCTACAATCGCCACTTCATTATCGCTGTGAAGCAATTTTAAATTGTTCAGTTCAATTGGATACTCCCCTTCAATGCCGCTTGGCGAAATTTGCAGGCTGACGAACACTTGGGTTGTTGCAACAGGATCGAGCCTCCAAGGGGAATGCCCTTTATCGACGCTTTTTTGAGTGTTTTTTTCCACTTCTACATTATATTGAACTTCCACTTGAGGAGAAATTTCCTTCGCTGATACCGGAAACATGATGTTTTCGTATATTCCAACACTTTCCAATTCAAAGGTCAGCTCCGTTGATTCTAAGTAGGCCGGAATTGCATTGTAATCCATGATTTCCACAGTGAAAACCTCCGTCCTTGTATTGGATGATTTCTAGTTTCCAGAGAACGAAACATTGAATAAACATTTTTACATTGATTCTGGATTTTAGCTTTATTATTTACAAATTAGAAAAAAATATTAATTATACTTGTCAAGAATTGTATGAATTTCTTTGTTCAATTCTTCAATGCTGGCATATTCCACCGATGAATGCGTTAGCTGATATTTTTCCTTCAGACGGAGAATCCGAATGACGCTTTCGTTGATTTGTTGCTCGGAAATTTCGCCGCGCTCGACGGCGGAAATAAGCCGGTTAAGAACGGAAGCTATTTTTTCTTCATGATGGGCAATCAATACGATATCACTGCCGGCTTTGACAGAGGATATAGCGGCTTTTTCCAAGGAGTATTGGTTCGTAATGGCTTTCATCGTCAGATCATCCGTGATGACAACTCCGTCAAAGCCGAGGTTTTTTCTCAATAAATCGGTGATGACCGTTTTTGACATGGATGCAGGATAATGCTGATCGATTTGAGGCAGTAAAATATGGGCTATCATTACCGCATCCGCGCCGTTTTCTATTGCGTTTTTAAATGGAAGCAATTCCATTTTTTTTAATTCATTCATCGATTTGTTTACTACAGGAAGTGCCAGATGGGAATCGACGGAAGTATCGCCGTGGCCGGGAAAATGCTTAATGACAGAAATAATATTCTCAGCTTGTATGCCTTTCATGATTTGAATGCCCAAATTTGATACTGTTTCAGGGTCGTTGCTGATAGCGCGGTTGCCAATGACCGGATTATTCGGATTGCTGTTCACGTCCAAAACCGGAGCAAAATCCACGTTAAAGCCGAATGTGGATAATTGTTTTCCCAACAGTCTTCCAAAATCGTAGGCGTAAGCGGCATTGTTCTTTAATCCAATCAAATGATTGGATGGCAAAACGGCCACTTCATCCGGGAGCCGATTGATGCTGCCGCCTTCCTGGTCGATACCCAGAAAAAGCGGATATGGATTGCCGCTGTTCAAATTTTTGACTTCATTTAATAATGAAGTAATTTGACGGCTGGATTTTAAGTTTTCTTTAAGAAAGATGATGCCGCCAATTTTTCTTTCGACAACCAATTGTTTGATATGTTCGTTCGTTTGTTCTCCGGAAAAGCCGGCAAAAACCATTTGCCCGATTTTTTCTTCCAATGACATATTGGCCACTGCATTCGCGATTTTTGATGGATTATCTGCTGTAATGACGGAAATATGATGAACTTCAGGATTTGGCGAAGCTGTTGTCGGTTTCTGTAAAATCCATTTGATCAAATAATCATTATTTACGGTGTAATACAGAATGATTTGAGAAATCGTGCCATCTTCATAGTAAGTTTCCTTCTCCGGCTCTCCCAAAGTATCCAGAATATCTTGCAAATGAATAGCGGATAACCGTTCATCATAGGATCGGACATCAAAAACCAGTGGTCCATCAAATCCAAGGGACAAATGATGGGCTGGATAGTAGGCATATTCACCAACGGACGATTTTTCGGTTTTTTCAGGTGAACCCAAAATGTTTTCCACCTCTTCCCATTTCGTATTTCCTGCAATAACCGGGATATGAAACACTTTGCCCTCTTCCGCATTTTTCATAATTTGCCGGATGAGTTCTTCCGCAGTCTGTTCCTCGTTTTGTGATGGCGGGTTTTTAGGCGAATCTCCATCATTTGGGGTTTTATGGCTTCGATTCAAAGTCAACATAACGCCCAAAGCAACAATCACTATCAGTATCAGAACGGCAATGATCAGTTTCTTCATTTATCATTTTCTCCTTTTTTGTCTCTTCATTGAATTGGTTGTATGGACAAAAGAAAAGTAACAATCGACAAGGAAAGAGTGTAAAGAGATTCAATCGACAATATTTCCAAGGAAATATCAATGATTTTCGACATGTATTGAATGTTTTCATGATAACATAGCCAACATATGGGGTGTTTGGTAGAATAATGAGTAATATATAAGGAGGGACGAATATGGCAATTTTGTTTCTTACTATTTTCATTTTGATAGGAATCTTATTCGCCTTTCGTGTGTATACATATGAAAATAGTGAATTTAGGAAAATGACTGGGTATTCTTTATTTAATATTTGGACAAACCCACACATAAAAAATACATATTTATTAGTGCAATCTTTAAAATATTTACAAGGGGAATATAAATTATTATTAAACTTGGCCTTTCCAACATCGGGCGGAAAAAGAAAATTGGATGCCATTGTCATCCATGAATCGGGCATTTACGTCTTCAATATCCAACATAAAAACGGTTGGATTTATGGACGGGAACAGGATGAGCAATGGGCCCAGGCGACTAATAATAAAAATAAACTGATACCATTCGCTAATCCGATTATTGAAACGAAAAAATCGATCCTTGATTTGCAGGATCAAATCGCGAATGAAAAAAGTGATTTGTTCCACTTAGTCATTCTTTTTACGGACAATTGTTCCTTTAAGAAAATCGTTGTAAAATCAAACAATGTTTCAGTCATGAAGATAAATGAAATGAAACATTTTTGGAAAGCCGGAACGGAACAAAAGATGTCGGCACAAGAAATCGATTCGGTTTATCAAACCTTGAAACAATATACCGGCGGCCAAAACACTTCATTTCATATGAATCATGCTACAAATCATTAGAATCAACAAATTGAAAGGACATGGCAATGGAAAAACGCTCAAAACGGCAAAACAGCATTGATTATATGAAAGAAAATGATAGGCTTTTCAGCTGTCCGATTTGCAACGGAGCAATGGAGGTACTGGAACAAGGAGAAGTGGTTTGCGGCAATCGCCATAGCTTTACCATCGCAAAACAGGGGTACGTCAATTTTTTGACGAAGCCGGTCCGTTCCATGTATACGAAAAATTTGTTTGAATCGAGAAAAATGGTGATAGATGCAGGATTATACAATGAATTGCATAATCAGATTGCAAAAGTCATCGGGGATTCCGTTCAAACCATATTGGATACCGGTTGCGGGGAAGGTTCCCACTTGGTGGGAATCTGCGGGCGATTAAACAACAAAGAAGCGGTTGGTGTAGGGATCGATATTGCAAAGGAAGGGATTATGACCGCGGCAAAGTACTATGAAAAGAAAATTTGGTGTGTTGGGGACTTGGCGAGCAGCCCTTTTCGGGAACGGTCCTTTGATGTCATCCTGAATATTTTGTCACCTGCCAATTACGATGAATTTAAACGATTGCTGAAAAGTGATGGGAAAATCATAAAGGTGGTTCCCCAATCGGGATATTTGATGGAATTGCGGAAGCAAATTTTTGTCGACTCCGAAAAAGAAAACTATACCAATGAACGGACCGTCAAACGTTTTTATGAGCAATTCCCTTATGTGCAAAGACAAAGGATTACGTACAAGATGCCGATTGAAAAGGATCTGGTTCCAAGATTAATTGAAATGACGCCATTGGGATGGCATGCGGAAACAAGAGGGATTGATTTAAATGAAGTGACCATCGATCTGGAATTGCTGGTGGGGGAATGTCAACGGTGATTCGATTGAAAGAACAGGACGTTTTTTTTAAAATAGATTAATAAAACTAGATTAAGGGTAGGAATCTGCTGTGTTATATGATATCGGAGCAAAAATAGTGGGGCCGTTTCTGTCATTGAACGGTTCAAGAGCGAAAGAATTCGGCAAAGAAAATATACCGAAGGATGAAGGGTATGTTTTGGCATGTACCCACAACGGATATATTGATATTTTGAATCTGGGCCTTTCCATTTATCCCAGACAAATTCACTTTATGGCAAAGAAACAGCTGTTTGATATAAAAGGTCTGGGATGGTTGATTACGAAGTTGAACGCTTTTCCCGTTGACCGTGACAATCCGGGGCCAAGCGTCATTAAAATCCCGCTTCAATTATTGAAAAAAGGGGAAATTGTTGGTATTTTTCCGAGCGGCACCCGAACGACGAATAATAGCGAATTGAAACAAGGGGCGATCACCATTGCGCAACTTGCAAAAGCGAAAGTCGTTCCGGCGGCTTATATTGGTCCAAAAAATCTGAAGGAAGTGTTTCAACGGAAAAAAGCGTATTTGATTTATGGAAAGCCTTTTACAGTTCCTGCAGGCAAAGAGGCCAGGGAAGAATATACCGCTTTTTTGGAGAAAGAGTTTCAAAGACTAACGGAAGAACTGAAACAAAAAATAGAAATGAAATAGCACTTTCCGTCTTCGGAAGGTGCTTTTTAAAGGGGGTTATGTGATGAAACGTGTGATATTTGTGTGCTTGGGGAATATCTGCCGCTCACCGATGGCTGAAGCGGTGTTCAGGGACATGTTGAAAAAGAGAGAGTTGGAAGGCAAGATAGAAGTGGATTCGGCAGGTACAAGTTCCTGGCATGTCGGTGAACCGCCCCATTACGGCACGGTAAGTAAATTGAGGGAACATAACATTCCCACGGACGGTATCATTGCCCGTCAGTTGAAAAAAGAGGATTTTGAAAAATTTGATTATATTGTCGGTATGGATGAAAGCAATGTAAGGAATATCCGTCGATTGTTAGGTCAGCCCGACCATCCTAAAATATTCCGCTTTTTGGATTTGACAGAACACAAAAAGGATGTTCCGGATCCATATTATACAGGCGATTTCCAAGAAACATATGAATTGGTGACCGATGGATGTGAAGCATTATTGAATAAAATTTTAGAAGATATGGAAATTGGGGACCAAACATTATAAAGGTATTGCGGAGAAAAATCAAGTAGGGATTATTTTCATAATACAAATCATGTTGTATAATGGTACAGTCATATAAATTGAATGCTGATTAAATTGATATCTTAAACCAGGAAAGAGAGTGAATCCAATGGGTCGTAAATGGAACAATATTAAAGATAAAAAGGCGGAAAAAGATAAAAACACCAGCCGAATTTATGCGAAATTCGGTAAGGAAATTTATGTAGCTGCGAAAAAAGGTGATCCGGACCCAGAGTTGAACCAGGCGTTAAAAGCCGTTCTGGAAAGAGCGAAAACGTATAATGTACCGAGACATATTATTGACCGTGCTATTGAAAAAGCAAAAGGTGCGGGCGGAGAAGATTATGACGAATTGCGTTACGAAGGATTTGGCGTAGGCGGAACAATGGTGATTGTCGACGCTTTAACAAATAACGTGAATCGTACCGTATCTGAAGTGCGTGCCGCTTTCGGGAAAAACGGCGGAAACATGGGAGTGGCAGGATCCGTTTCTTATATGTTCGATCCTACAGCCGTATTTGGAATTGAAGGAAAATCCGTGGATGAAGTGTTGGAAATATTATTGGAAGCGGACATTGATGCACGGGATGTATTTGAGGAAGATGGAATGACCATTGTTTATGCGGAACCAAATCAGTTCCATGCTGCACAAGAAGCGTTCAAAGCGGCGGGAATTGAGGAATTTGCAGTAGCCGAACTTACAATGATTCCTCAAACGGAAGTAAAATTAACTGGGGAAGATAAAGCAAAATTCGAAAAAATGATTGATGCGTTGGAAGATTTGGAAGATGTGCAACGCGTCTACCACAATGCGGATTTGGAAGATTAATATTCCTGAATGTTGGAATTAATATTTCCCAACAAACAAAATTAGCAAAAGTTGCAATCAACGATACGGACTGTCATATACATCTTGATTTTATCTCAATGGATTGCGATATCCTGCCTCCTCAAAAGTATTGTCACGAATGAGGAGGCATTTTTTGTCGCTTGAAAAATTGTAAGAATTGACAGTTGTTGTCTTAGTTACGGTTGGGTAATCGTCATTTTCCGGGGAGCTGGACGATCAAAAAAAGCTTCTAAATCTTCCAATGTTAATACATGCAAAGGAATGATTCGATGGGGAATTTCCGCCATGTCGATTAAGTAATCGTCCTGGATGACTCGCCATATCTCCAATTCTCTCCATAAATTCGCATATTTCAACAAATAATAGGCGACATGTGGAATGATTTCGCTGCTGACATTAGACAGTTTATAGACATATTTTTTGTCCGATAAGTATCGGGCGTAAGGATTATGAGAGTCTTTTTCCACTAGCAGCGGGCTATTCAAAAGTTCATCCGGCAACCGGATCCAGAAAACCTTTTTGTCCCGGTCGATGCCTTTTAAATCCACCCCCCGTATGGCAATTTGCTCTTCCGAAAGCCCCAATGCCAAAAGTTCGTTATAGGATTTCATCTGTTCATCTTCAAGCGCTTCTTGAAAAGTGGGCAATTTTTGATTGCATGCAATAAATTCATAAATCATGACATTCCCTCATTTCCACTGATTCTTCCCCTTTTATCTCAGTTTAGTATATAGATGGAGGGAAAAATATAGATAGCTGGAACTTTTTGTTTAATCTGGCCGTATAAAAAAATAACATTTGTTGTTTATATACATTTTTTGTAAGATAATTTTATTAAGTGAACCCCAATTTGGTACAGGTTGTATAGGGGGTGCTTATAAGTGGGTAGACTTGGATAAGGGAGTGATGGAGCGATGACAAAAAAACTATGGTTTCAAGTGGGCATTGGTATTTTAATTGCTCTACTAATTATTAAATATGTAATAGAAATACACTGGATTTTTAATCCAATTGTGATCATCATAAAAACGATTTTTGTACCTGTATTATTGAGCGGTGTACTTTTTTACATATCAGAACCTCTTCAACGCTGGCTGGAAAAAAAGGGGCTGCCAAGATGGGCAAGCATATCTACAATTGTCCTGGTTTTTGCGGGTTTGGTGACCGGATTGTTGTTGATTATCGGAAACCCGATTGTCGAACAGGTGAACCGTTTAGTGCAAAACGCGCCAAGTATAGGGGACAAAATTATGGATACAACGGATTTTATTTTGGAAAATAAAGATAATTTGCCGCCGCAAGTTGAAAACTTTATCGATTCCGTTACAAATTCCATTCAAGATATTGTAGTGGTGGGAAGCAAAAGCATTGTAAACCTGGTAAGTGGTACCGTTTCAACGATTTTTACCCTGATTTTGGTGCCGTTCTTTTATATATTCATGTTAAAGGATCATGAAAAGTTTGCACCCAATATTTATAAACTCTTTACCGGTGAACACCGGACTTGGGTGAAAAATACATTGGAAGACATCAATGAAGTGTTGAAAAATTATGTGCAGGGACAAGTGCTCGTCAGTTTGATTCTTGCCACAATGATGCTGATCGGGTATTTGATCATCGGTCTCGAATATGCGCTATTACTTGCAATTTTCTCATTCTTCATGAACATGATCCCGTTCATCGGTCCGTGGCTCTCTCTGGCGCCGGCGATTCTTGTCGCCATCATCCAAGACCCGATTTTGGTGATTTGGGTATGTGTCATTACTCTGGTTGCTCAGCAATTGGAAAGCAATTTAATCACTCCAAATATCATGGGTAAATCTTTGGACATTCATCCATTAACGGTTATTACCATTGTACTCGCTGCAGGGAATATTGGCGGATTTGTTGCAATCATCATTGGCATTCCGACTTATGCCGTATTGAAAGTCATTGTGAAAAATATTTACGAAGAGAGAAAGAAAATTAAGGAGACTGCGACGAAAACGCTATAACAAATTCCATGCCCCGCGGGTGATGAGGTATTGTATACTAAACTGTGAAAGGCAGTCGAACGATTATTAGAAAAGGGGATTTCGAATGAGCGGAAAAAAAGCGGCAATCATTCTTATGGGCATTATTCTTTTAGTAAGTCTGTTGGTCGTTATTGCATTGACCATTTTTTACGCCGTTTATGAACCATCCATCAATCAAAGCACTCAATCTTTGGAATTCATTTCATCCAATAAAAAAATATAAACACGAGCATCAAAGCTCGTGCCAGCTTGTAGACAAAGTCCCTAACTAGGGGCCAAATCTACAGGCTTTTTTTGTATAATAGGGATAGAATTCTTGGTTAACGGGGGAAATTTAGGATGTTATCGAAGCGTACAGACAATAATCGAAATCAATTGGAAATGGTGGCTCTTGATCAAT
>Ga0207747_1000503_pt1 | contig 43471 bp, 32 predicted proteins | sample HigsolmetaGSP11D_FD_184839 | JGI IMG/M metagenome (GOLD analysis project Ga0207747, IMG submission 184839) | High solid enriched microbial communities from the Joint BioEnergy Institute, USA - SP1-1-D (SPAdes) | ecosystem: Engineered > Bioreactor > SSF (Solid state fermentation) > Aerobic >...
TGTAAGCAGATTTTTTCTGCTTACAAACCGTTCCATGCGGGCGCGGACTCCTGTAAGCAGATTTTTTCTGCTTACAAACCGTTCCATGCGGGCGCGGACTCCTGTAAGCAGATTTTTTCTGCTTACAAACCGTTCCATGCGGGCGCGGACTCCTGTAAGCAGATTTTTTCTGCTTACAGACCGTTCCATGCGGGCGCGGACCCCTGTAAGCAGATTTTTTAGACCGTTCCAAGGCGGCTCAGATGGCCTGCGAGGGGACCGTATCGTCCGGATATACGGCCTCAAGAAAAACTCCCCTTCAGCAGAAGGGGACTGAAGTCACCTTGCCGCTTGAAGGGGAGTCCAGTTGAACATGCGATTACCGGATCGTCAGGAAGTTCCAGACCGCCTGCGCGCCTTCGGCTCTGGTCACAGGCGCCTGAGGATCGAACAGGCTGTTGCCGCGACCCTTCATCAGCCCGAGCACCTGAGCCTGGAGCACCGCCTCCCTGGCCCAGTCGCTGATCCGGTCCGCATCAAGGTATCCGGACGCTTGTGAGGTCGATGGACTGTTGCCGGTCGCATATGCATAAGCCCGCATCAGCATCACGGCCATCTCCTCGCGGGTGATGTACACATCCGGCGCGAACAGCTGCTCGCTCCGGCCTCGCACGATGCCAGCCGCATTGGCAGCCGAGACAGCCTCCGCATACCAGGCGCCCGCCGGCACATCCGCGAACGGCGCCGGTTCATTCGCCTTCAAGCCGAGAGCCCGCGCGATCATCGTCGCGAACTGCGCTCTGGTCACCAGGCCATGCGGATCGAAGCGGTCCTCGGACACGCCTTGCATGATATGCTTCGCGACCATGGCCTTGATCACCTGATATGCCCACAAGGATTCGTCCACATCGCTGAAGGATCGGTCATATTCCATGAGCGCATATTTGCTGAAGTGATCTACGTGTGCCATCATCATGTCGCCTTGCTGTTCTCCGCCAACATACAGCGGCACTCCGTCATCTCTGATGTAGTATATCCCCATCAGTAAAGTGTTTGATTCCGGGGTTATGTTGAAGACGATGGTGATCGTCTGCTTGAGGATGTCGCTTAACCAGATGACCCTGCCATCTTCACCAACATACGCAAACTGCAGCTCATAGATGTTGCCGACAACCCGATACCGCTCGTTCTCCTTGCTCGACTTCTCCAATTTCTCCATGATTGCACTTGTATCCGCGTCATCCAATCTTTTCAGGATGAATATCAGCTCGAAGTCGCTGCCATCGACCGTTCCGAAGAATTGCTTGATATAGTCTTCCAGCATCTCCAGAACTTCCGCGGTGAAGTATACTCGGATATTGTCCTGAGCAAAGACGAGCTTGTTGTCTCCAAGGAAGTGGCGGATCCCTAACGGAATCAGGAACCCATCCGTACCGGGCTCAACCTCTTTCAGGATGATCCCGTTCTGCGCATCAGGCAGAATCGTGATCTCCGTAAGCGGAGGAAGCGATGGCTTTGGCGGCTGTGGTGGCGGTGGCGGCGTGATGACCGGATCGCTGCCCGGATTCACGACCACCGTGCGCGTAACTTCATCAGCCGCATTGCCGGACGAATCGCGAACGTTGTAGTGGACCTTGTATATCCCGACGACGCTTGTATCCACCCCATCCACAGGACCAACATTGTCGCGGGTCACCGTCACCCCGATCAGGTGCGTGATGTCACCGTCGCGATCGTCCCAGGCGCTCGCGCCAGGATCGGTATAGGATTCTCCCTTGACCAGGTAAATGGTCGATGGACCTTTCAGCGTGATCACCGGTGGGGTGACATCGGGATCAGCCGGATCCTCAGGCTCTTCCGGCTCACCTGGTTCTTCAGGTCCACCCGGCTCCTCAGGTTCCTCTGGTCCACCCGGTTCCTCAGGTTCTTCAGGTCCACCCGGTTCCTCAGGTTCTTCAGGTCCACCCGGCTCCTCGGGTTCCTCTGGCTCGCCCGGTTCCTCAGGCTCTTCCGGTTCATCCCTGTCCTCCACGATCACCGTCCGAGTGACTTCATCCGCAGCATTGCCTGCCGAGTCGCTGACGTTGTAGCGGATCGTAAACGTATCCGGGTAGCTCGTATCCACCGCGTCTACGATGCCATAGACGCTGCTGGTCACCGTTACCACGATCTGCTCCGTAAGGTCGCCGTCACGGTCGTCCCAGGCAGTTGCTCCTGCATCTTCGTAAGGTTCACCGACATGGAGTCTCACTTCGGGTTCGCCCAGCAGGGTGATGACAGGCTTGGTCGTATCCGGCTGCGGCTCCGGCTCGGGTCCGACCCTGGTCACGATCACGAAGCTCAGCTGCACATCCGTATCCCTGCCCGTGTTATGAGGCGATACCGTGACCGTCAACGTGCCGTCCGCGGCCAGTTCGATTCCCAGATGCTCCGCGATCTCGTACCTGTCACGGATGTTCCGGTTCTGCTCCACCACGACCCCGTTGATCGTCGTGTAGGCCAGCCGCTTGCCCTGAGACCACTGGTACCAGGGATCGAAGAAGCCGATGTACACGTTGTAGATGCCCTGCTCCACATCGAACTTGTAGGTCAGACTCCGGTCTCCCTGATTCGTTTCGTAGCGCAGGCTTTCGAAGATGTTCTCGGTATCGTCGCGGATCGCGCTGTTCGTTCCCACATACCCCCAGGCATTGCCGCTGGCGGGGGCGTAGGCCTGATCGTGCACCGAGTTGCGCAGCTTCTTGCCGGTCTCCTGCTCAAACGCGCGGACCAGCTGTGTGTACTGGGTAACCTCTCCATGGGCCGGGTTCGCAAAATAGATCGTTTCATCCGGCAGCCAGACGGAAATCTCGTATTCGACCGTTCTGCCCGCCAGTTCACCGCCCAGTGTGCCGCGTACCATGGTCTTGCCCAGCATCAGCCGTGCCTCCTCGATGCTGGTTGGATCCCAGGATACGGGTACGTTCCGGTAAATCTCCGAACCCCTCTGCACATCCAGGACTGAAGGCAGGGTTGGCGCTGCGCCCAGTTTGGACGATGCGGGCTCCGTCAGCACCTTGATCGGCGCGTATTCCTCCAGTTGATCCAGCGTCCAGTCGCTGAGCGGCACACCTTCCACGCTCATGCCATTCGCCGAGATCTTCAGCGGCAGCCAGACGTAGCCGGAAGATTCGAGCGATCTCTGGATCCAGCGATCCCCCATGTAGATGAACAGGCCATTCTCCGGATCATACGGGATGACAGCGGTCGATTGTGAGCGGTACGACGTGTTGGAGCTGTCCTGAGGGAACGGATTGCCAAGCCGCGTATAACCCGTGAACGTCTGTCCTCCGTCCGATGTGTTGCCGAAGATGTGGTTGGCGCGATAGGCGATGGACGGGTTCGGATCCCAGCCGGTCGTTCCGGAGGTGATGAAATAGTAATAGCCATCGTACTTGAAGATCGCCGGCGCCTCGCGGTTGTTGTCCGGGAACACCCGGTCGACGAACGTCACGCCGCGGCCGTTCACGCCCTCGCTGACGGGTCCCGTATAGGAATCATTGAGCAGGGAGATGTACGTATATTGATTTTCCTCGCTTGAGTAGATCGCGTACGCCTTCCCGTCGTCATCCTTGAACACGGTCATGTCGCGGGCCATGCCCGGATTGTGATCGTACTGGCCGATGACATAGTTCATCCGCTGCGAGTTGACCAGCTTGAACGGTCCGAACGGCGAGTCGGATACAGCGAAGCCCATCTCCGCACGGCTGTATCGGCTGACGTTCGAGCCCGCATAAGGATTCGACTTCATCTGCTCCAGATTGTCTCTGATCGCCGAATCCGTCGGTCCGTCCACGTGATACACCAGCACGTACTTGCCCGTGTTGTCGTTATAGAGCATCTTCGGACGTTCCATAATGGCGTAGTAGCCATAGGTGCGGTCGAAGGCCAGACGCAGGCTGGCTTCATCATACGAAGCCGTCTGATAGTCGAAGTTCGCATCATTCTTCCGGTCATAATCCGGATGAACGTTCCGATCGACATAAGCCTGCAGGAAATCGCGAGCGCCCGCAATATCCGATTCGCTCAGAGGCTGACCGAACTCATTCAACCCGATGCCCATGGCGCGAGCCTTGAGAGCGGCGAGCTGCGTCTCGCTCACCCGTATGCCCTGACCATCCTCCGTCAGCTCCATCGGGAAGACGCGGTGCGAGTACATGATGACGCCCATATCCACCCAGTTGTACAGATCCCTGGACACATAGGCGTGGAAGCCTCCGGCCGGCTGACCGCCGGTCGACTTGTCTTCGCCGAGCCAGAGCCATGCGCCGTCGCCATCAGCCGGATTCGGCTCATAATGCGGCACGTCTCCATCCCAGGCGACATGTTCGATCCAGATCACCTGACCGCCGTGGGCCTGGATGGGTTTGCCCTCCGTATCGAACCAGACGTCGGTGTTGGCCCCTGCGATGCCGCCGATGGTGCTGTACCTCACCGGTTCTGCCGGATCAGGCAGCTCTTCCACGGCCAGCCAGCTGATCGGCGCGTTGCGGTTGATCTTGCCGGCGCCCGGCCCCTGGGTGTAGGATCCGACGTTCGTCAGCACATACCGGACGTTGCTTGCGCCTTCCGGCAGCTGGATGCTGTAGGTCACGAGCTGCGAATGCCCTTCATGATCCAGATGCAGGCGATTCACGAGCTGCGTCACCGTCCTGCCGTCCAGGTCGTACCTGATCTCGATCTTGAACGGCATCTCGTTGTTCCACCACAGACGGTGATAGGAAATGAAGCGATAGCTCTTGCCGCCCTCCAGCCCATCAAGCCGATAGGCCAGGGTAGAACCGGGATCGCCGCCGTCGATCATGATTCCTGTGCCGTTCTTGTCGAGATCATCCTGGCCGGACTTGTTGATGACATCCCGAACCGCTCCGCCGCTGCTGAGCGCGATATAACCCCAGCCATCCGCAGCATTGTAGACCTGATTGGTCTTGTCGTTCAGCAGGGCGCTTCCCGTCAGCTTGCGAACGGCGTTATAGATCGCGGGCACAGAAGGACCGGCATCGATGTAATACACCAGGTTCCTCGGCACCACTTCCACATAGGCGGCGTATTGCTTCAGGCCGTTGTCATCGTATGCGCCATAGACGGGCACCGTGGCATAAGGCACGGCAAAATCCGCGCTGCTCAGCGGCCTGCTTCCGTCGATCGTCCAGGCGATCACATCAAACTCGGGGCCGCCATCGACCAGACGAATGCGTTCCGGCAATTGCGGTAACTCATTCACATACGTCGCGAACACCTGCGAAGTCCGGGCATACTGATCCACAGGCTCCAGTCCTGCCGCGGCATGCTTCAGCTCCCGCAGCGCCAGGATGATATCCGTCGGTGTCGCCTCGTCATCCTCAATCACCGAAAGCGCCAGCGCCATAGCCGCCTCGAAGATCGCCCAGCTGTCGGCTGTGTACAGCGACTCGTCCTTGCCCAGATGTCCGTTATACAGATCGATCAGTGCCGTTTTGCTCACGCTGATGGCAGCCAGACCAACGAAGGAGAGCATCGGCGATTCGTTCCTGTCGACCGCTCTGATCCTGACGGTGAACGAGCCTTCCTCCTCTTTCGTGAAGGTATAGGTTCGCACGAGGCTGTTCGAGGTCGTGTCGAGCGGGAATCGATCCACATACTGACTCTTGCCGTCATATTCCAGATAGACTTCGCTGGCCCGAGGATAGGTCGGCCACCAGCTGTGGCTGCCGATCGTGACGCTGTACTCCCCTGGCGGCAGATCGTCAAAGGTGTAGGTCAGGGAGGCGCCGATCTGATTCGCCGTATAGATGCCCGTTGTCGTCATCTTGCTGTAAGCACCGGTTACGATGCCTTTATAGTACACTTCCATCTGGCCGTTGGCCTGGTGACCGCCATGTCCCCAGCCGTTGTCGCCGTTGTAGACCTGGTCCGGCGCACCGTTGAGCAGCGGTGTTCCGCTCCTCAGGCCCAGCTCGGTGATCGCCTTCCAGGCCGGAGAGTCATAACCCAGCGTATTGCTGCTGTCATGTCTGCCCGAGAGCGGCTGCTCCGTCGCATTCACATCGGCAAAATACAGAAGATTCCGAGGCACCACTTCCACATAGGCGGTCGTGTTCAGGCTGCCGTAGCTGCCTCTGACCGTCACCGTCTGATACGGCTCATCGAAGCTCACCCCGTCCAGCTCCCAGGTGACGGGCACCATCACCGTCGAACCGCCCTCGCGTGTCGCTTCCACCGTCGCCGGAAGCTTCGGCGTATCCCCCACATGGGTCGCCGCATACACCGGTCCTGCCAGCTGGACCAGATCGCCGCTGATCAGCTGGTTCTGCGCATAGAGGAGACGTTCCAGAAGCTGATTCGCCCCCTCCTGATCGAGGCGATAGGTGTCCGGATCCTCCAGCGCCAGCTCGGCTGTTGCCAGGGCACGCTCGAACAGCTGCCAATCGGCCTCGCGGTAAAGATCGGACTTCTCCAGCTTGCCCGCTTCCTCCACCGCTTCCGCCAGGGCGGTCAGGTCAAGCCCGTCCCGCACCTTCAACACCTCACCCGAGATCACGGCCACGGAATCGACGACCAGCGTGCCGCTCACCACTTCGAACCTGACCGTATGCTCGCCATAAGGCAAGCCGCGCAGCGTGAAGGTCTGATAGAGCTCAGCGGAAGGCTTCGTCTCGGCAGCCAGCAGCAGCGGCTCTCCGTCCACGGTCACCTTGAGTCTCGCCGAGCCGTCGTTCGGCCCCAGGATATCCAGGCCTGTGCCCACGAACGTATACTCCAGGCTCGCTCCAGGCCCCTGGCTGGTGGACAGGCTGCGATGATAGTGGTACATGCCCTGACCGTTCGCGTGAGCCCATGGGCCGTCGTAGATCAGCTTCCGATTGGGCGGATCGGACAGATCATGCATCTCCAGGTTGTCCAGATGCTCGGAGTAGTACGGGGAATAGCCATCGACCATTTCCACCCACAGGTCGTCGAATCGGACATGATAGTAACCGCTTCCAAGATCGACCCGTCCGGACAGCTTCGGATTCGGATCGATGTAGGTCGCCAGCTTCACCCCATCGAGATAGGCGGTGATGCGATTGCCGGCCACCTCGATCTCCAGTCTGTGCCAGGCATTGTAGCTGGCATCGAAGTCCTCGATCTTGACGCCGCCCGAACCGGTCACCACGTTGCCGCTGGCCACCGGCTGCCCGTTCACGAGCAGCTGCCAGCCCCCGTCAAACCAGAACTTCAGCACATACGGCGTGCCGCTGATCGAGTGGGAATTGCCTCCCCCCTGATAACGGGCGCCTAGCACCGCATAGTTCTGCCCGCCGGCGGTGCTGTTCGTCTCGAAGCTCACGCTGACGCCGGCCCGGTAGTTCAGCCAGCGGAAGTCGCCGATCGCCGTTACCGGATCTCCGTTGTTCCAGGTGCCGCCGAGTCCCATCTTGTCGCGATCGAGTTGCTGGCGAAGGACGTATTCGCCAGTTTCCTCTACCAGATAAGCTTCAAAGGCTCCGTTGCGGTCATGGGTGTAGCGCGGGATCACGCCTGCCGGTCCGCCGAAGGAGTCGATGTAAGGCGCATCGTCGACGATCTCGCCTCCCTCGCCGAGGACAACCACCGTCATTCTGGAGTAATCGAATCGGTCGGCATACAGGATGTCGTCACCCGTGTCCTGTCTCGCGCCTGTCTCATCCGTGTCCAGCACCGTCCGCTCACCCTCCACCGGCAGAGGAATCGGGAAATCCTCCTCCTCGCTGCGGCTGAGCGTCGTGACCGTCACGATCGAGTAAGGCTTCACCGTTACGGTGTAGTAGCCCTGTCCGTTCGCCGAAACCTTGCCGAGATAGCGCATGTAGTTGCTGTTGAAGGACTGCCCTTCCTCCGCCGCGCGCGTCTCCCATACCTCCAGATCCGGATTGCCGGTATAGGCCATGTTCACGACTTTGATCTTGTAGATGCGATCGTATTCGCTGTCGTTGACGAACACCGTGGAGAAGTCGCTGCGGTCGGGCGCCGCCAGCGTCATGTAGCTGGGCGTGCCGTTGCGGCCGTTGATCGGGTTGGTTCCCGTCGCACCCGTGTAGCTGGACTGAGGGATCGCCCTCCAGATGCCGGCGGTGTTGTCCTCATTCTCCCAGCCGATCTTCGCGAAGGAGCTGAAGTGCTGGAGAACCGTCAGGCCCGCGTCATAATGGATCCAGCCAGACCACGGGTCTCGCGCGCTGACCAGCTCCTTGAACGAATATTGGCCACCTTCATAGAAGGAGCCGATCGCAGGCTGATAGATAAACAGCGTCCTGCGGGAGTTCACGAAGCCCTTGATGATCGTGTTCGCCATCTCCAGCGCGCTGCCTGCTCCGCCGATGCCCGTGCCCGGCCTGGAAGGATCCCTCGTGTTGTTGTTGGGACGGAAGGCGGTGTTGCTGAACGTCGCCTGCGCTTCGCTGTTCCAGACCTGAATGTCGAACTGCTCGGCGAGACGCTTGAAGTTGCCGGCGCTGTCATCATCCGTGTTGTAGTGATAGGCAGCGACGGACACCGCATCGCGCAGGGTGGCGTCGCTCACCATCGCGCCGCCGAAGCTGCCGATGCCGACCTCGTCGGAGATGACGACCTTGATGCTGTTGTACAGCTTCTGTTCTTCCTCGCTTGCGAATCCGACGTTATCGGTCCGGACCCATTCCGCATATTGCTTGGTCCAGGCCAGATCCGGAGCCTTCTCGTTGATATGGGGATTCACATAATCCACCATATATCCGAATTCGCGGTAAGCCGCGAGGATCGTTTCCTTGTACCACTTGTAGATCTTCTCGTTGGTATTGGCCCATGCCGGAGCATTCCAGCGCAGGATGCTGACCTTCACGTCCGGATTGATCTTCTTCGCATCCGCTGCCAGCTGGAAGCCGGGATGGCGTCTGACGTTGGCCGGTTCATCCTCGGTGCGCTTGGTGGCCGGATCAGGACCGGTGGAGTTGTTGCGGTCATTGCCCATCTCGATCTTGACATGGGTCATGATCGGGTTCTCACCGCCGAACAGGAGCTGCAAGAGCTCGATGTAGCGGTCCGGATGCTGCGCCTTGTAATCCATCAGGAGCGCGCTGGTGCTGTTGGCGCTGAGCACCCCGAAGCCTTTGAAGGTAAGCCCGTTCCGGTTGTCCGCGCGAATGTCGTTGCCGTCGACCAGAACATTGACGATGGACGCCGCACGCTGCTGCGCCTCGGCGATGATCCCCTTGATCGAACCTTGCGCGATCGCGAACCAGCTGAGGATCGGCTTTTCATTCGATACATAGGCATAGGTCAACGTCATCCCGGCTGCGGGATCAATGTCCGCCGGGATCGTGAACTCGCTCGAGATCATCCACGTGTTGTTCGTATTGAACTGATCCAGCTGGATCGTCCGCAGCTGGCCGTTCAGATCCCGATAATCGATTCTTGGCCGGATCACGCGCGATCGGTTGCCGTACCAGTCATGGAAGCCGCTGGTGAGCGTGTATGTACCCGGCTCCAGGGACTCCAGCCGATAGACGATATCGTTGTTGCTGGCGCGCAGGCCAACCACCCATTTCGACGGATCCGTGGCCGGGTCCGTGTGGCCTCCGTCCTTGGAGTTCTTGACCTGTTGCGTGCTGTCGTCGAACCCCCAGGTATTGGAGCCTGCTGCGTATCTCTGATCCGGCGCCTGATTGACGAGCGTGCTGCCCGCCAGCTCCTTCACCGCCTCATACAGCGGCGAATCCGATGGGCCATTGCCGAGGGAATCTCCTCCCCTGCCGCTGTCCACGTAGTAGACAAGCGGATGGTCGGCGGGCGGTATCACCTCGACCTTCGCCTGGACGGTGACGCCATTCTCAGCTGTACCGGTCACGTCAACCGTCTCATAGGGAACCATGAAGGTATCCATGTCGATGTCCCAATCCACATGGTACAGCTCGTCATCGAGCAGGATCGTGTCTGGCAGGGTCGTGCCCGCGATCGACTCCGTTCCCATATATGCCGCTGCGTATATCCGGTCATCCGTATGATCGATCACCGCTTTGGCAACGGGCACGATGGAACCGGGCAGCATGCCGAGCACCAGAACCAGACTCAGCACGATGGATCGTATCCGGTTTGCAGCCTTTGATTTGCCCATGGCATCATTTCCCTCCTTTGCTTTATGAATGGATCAGGGTTGATCGGATTGGCTCCCGTCATCGCCTCCTTTCGGTTCAGACATTTCCAGTACAGACCATTGTACGAGAATGTCCGTGAGGATGAATCAAACAATTTTTACTACTTATCAAATATTTTTGTCTATATTAAATTTGTGATAAATATTTTCAATCAATAGAAATGCAGATTTGTAGGTTTATGTCGCACTCCGGAAAGACCGGGTGTGAAACCGCCGAACGCCCGCATTCGCCGGTCCCGCTTCCTGGCGGAAGCTTTTCGGCCATGGGATTTCTTTCAACCACACATGGTATAATGTCAGGATAAAAGACCGAACCCGATCCACAGAACCAGGGAGTGAACGCATTCGAATATGACCATCAAGATCAGAACGTGCACGCTCGACGATATTCACACCTTGCGTGAGCTGGCATATGTGACCTTTGAGGAGACGTTCCGCGACCAGAACACGGAAGAAGCCATGAGGGCGTATCTGGACAGCGCCTTCACCCTGGAGCAGCTGGAGAAGGAACTGGTCCATCCGGCTTCTCGATTTTACTTTGTTGTATGCGACGGGCATGTGGCCGGCTATCTGAAGGTGAATGCGGATGATGCCCAGACGGAGCCCATGGGGCCAGACGCGCTGGAGATCCAGAGGATCTATATCAGGAAGGAATATCAGAAGCTGGGGCTTGGCAGGCTGTTGTACCACAAGGCGATGGAAGTTGCGAAGGAATGGGGCAAGAAGAAGGTATGGCTTGGGGTGTGGGAGAGAAACGAAAATGCTCTCGCGTTCTATCGGAAGATGGGCTTCGAGCAGACGGGGGCGCATTCCTTCTACATGGGCGATGAAGAACAGACAGACTATATCATGACGAAGGTGCTGGATTGAAACAGGAAAGCCGGGAGCGGACCTGCGCGATCTCCTTTCCCGGCTCATGAATGGGCTGTGTGTGAAAGATGGTGGTTGTGATCCTTGTTCCTCATTCACTGCTGCTCCATCGTTCCCGGCCCCCGCTCTGCCTTGATTATATCTGCGTTCGACCCGAGTTGGCCATTGAGCCCGCTTCGTCACAGCCGTTTCTCTCAACGGGGGAATATTCGTGTATGCTACCAGAACAGCTCCGTGTATCCGTTCAGACACGCGATGCCTTCGGCAAAGTAATAGTCGCCGTAGATCAGGGGGACGTCGATGTTTCTCTGTTCTGGATAATGGCTCGTGCCATGCAGGATCAGGCCTTCCTCATCCTGATCCCATGCGCCGTAACGGGTGTACAGCGAATGAAGAATCCGCTTGCCCGCCTCGTGATAGATGGCGGATTCGAACGGGCTGACCTGCTCCGCGATCAGGAGCAGGCCGCAGGCGGCGATGGCTCCCGCGGAAGAATCGCGATACCTCGGCACATCCTCCGGTATGCGGAAGTCCCACCAGGGCACATGATCCTCCGGCAGGTTGGCGATGAAGAAATGGGCGACCCGTTTGGCGGCATTCAGATACCGTTCATACCCCGTATACCGATAGCTCAGGCTGAGCCCGTAGATCGCCCAGGCGGTGCCGCGCGACCATGCCGAATCCGGCGCATAGCCCTGGCCGCCCTTCGCCTCCACCTTCTCTCCCGTCTCCGGATCAAATGCGACGATATGATGCACCGAGCCGTCCGGCCGAATGAAGTGCGTGAGCACCGTATCGGCATGCTGGACCGCGATGTGCCTGAAGCGCGGGTCTCCGGTCTCCTGGCTCGCCCAATAGAGCAGCGGCAGGTTCATCAGACAGTCGATGATCGCCCATCCGGTCAGCTGGCCATTCCACGCCCGTATGTATCTGCCCTGCGCGTTGAATCTGGCCGCCAGCAGGTTGGCGGCGAGCAGCGCCCGTCGTCTGGACGCTTCATCCCCGAGCAGCTGATAGCTCGCCCGGCTGGTCAGGGTCCACATGAAGCCGAGATCATGATCCACCATCATCGGATCGGTGAGCAGCCCATCCATCTGTTCCTCGCAGAGCTGGGCGGTCTTCCGCAGCGCCTCATCCTTCGTCTCCCGATAGACCAGCCAGAGCAGTCCCGGCCAGAAGCCCGCCGTCCACCATCCGGCAGGCTCCAGCTGATACCTTCCGTTCTGGCTCGCATGAGGAAAATTGGCGCCGATCCGCTCATGGACTCGCGTGACCTTGTCCGTCGTCTGGCGCCATGCCTCCTGAATCCATGTTTCCCCGATACTCATCCTCCATCTCTCCTTCACTTCAATTCGTCATCCATGGCCTTGTCGATGGGAATCGACCCGCCATTCCATACCTTGCGCGCCGTCCAGTCCGCTTCCCCTTGCCAGAAGGGCGCATCCGGCGGCAAGCCCAACGGCAGGAAGACGGTCGTGCACAGATACAGACTGCCTGTGGAGATATATCCCTCGCCCAGCTCCTTCTGGCTGCCGGCGAAGCCGATCCTGAGCCAGCCGTTCTCATCCAGGGTGCCCGGCGCTTCCAGCTGCCGCCTGATCACCACCGTGAGCGCACAGCGCACGGCACAAGGCTCGAGCGTCGGGTCCAGCTGCTGGCGCAGCGCCATCAGCGCGAGATGCTGGAATGCCCCGAAGCGGTAGGCCAGCGATCGGCCGATCGGCGGATAGGTGCCCTCCGGCGAGATCAGCCGCTCCAGCACGGCGGCATAGCGGATGCCCCGCCGGATGATGGGCTCCCGCATCTTCCGCCAATCCGCGAACTGATCGCCCAGCACATCCATGATCTCGATCAGCATGGGCTGGATGACGAAGCTGTTGTAATAATCCCAATGGAAAGCCGGCCCGTCCGAATAGGCCCCGTCTCCCACATACCACTGCTCATGTTGCCTGATCGCATAATCGACACGCATGCGATCCCAGTCTCTGCCCATCCTGAACAGCGCCGCCTCGATCATCGCGCTGAAGAGCAGCCAGTTGCTGAACACGGGACGGATCACCCGGGTGGCCGCAAGGGCGTCCGCGAGGTGCTGCCGGACCTTCGGCTCCAGCTTGTCATACAGCTCCGTCGGCGCCCTGAGGATCGCGTTCGCGAGGAAGGCCGCGTCCACCACCGGCTGTCCGCCGTGCTGAAAGTTCATGTAGTCCGGCGACTTTGGATCCGTCCCCGCCGCGATCGCTTCCCTGGCCAGCTGCGCCATCTCCGCCCTGAGCCGCCCTTCCTCTCCGTCCCGCGGCCCCGTCTCCAGCCATGGCGCGATGCCGGCGAGCGTCCGTCCCAACGCCTCCAGATGCGCGTACTGCCGCCGATCCTCGTGCCAGGACTCGACCGGCATCCTGAGCTTCAGCTGCCTCTCGGACAACGCCTGCAGCACGGGACGGGCGATCCTCATGAGCGCATCCACCCAATACTGACGATCAGTGCTCATATCCGAACCTCCTTGTGAGAGCAGTATAGTGCGTTGCCGGTGTCCAGACAATGAGCTATAATGTTCAAAAACTGACCGATCGTGCACTGAGAGGGGAGAATGGCGATGATCCGGCTGCTGTCCTGCGGCTATCATACCATCCACCAGGATGGCATCGTGCGCAACCGGCCGAACGGTTCGGGCAATTACACCTTTGTCATGTTCAAGAGCCGGGCCGAGGTCAGAATCCGCGATGTCATCCATGAAGTGGACAAGCATACTTTCGTCCTGTTCCGGCCGACGACTCCCCATTCCTATCGGGAGATCGAGAGCCCGTATATCAATGACTGGTTTCACTGCCAGGGGGATGAGCTGGAGGCGCTGCTGGACGAGATTCGGTTCCCGACGGACACCCCGGTGAAGGCCTCGGACCCGATGATGGTATCCCGCTTCATCCAGGAGCTGCAGGCGACTTTTCATATGGGAGGAAGGCTGAAGGAGAGGATCCTGGACTGTGATGTGCGGTCTTTCCTCATGAAGCTGGCGGATGTGCAACAGAGGACCGCCCATGAGAAGCTCCGACGCTATTATCTGCCGTTCTCCGAGCTGAGGAATGAGCTGTACTGCGAGCCGCAGCAGCATCATACCGTTGCCGAGCTGGCAGCCCGTCTGAACATGAGCAAATCCTACTTCCAGCACCTTTACAAGGAGCTGTTCCAGCGCTCGGTGATGAGCGACATGATCCAGGCGAGGCTGGAGCATGCCAAATACCTGCTCGATCACAGCGAGCACCCGATCGCGCAGATCGCCAGCCTCTGCGGCTATGAGAACGAAACGCACTTCATGCGGCAGTTCAAGCGGTATGTGGGGGTGACGCCGAGAGGGTACAGGTATCGGCATACATGAAGTGAGGGGATCCAGAAGTTGACAGGCCGGGGATGAGGCTCATGCCCGGAACAGGCGGTAACAGTACAGCTCCTCGCCGTCCACATGCCTGCCGGTGCTCACGAACCCGATTTTCTCATAGAGATGCTTGCTTCTCGCGTTGTCCGGATCCGTCGAGACATAGACCTCCTGGCAGTCCGCCATCTGCTCCATCTCCGACAGCACCAGGCGGATGGCCTGCGCACCCAGCCCCTTGCCCTGATGCTTCCTGTCGATCATCATGCGCAGGAGTTCATAGCAGTCATGATCCTCGGAATATCCATACATGGCGAAACCGACGATCTTGCCCTCATGCTCGATCGCCCGGGTCGTCCAGGTTCCTTCATATTGGGCCTGCACCAGCGAAAAGGCATTGGACGTCACATATTGCTCGCACAAGGTCGGCATGCCGTCCTCGTTGGTCGTCAGGAAGACAACGTCCAGCCAATTGTCCTTCGTAATCTCAACCAGTCTCATCGTGTGGTCCTTTCATCATAAGTAATCGCAAGCAATCCAATTGCCCTTTCGGGCCGATGAGGTCCGTTATGGCCGCGGATGAAGCATCCGTTGCCGCATCGCCTCGAACAGCAGGACGGTCGTCGCCATCGCCACGTTGAGCGACTCGGTGCGGCCCTGCATCGGGATGGTGATGCGCTCGTCCACCTCCGCCGCAACCGCGTCGGATACACCTGCTCCCTCGTTGCCGACGACGAACCAGAGGGGCTGCCGCCAGTCAAGCTCATAGCAGCTGCGGGCATTCTCCAGCCCGGTGCTGACGACATGGATGCCGCGGCAGCGCGCCTCGCGCAGGTAGGGGAGCAGATCGCCCTCCAGGACCGGCAGGCGGAACATCGAGCCCATCGACGCGCGAACCGTCTTCGGATTGTACAGGTCCGCCGAGCCTCTGCCGATGATGATCCCTGTCGCTCCGGAAGCCTCCGCGCTGCGGATGATCGTGCCGACGTTGCCCGGATCCTGCACGCCGTCCAGCAGCACGACGAGCGGCTGCTCCTGCTGCCACAGCCGATCGGCGGACGGCAGCGCCTTCCGCACGATGGCGAATACGCCCTGCGGCGTCTGCGTGCTCGTGCATCTGGCGAGGATGCTCTCGCTGACCGAGATCCACTCACAGACCTGGCCGCGATACTCATGCAGCTCCGGCGGCAGCGGCCGGTCGTCCGCGTACGCCACGCACTCCACATCGGCGCCCGATCGCAGCGCCTCCTTGACGAGATGCACGCCCTCCACGAGGAACCTGCCTTGCTCATCGCGCCCTTTCTTGCCGAGCAGCTCCGCCCACTCTTTGACTTTCGGATTATGTACGGATGTTATCGTCTTGTTCACGGTATATGGTTACTCCTCGAAGGATATTTCCAGTTTGCGCAGATTCTCATTGCTGCCCACGACGACCAGCACGTCGTTCTCCTTGATCTTATCTTCCGCGCGCGGCGCGATGTTCATGCGGTCGCCGTTCTTGATCGCCATCACATTGCAGCCGTACTTCGCCCGGATGTCAAGCTCGCGCAGATTCTTGCCGATCATGCGCGGCGTCACATGGATATCGACGATGCTGTAGTCCTCGGACAGCTCGATGTAGTCGAGAATATTCGGGGAGATGAGCGAATGAGCCAGCCGAATGCCCATATCCCGCTCCGGGAAGATCACCTTGTCCACTCCAATCTTCGAGAGCACCTTGCCATGCAGCTCGGACTGGGCCTTGACGACGAGCATCTTGACTCCCATCTCCTTGAGGATCAGCGAAGTGAGGATGCTCGCCTGGATGTCCGCGCCGATCGCCACCACGACCACGTCGAAGTTGCGGATGCCAAGCGCCCTAAGCGCCTCCTCATCGGTGCAGTTCGCCTGAACGGCGTGCGTGACCGAGCTCAGCACCTGCTCGATCCGCTCTTCCTTCTCATCGATCGCCAGCACCTCATAGCCCAGCTTGTACAGGGCCTTGGCCACGCTCGACCCAAATCTTCCCATACCGATGACGGCAAACTGTTTTTTTGTTGATTTTGCCACCATAACCACCGCCTCAGAAACATGTTTTATTATATCATAGCCGGATGCGAAATTGAGCATATTACAAACGAAGCCTGTATCATGATGCAAGGTATTAAGGACAGCGGAGGATTCGTAGCATGATCAGTATGAGTTTGCGCGAAGCGATTGTCAAACGCGTGCAGGACAGGGACGAAGAGGAATTGATGGAGATCATCAACGATTCGGTGCATGCCGACGAGCGAGCGTTGCCCGGTCTGGGCGTCCTGTTTGAGATCATCTGGGACCATATCGACGCTTCCACGAAAAATCTGCTCGTCAGCCAACTGAAGCAGCATCTTCCGACCTCCTGACGAGGCCCATCCCCTGTGATCAACCTCTCCATCATATGCCCGGCTGTCGCCGCGTACCACGCGCCAGGCGGCAGCCTCGTATATGATCGGATCGGTGGCAAGCGGCTCCGATACATCGGATGTTTCCCATGAACAATGGCAAACATGAGAAAATGGCGCTGCAGGGCAATCGCCCGGCAACGCCGTTTTTTTTTGAAACGGAACGTCGATCCGCTATTTGTCGCCAAACTGCCACCGATTGAACCACTGCCATTCCGATACGACCCGGCAAGTGCTTAGGGCATCGGTCAGGCGTTGGCGCTGTACGGCGCCGTGTCCAGGAACTTCGCTTCCGGCATCTTCTCCATGGCGGTGCGCAGCGCGTATTCATTCTCGAACAGCGCCACCTTGTTGCCGTGCTTGTCATGAACGAGGGTGGAGTTGACGCGGAACTTGCCCGGATCGGCTTCCACGCCGGTGATCCAGCGCGCGAACTGATACGGCAAGCGCTGCAGCGCGATGTCCACGCCATACTCATGCTTCATCCGGTACTCGAATACCTCAAACTGCAGCTGCCCGACGACGCCGAGGATGATGTCCTCGAAGCCGATCGTGCGGAACACCTGCACGGTGCCTTCCTCGGTCAGCTGGTCGAGGCCCTTCTGGAACTGCTTGTGCTTCATCGCGTTCTTCACCGTCAGCTTGGCGAAGATCTCCGGCGAGAACGTCGGCAGCTCGTCGAACTCGAAGCTTCCGCCCTCCACCAGCGTATCGCCGATGCGGAAGATGCCCGGGTCGAACAGGCCGATGATGTCTCCCGGGTAGGCCACCTCCGTGATGTCGCGGTCCTGCGCGAGAAACTGCTGCGGCTGCGACAGCTTGATCTCCTTGTCGTTGCGCACATGGCGAACCGTCATGCCGCGCGTGAACTTGCCGGAGACGATGCGCAGGAAGGCCAGCCGGTCGCGGTGCGCCGGGTTCATGTTGGCCTGAATCTTGAATACATAGCCGGAGAACTTCTCCCAGGTCGGCTCGATCAGCCCCTGATTGCTCTGCCGCCCCGTTGGCGACGGAGCCAGCTGGAGGAAGTTCTCCAGGAACGTCTGCACGCCGAAGTTATTGATCGCGCTGCCGAAGAAGACCGGCGTCAGCTCACCCCTGGCTACCCGGTCCAGGTCGAACTCGTCGCCCGCCACCTCCAGGAGCTCCAGTTCCTCGCGCACCTGTTGGAACAGATGCTCGCCGGCGATCTTCCTGATCTTCTCATCATCGAAGCCCTGCACCTTCTCCACGGCGATCGTCTGATGATCGTCGCCCTGGTACAGCTCCACCTGAACCTTGCGGCGATCATACACGCCGCACAGCGTGCGCCCCATGCCGATCGGCCAGTTCATCGGATAGGAACGGATGCCCAGCACCTGCTCCAGTTCCTCCAGCAGATCGAACGGGTCCCTGCCCTCGCGGTCCAGCTTGTTGATGAAGGTGAAGATCGGGATGCCGCGCTTGCTGCACACCTCGAACAGCTTCTTCGTCTGCGCCTCGACGCCCTTGGCCACGTCGATCAGCATCACGGCGCAGTCCGCGGCCGTCAGGGTGCGGTACGTATCCTCGGAGAAATCCTGGTGACCAGGGGTGTCCAGGATGTTCACCTTGTGTCCCTTGTATTCGAACTGCAGCACGGAAGACGTTACCGAGATCCCGCGCTGCTTCTCAATCTCCATCCAGTCGGAGGTGGCGAACTTGTTCGCCTTTCTTCCCTTGACCGTGCCTGCCAGACGAATCGCTCCCCCGAACAGCAGCAGCTTCTCCGTCAGTGTCGTTTTTCCCGCGTCCGGGTGTGAGATAATCGCAAACGTCCGTCGCCTGCTTGTTTCTTCTGCGATCTCTTGCGCCAAATCAGGCATCTTCGTTTGATCCTTCCTTCTATCTTCTGTATCAGTTATCTATCCATAGATTCGGTTGGGGCGTCTGTCTCCCGGGCCATGATGACTCAGATCCCCGCGCCGCTGACCGTCCAGATGACCGAGTCTTCCTCCTGTCCCTGAACCGGCCACCACTTGAAGCCGTCCCGCGCCAGCAGCTGATGCGACTCCTCAGGCCCCCAGCTTCCTGCGGGATAATAGGTCAGGTCGCTGGAATCCTGATTCCAGGCTTCGGCGATCCGGTCGATGAATTTCCATGCCAGGGATACCTCATCCCAGCGGGTGAAGTAGGTCGAGTCGCCCCTGACCGCATCGAGCAGCAGACGCTCGTAAGCTTCCGGCGTATTGTACCCGACCCTGCAGCTCTGGCAGAAATCGACAGCGACCGGCACGACATTGGTGAAGCCGTCGCCGCCCGGGTTCTTCGCATTCATCTTGAAGTAGATGCCCTCCATGGGGTTCACGCGGAACACCAGAAGGTTCGGCTCGAGGTTGTTGTTCCGGGCGAAGTACATCCGCTCCGGCACATTCTTGAACTCGATGACAACCTCCGTGCTCTTGGCCGCCAGCCGCTTGCCCGTGCGAATATAGAACGGCACGCCGGCCCAACGGAAATTGTCTACATACAGCTTGGCCGCGAAGAACGTATCGGTCACGGACGCCGGGTTAACGCCAGGCTCCTCCCGATAGGCTGGCAGTTCGACGCCCTTCTTCACGCCCCTCGCATATTGGCCGCGCACCACGTGTTTCAGCACATCCTCGCGCGACTCGAAGCGGCGCAGCGAGCGAAGGACCTTCACCTTCTCGTCGCGGATCGCCTCCGGATGCAGTCTGCTCGGCGGCTCCATGGCGATCATCGTCAGCATCTGCAGCATATGGTTCTGCACCATGTCGCGCAGCGTGCCTGACTTCTCATAGTATGCGCCGCGCTCCTCCACTCCTACCGTCTCGCTCATCGTGATCTGCACGTTGGCGATGTATTTGTTGTTCCAGAGCGGCTCGAACAGGGCGTTGGAGAAACGAACCACCTCGATGTTCTGCACCATCTCCTTGCCCAGGTAATGGTCGATCCGGTAGATCTCATCCTCATGGAAGACGCTGGTGATCTCTTCGTTGAGCGAAGCGGCGGAATGCTGATCGTAGCCGAACGGCTTCTCGATCACGAGGCGATGCCAGCCCGCGCTGTCAAGCAGCCCGCCCTGTTTCAGGTTCTCGGCCACAGGACCGAAATGCTCAGGCGCAAGCGCCAGATAGAACAGGCGGTTGCCGGCGATGTGGAACTCGCTTTCGATCGCTTCCGTATGCGCCTTCAACTGTCTGAAGCCATCCAGGTTGTTGATATCCAGCGACATATATGTGAAATGCTTCGCGAATTCCGCCCACTCCGCATCCGTAAACTTCTTGTGACGAGCGAACTCCATGATCGAATCATGCACATCCTGGCGGAACTGCTCATGGGTCTTCGGTCGGCGCGCCAGGCCGATCACCGCGAAATTGTCTGCCAGCTTCCCCTCGCGGTACAGGCTGAAGATTGCCGGGAACAGCTTGCGCTTGGCCAGGTCTCCTGTCGCTCCGAAGATGAAGAACAAAGCTCCTCCCGCAGTGGATTTCCCGTTTGACAGTGGTCCCATATCTCATCACTTTCCTATATGTAATCTGATTTGGTTTAGTTTAGCATATTCGTCGGCAGGACGCCATCGAATTTTGATTAAAACCATGGATTTAGTAGGTCTTCGCAAGTTCCCCCAAGCCTGTCTATCCGAGAGGCTTTCGAAACACGTAGCATCTCATCTCGAGAATATATCCGACCGGAGTAAAGCCGTGCTTCGAATAGAAGCGCATCGCCTTCACGTTCGACGCATCCACGTACAGGCGGACGCCATTCAGCCCCTTGCGCCAGGCGAGCCGCTCGGCCACCGCCATCAGCGCTGAGCCGATGCCGCGGTTCTGTTCATGCGAGTCCACGGCCAGAAGATCGATGATCATCTCTCTCGGCCCCGCATACGTCATGATGAACTCGCTGATGCGCCCATACTTCCCCACTTTAACAAACGTGTCCCGGTTTCGCAACCGGAACAGAACATCCTTCCTGGAGAATCTCACTCCGGGCAAGGTGCGCCTCGTGAATGGAAACAACTCCTGATAGACCAGTCGAACGATCTGCTCCTTGTCCTTGTGGTACGATGCCCTTCTGATCACGGCAATCCCTCCCCTGCAACTACCCTAGCATATGGCGACAGGGAGAGATGCGGCAGGGCATCTGCAGGGCTTATAGGACATTCGGATGGATCGCGCGGCTGACACTTTGCGACATTAACATAGTAAAGCACAGATGCAATAATCTGTGCTCCCATGATTGTAGCATATACGGTTCCAAAGTTAAAGAATGCAATTTGCAAGAGAGTCCGGATTCGGTTCAACCCCGCATACGGTCATATCCGATCCAGGGCATACAGCCTGCGGTATCTCTCCTGCTCCCGCATCAGCTGCTGATGCGTCCCCTGCATGACGATGCGACCGCGATCGAGAAACACGATCTGATCCATATGCTCCATGCCGATCAGGTGGTGGGTGATCCAGAGCAGCGTCCTGCCGCGAAGCGCAGCGAACATGGTGGAAAGCAGCGCCCGCTCCGTCAGCGGATCAAGCCCGACCGTCGGCTCGTCGAGCAGGACGATCGGCCGATCCTGCAGCAGGACGCGCGCCAGGGCGATCCGCTGCCGCTCTCCGCCGGAGAATCGTTCGCCGGCCTCCCGCACTCGCGTGTCGAGACCGTCCGGCAACGTCGCGAGCAGCCCGCCGAGTCCCGCCATCTCCGCCGCTTCGCGGACCTCCTCATCCGTGGCGTCAGGTCTGCCCAGGCGGATATTGCCTGACAAGGTGGTGTCGAACAGGTACGGTTGCTGATTCAGGACGGCGAATGGCCGCATCTGATCTGACCGCATCCTGCTGACGGGCGTGCCGCCTGTCTCGATCAGGCCGCGGTCAGGCGTCAGCTCTCCCTGGATCAGGTGCAGCAGCGTCGTCTTGCCGGCGCCGCTGCGGCCGAGGAGCGCCACCCGGCTGCCCGCCGGAACCTCCAGATTGATGTCCTCGAGGGTCCATGCTTCGGAGCCGGGATGGCGATAGCTGACGTTGATGAGGCGAAGTCCCGACGCTGCCGCTGGCTGCGCAGCGCCGTCGCCGGAGACAGGCGCCGGTTCGGGATGCTCCGGTTCGGGATGCTGGTGGCCCGCCTGTTCCACTGCCTGAAGCCGCCGCACGGAGTCGCGATAATCGGTCGCGCGCATGACGGTCTCGCCCGCTTTCGCCAGCGCGTCCAGCAAGGCGAATCCGATCAGGGCACAGGCGGCGATCCATTCCGGAGGAAAGGCGCCGCTTGCGCTCTGCCCCGCAGCCCAGAGCGTCAGGAGCACGATCGCCCCGCCGATCAGACATTGGGTCAGCCACTGGATCCGCCACTCCGAGCGGCGCAGCCTGCGATCCGCTTCCGCCATCTTCGCCTGTCGTTTCGAGAAGTCGCCCAGGAAGCTCGCCATCCGGCCGCTCAGCAGCCAGTCGCTCATGCCGAAGATGCCGTCCGTCAGCTCCCGATAGGCCAGGCTCCGCTGAGCTTTGCTGCTGATGCGCATCCTGCGCGAGACGAACAGGGCGAAGACCGGGACGGTGAAGAACCAGAAGCCGCAGTACAGCGCCATCCACAGGGCGAATCGGACATCCATGAGACCGAGGGCGATGATGCCCGCTCCATAGATCAGGACCGCCGTTGTTGCCGGAAGGATGAGGCGCAGGAAGACGTTCTGCAGCTGTTCGATATCCTCCGCGAGCAATCCCAGCAGATCGCCTGTCCGGTGGCGGGTATGGAGCTGCAGCGCCTGCGGCTCGATGATGCGGTACAGCCTGACACGCATGCGGGAGAGGATGCGCAGCACCGTATCGTGGCTGACCAACCGTTCCAGGTACTGCACGACGGCCTTGCTGAAGCCGGAGGCGCGCACCAGCACGATCGGCACGTAGACCATCAGGACATTCTCCGGCCGGAGCGCCGACCGGGAGATCAGATACCCCGAGGTGAACAGCAGGGCGCCGGCGCAGGCGACGGCCAGCAGACCGGCCAGTGACGCCGCGAGGAAGCGCCAGGGGTGCTCCCGCAGATGCGGCAGGATCCAGCCCTTCGTGCGATTATCGATGGTCTTCCTCACCGAGCTCCACCTCCTCCATGGCAGCCTCCATCATGCTGCGATATACGCCCTGGCGTGCGAGCAATTGCTCATGCGTGCCGGCTTCCGCCAGTCTGCCGTCCTTCAATACCCAGATCCAGTCCATCTCCTTCATCCAATGCAAGCGATGGGTAGCCAGGAAGACCCGGCGTCCTTCAAACAGCTTCAACATCGTTTCCTTCAGTTCCAGCTCCGTCTCCACGTCAAGATGAGCGGTAGGTTCGTCCAGCAGCCATACCGATCGCCTGCCGACCAGCGCTCTGGCGAGCGCGATGCGATGCGCCTGACCGCCGCTCAGCGCCCGTCCGCCATCGCCGATGCGTTCGTGAATGCCGTGAGGCAGCCGGGCGACCAACTCCGCGAGCCCGACATCGGCCAGCGCCTGCAGCACCTGCTCGTCGCTCGCCTCCGGCTCGTAGAAACGGACATTGTCGGCGATGCTGGCGGCGAACAGATAAGGGCGCTGCGGGATCAAGGACAGTTCCTGCTGCCACTTCCGCTTCGCGTCGCCAGCGAGCGGCAGCCCGGCGATCCTCACCTGCCCCGATTCCGGCTCAAGAAAGCCACCCAGCACGTTCAACAAGGTTGTCTTGCCGGCTCCGCTCATCCCGACGATGCCGATCTTGCGATGGTCGTGGCCCAGGGAAGCCGTGATCCCGGAGAGGCGCGACATGCCCCCCTCACCCGAGACATGGATATCGGACAGCTCCAGCCAGGGTGCGCTCGTCGCTGATCGGGCTGCGTGATCCGGTTGCCTGTCCGGGACATCCTCGACCTGCCTCCCGGCGTCGGATCGGCCGTCTGCTTGCGACGTCCCGACAAATGCGTCCGGGGCGCGTGTCTCCCCGATTACCTCCCGGATCGCCGTCCAGGCCTCCTTGCCATCGAGCGAGGCGTGGTAGTCCGAGCCAAACAGGCGAACCGGCAGGAAATACTCCGGCGCCAGCAGCAGCACCGCCAGCGCGGCTTCCAGGCCGATGCCGCCGCTGATCAGGCGCAGTCCGAGGCCGACGGCGACAAACGCGACCGACAGCGTGCTGAAGAAATCCAGGGCGAACGAGGACAGGAAGGCCACCCGGAGCGTCCGCATCGTGGCCGTCCGGTACCGGTCGCTGACCTGCTCCACGACCCCGGCGTAATCGCGGCTGCGGCCGAGAAATTTCAGGGTGGCAAGCCCCCGCAGCACATCGGTGAAATGTTGGGCCAGCACCTGGAAGCTGCGGTACTGTCGGTCCGCCATGCGGCGGGCGGCATAGCCGAGCAGGACGAAAAAGCCGATCAGGACAGGCATCGTAAAGGTGAGGATCAGCCCCGAGGCGACGTCCAGCGCGTAGACGGCAATGAGCAGCAGCGCTGTCACCAGCGCCATGTCCGTCGTCCGGATAACCGTCAATTCCAGATAGGAGCGGAATCGGTCGACACCGTCGAGCGTCAGCGTGACGAGCCGACCGCTGCCTGTGCGCGCCGCATGAGCCGGCCCGCGCTCAAACAGCCGCTCCGCCAGCTTCGATCGCAGCGTCTCGCCCGTTCGCTCCGCGAATCGCCCCGCGCACAGCCGCTGCGACCACACTGCCGTATGGCGAGCGACCCATGCGGCGACGAACGTGATGAGCGGCCGCAGCACCTCGGCGGCCGTCCCGCCCTGGAACAGCAGCGTGACAGCCTCAGCGAGCGACAGCGCCTGGCCGATGATCGCCAGGGCCTGGAGGAGCGACAGCATGCCGATCACCAGCATAGCCGGCCTGATCCCCCTGAGCGACAGCAGCGTCTTGTCCATCCGTCATCAATACTCCAGATGATCCCGTTCGCTGACCCGCTTGCGGAATACGTAATAGCTCCATACCTGATACCCGAGCACGAACGGCAGGAGCACACAGGCCACGATCGTCATCGCCTTTAGCGTATAAGGGCTGGAGGATGCGTTCGCCACCGTGAGGTCATAGGCGCTGTCCAGCGAGCTGATCATCACCCGGGGGAACAGGCCGATGAACAGCGTCGCAACGGATACCAGGATCAGCAAGCCGGTCATGGCGAAGGCCCAGCCCTCCCGCTTGCGATGCAGGAAGTATCCGGCCAGCACCGCTGCTGCCAGTCCCACAGCCGCCGCGACCAGCCAGACCATGAACCGGTCCTCGAACAGATCGGTCTCCAACAGTGACCAGCCCGCCAGCGCAGCCAGCATCAAGGCGACCCATGGAAGCAGACGGGAGGCCAGCTTCCGCGCGCGCTCGCGCAGCTCTCCCGATGTGCGAAGCGTCAGGAAGGTCAGGCCGTGCAGCAGGCACAGGCCGGTGACCGTCAGGCCGCTCCACAGCGTGAAGCCTTTGATCCAGTCGCTGAGATCCGCCCGCATCACCATATTCTCGCCGATCGGCATGCCGCTGGCCATGCTGGCGAACATCATGCCGAACAGCAACGGCGGCAGCAGGCTGCCGATGAAGATGCAGAAGTCCCACGTGCGCTTCCACCACACGCCGTCCGCCTTGGCGCGGAACTCGAAGGCCACGGCTCGGACGATCAGCGCAAGCAGGATCAGCGTCAGCAGGATATAATATCCGCTGAACATCGTGGAGTACCAATGCGGGAACGCCGCGAACATCGCGCCGGCCGCGGTGATGAGCCACACTTCATTGGCGTCCCAGAACGGGCCGATCGTATTGATCAGTACCCTGCGTTCCGTGTTTCCTCTCGCCAGCAGACGAGTGGACATCCCGACGCCGAAATCAAAGCCCTCCAGGAAGAAGAAACCGGCGAACAGAACAGAGATCAGGATAAACCAGAGATCATGGAGTGACAATTGGACCGCCTCCTTGTGCCGGATTAACCGAATATGGATCATAACCGCCTGCCATCGCATCATGACGATCTTCCGGCGTCGGCCCCCTGCGCGCCGTCCGGACGAACAGCCAGATGAGCACGGCCAGCAGGATCAGATAGATCGAGGTGAAGGAAATCAGGGAGAACCAGATCTCACCCGCCGTAACGCCGGGCGACACCGCATCCTCCACCGTCAGCAAGCCAAACACCGTCCACGGCTGTCTGCCGATCTCCGTCATGATCCAGCCTGCGGTATTGGCGATGAACGGCATGAAGATCGCGATGATCATGCTGACCAGGAACCAGCGGGGCATCTGGTCAAGCCTCTTGCGAATCGCCCTGTAAGCCCCATACAGGCTGAGCAGGATCATCAGCATGCCGGCGCCCACCATGATGCGGAAGCTCCAGAACGTCGTGCGAACAGGCGGAATATAGTCTCCCGGTCCGTACAATTCCTCATACTGCGCCTGCAGATCGTTCATGCCCGGCACGGAACCGGAGAATTTGCTGTAGGACAGGAAGCTGAGCAGATACGGAATCTTGACCTCGTAACGGTTCTCCTGCGTTTCCGGGTCGATGACGGCGAACAGCGTCCAGGGCGCCGGGTCGTCGCTCGTCTCCCACAGCCCTTCGGAGGCCGCCATCTTCATCGGCTGCGTGTCCATCAGGTACTGGGCCTGGGAATGGCCGAACAGGGCGATGGCGATCGACGCGATGCAAGCGACGAAGACGGACAGCTTGAAGGAGGAGCGGAAGAACTCCACATTCCGCTTCTTCAGCAGCTTCCAGGCGCTGATGCCCGCCACCAGGAATGCGCCGGTGGCGAACGCCGCGGCAACGGTATGCGGGAACTCCCAGATCAGTTGACCGTTGGTCAGAAGAGCGACCAGGTCGGTCATCTCCGCCCGGCCATTGTTGATGGCATACCCGACCGGATGCTGCATGAACGAATTGGCGGCCAGGATCCACAGCGCCGACAGCATCGTGCCGATCGAGACGAGCCAGATGCACAGGAGGTGAATCTTCTTCGGCAGCCGATCCCAACCGAATACCCACAGGCCGATAAACGTCGATTCGAGGAAGAACGCGAGCAGCGCCTCGATCGCCAGGGGCGCCCCGAAGATATCCCCGACGAATCGGGAGAATTCCGACCAGTTCATGCCAAACTGAAATTCCTGCAGGATCCCGGTGACGATCCCCACTGCGAAGTTGATGAGCAGGAACTTCCCCCAGAATTTTGCCATGTCCTTGTACTTGTTTTTATTCTTTACTACATACATCGTCTCCATGATAGCGATGAGCAGGGACAGACCAATCGATATCGGAACAAAGATAAAATGAAAGATCGTCGTCAACGCAAACTGCAGCCTCGCCAGATCCAAGATTTCCAATGACGTTATCCTCCTTCTTAGGTTTGCTGTACGTTCAGTGTTTCCCCGTTACATTGGAACCCCATGTTTATGAACAAATTGTGAATGAAATCACATTCACATATAGCCAAGCACCCTTCATCCTCATTTCATATCCAGCCCACACCTCGTTGCTTTCAAAGTTGTTGTATCCCTGGCAAATGCGATTGATCAGGGATGCAACCCAACTATTATAAGTATAGACCACCGGGACGGAAAGGACATAAGTCACTGGTGACGGAATGATGACGGGAATATGAGCGTTGTGTGAAGGAGGAGTTTGCCGTTGGGTGGGATGTTCCACGGATCGGCGCTCAGTCAGGTGTGCAAGTACAACAAAAAGCCCTCCTGATAAAGGAGAGCTTTCCATTAACACTCAGATGTCAGATGGTCATCTCATAACGTCCACTGCCTACTGTAAAAACGATACGGCCATTTCTATACTGCGCCTGGTACTTGCTGTCCAGTTTGTAGAGGTCCTTCTCCTTCCCTGGCAGCATGATCTCCGCAGTGGTGTTGGGCGGTATAGCGAACCGATATCGAATACCATCGCCTGTGATCCGCCATTCCGATTCGATTGTCCCGTACAGGGATTCGTATCTCGCGCCTGCATATTGCAAGGTTCCACCGATGACCGGATGCAACCGGAAATGCTTGTAACCCGGCTTCTCCATCACCGGACGGATCCCGGCGATGTATGAGAAGAGGAAATCGCATACGGCGCCATAGGAATAATGATTAAAGGAGCCGGATACCTTGCCTTCCGGAGTGATGCCTCTCCAACTCTCCCAGATCGTCGTTGCTCCCTTGGTCACCGCATACAGCCAGGAAGGGAATGTCTCCTGTTCGAGCAGCCGATAGGCAAGATCGACATAGCCATGGTCCGCCAGCACATGGAGGATATAAGGGGTGGACAAGAACCCGGTATTCAGATGATAGTCCTCTTCAATTACCATCTGTGCCAGCTTCGCGGCAACCTGAGGTTTCAGATCCTCATCCGCCAGATCGAAAGCCAGCACCCTTACATTCGGCGCTTGCCTGCCCTCGATGACCGAACCGTCCTGACGGATAAAGTATCGGTTATAGATCTTCCTGATCCTCCGATACAGGTTGCTGTAACGAGCCTCATCCTCCCTCTTGCCGAGGATGCCCGCCATCTCCGACAGAAGCTTCGCCGACCAGGCATAATAGGCGGTTGCCACGATTGGGTCCCCTTCGCTTGCTCGCTCTTCGTAGTCGAGCTTCAATTCCTTGATGTCGATGTCCGCCTCCAGCCATTCTCCCCAATGATACTTCGTATCCCAGATATACTCCGCATCCAGCTCTCCTTCGGTGTAGGTGGCGTAGGCCGGTGTATCCATGTACCTGTCATTCGCATGTTTCGCGTTCATCCGCATATATTCGACCCACGCTTTGGCAGAGGCATATTGACGCTCGAGGATCCTGCGATCGCCATAACACAGATACATCGTCCAGGGGATGATCACCGCCGCATCGCCCCAGCCCGCCGATCCGTCCAGAATGCTGGGCTCCCCTGGCCTGTTGCCGATCAGACTCGCCCGCTTGGGGTCTGTTGTATCCGACCGAACCCGTTCCCACTCTTCGGTGTTATGATAGCCGAGCACATTGGGGATCGTGCTTCCCACCGCGCCACTTGCGTACTGTTCAGCCGCAAGGTCCTCGAGCCATTTCTCGAAGAAAGGCAACACATTCATGAACCAGGAGGCTGTCTTGCAATAGATCTGTGCATCCCCTGTCCAGCCCGCCCTCTCCCGGGTCGGACAATCTGTCGGGACATCGAGGAAATTTCCCTTCTGGCTCCATCGGGCATTGGACACCAGCTGATTCAGAAGCGGATTGGAGCATTGGAAGTCCCCTGTCTCCTCCAGATCCGAGTAGATGGCGACTGCAGTAAAGTTCTCCGGCTCCACCGTTCCCGGATAATCTTTCAGCAGAACATAACGAAAGCCGAATACCGCAAAGAAAGGACTGTAGCTTTCGGGCCCGTTCCCTCTCATAACATACCGTATCTCCTGGAAATGCTCGAGAGGCTTGAACGGCAGCGCCAGATTGTCCAGGGTAAAATTGCCGTCCTTGTCCAACGTTTCGCCGTGAACCATCACCACTTCGGTACCGGCTTCGCCCTGTACGGTCATCTCCATCCATCCGGCGATATTCTGCCCAAAATCCAGAACGGTCTCCCCGTTCGGCGTGTGAAGAACCCGCGGCTTGAACCGTTCCTTGCGGCGTACAGGGACGCTTCTGGTTCCGATCAGATTGGATTGCGGCTCCCCCGCTTCGTGTACGGGCGTCCAGGCTGCATCATCATACCCTGGCAGACACCACCCCTCGATATGGATCCTGGCATCATAGCGTTCACCGACTTTCATGTCACTCATCAGAAGCGGACCGACCGATGTCCTGAACGTATGATCGCTTCCGATGATCTCCCGGGTACCATCCGCGTAGACCAGAACGATCTGTCCGAGGAAAGCGATCTTGTAGCCAAAGTTATACCTGAGATCCGCAAGCCCGGTTGTTCCTCTCCACCAACCGTCTCCCAGGATGACCCCCAGTGCATTCGTTCCCTCTCTCAGCAGAGGGGTGATGTCATAGGTCTGCACCTGAAGTCTGGAGTGGTAGGAAGTGAATCCTGGAGCAAACAGCTGGTCCGTCCCTTCAACACCGTTGAGGTAGAAGCGGTACAACCCTTTGGCCGTCATATAGGCTCTTGCTGACACGAGTCCACTCTTTACCGTGAATTCCTTGCGAATATACGGCGGTCGTTGATACTGGTTCCTGTCAACGGAGGATTCCGGCTCGATCCACTTGGCCCGCCAATCCTCCAGCTCAAGCAATCCCATCTCGAAGAAAGCTGCTTCGCTGAATGCGGATTCGCCCTGATGGGTCCAAACCTTGACTCTCCAGTAGATCCTTTCCATGGACTTCGGATTCGGCCCCTCATAGGGTATGCCTTGAGAACGGTCATCTTCAACCTTACCCGTATCCCACAGAATATGCTGGAAATCCGGTTCAGAAGCTGCCTGGATCCGATAGGCCCGCTGCATCACATTGCAGGCTGAGGTTTTCAGTTGCCAGCCCAGACGCGGCTTCGCGGAATCAAGTCCCAACGGATTGTGCATATGTTCGGTACGAAGCTTGACCACTTCCAGATCTGTCGTCATCGCCACATCCCCTTCCGTATCTTATCCTTTGACAGCCCCTGCGGTCATGCCTGCCACGATCTTCTTGCTGAAGAACAGGAAGAGAATCAATGGCGGAAGCGTGATGAGCAGCGCATTGGCGAACAGCAGGTTCCATTGAGATACATATTGGCTGGTGAAGTTATAAAGCGTCAATTGAACGGTCACATTTTTGGCTCCAGGCAAAAAATACAGCGGATGTGTAAAGTCATTAAAGATAAAGACTGCCTCAATCACGACGATCGTGGCGGTCACCGGCTTGAGCAACGGAAAGATGACCCTGTAAAACAAGCCGAGACCGCCAACGCCATCCATCACGGCTGCTTCGTCGATCTCTCTGGGTATGCCGCCGATAAAGGCCTTGTACAGAAGGACGCAGAAGGAGAAGTGGATGGCGACCTCCACAGAGATCATGCCCATCAACGTCTTGAACAGCCCGATCCCTTCCAGCACCCAGATGGTCGGTACAACCGCCGGCGGAATGATCAGTCCGGCCATGACCAGCAACATGGCAAGCGATGTAAAGCGATGAGTCCGGCGCTGAAGGACGAAGGCTGCCATGGAACTCACCACCACCAGGATCAGGAGAGAGAAGACGGTAAGCAAGGTGCTGTTCCAGAAAGCTCTCACGAGCATGTAATTGCGCGCTCCGAAAACTTCCTTGATATTCTCCCACAGCATGTTCTGCTTTGGCCATTGCAGATTCATCAAGGCAGCATCCGGCGCCGTCTTCATCGCGGTGAGCAGGATGAAATAGAACGGTATGCAGAATACAACCACACAAACGATCAATACGATTGCTTCCAGAAGAATCATCCATTTGTTGCGTCTCACATCTCCACCTCATTGCGGGTCAGTAACTTCATCAGCGGCATCACGATCAGGATAACGATCAGGAACAGAATGACATTCCCGGCCGTTGACAAACCGTAGAAACCGGCTTGATATTGCTTGAATATAATGGAAGCTATCGTGTCTGTCGAGAATCCCGGACCTCCCTTGGTCATCGCCCAGATGAGATCGAAGGTTTTCAAGCCCCCGATCAGCGACAGCATGATGACGGTATTCATCGCGGGACGGCTGAGCGGGATGATGATGTTCCAGAACTTGTGCCAGGCATTGCCGCCGTCGATCTGCAAGGCTTCCGAGTATTCTTCCGGGATCGATTTGATGCCTGCGATGAAGATGACTGTCGCGATGCCTATGCCCTTCCACACGTCCACCAAAGCGACAGACACCAGAGCAAGATCCGGATCGCCGAGCCAATTCGGACCCTTGAGTCCGAACCAGGCCAGGAACCCGTTGATGATGCCGTTGGACGGGTGCATCAGATTTTCGAAAGTGATGCCTACCGCGATCGTGCTGACAAGCACCGGAAAAAATACAAGCGATTTGATGAATTCGCCGCTCTTGATCCTGGAGCACAGAAACACGCCAAGCAGCAATCCGAATACCACCTTCAAGCCGCTTGTAAGTATGGCGAAGATCATCGTGTTCTGCAGACCCGTGTACAACCACGGCTCCTTGAAAAAGGTGACGAAATTATCAAGACCAATGAAGCTCCAATCCATCAGACTCCATCTGGTCAAACTGAAGAAGAACGAAACAGCAGTAGGCACCAGAAATAACAGGATGTAAAAAATGCCCGCCGGAATTAAAAAATAAAAGGGATAAACGCGCTTGAAAACTTTCGTCACTTTCTTACCTCCGCTCATCTGATGAAGCAATCGATTCCGAAACCGGAATCGATTGCTTCGTTGGTATGCCGACTGATCACCAGCCTTCCAGACCAAGCTGTTGGGCCTGTTTCTCGACATCGCTGTCATACAGCGCTGCCGCTTCTTCCGGAGATCTGAACCCTGCTCCGACTTCAACAACAATGTTGATCAGATTCGGACCTTTGATAGGCGACAGGTATTCCAATGCGGGACTGAGCTGCTCCGATTCAAAGTAAGGCAGCAGATCCTTGACCAAAGCCGGCACGTCTTGCGGAAGCTCTGCATCCCTGATCAGATGCGGACCGGTCGGAGTCGTTGCGGATTGAAGGATATTCACGCCTTCCTGGGAGGTGATGAAATCCAGGAATGTCTTGGCCGCTTCCACATTCTTGGTATTCTTGTAAATATACGCGGTCCAGGGCATCCATATCGTCAAGCCATTCACATCAGGCGAATCGCTCGGCGTTGGGAAGAATCCGATGTCGTCCATCTTATCCGGATGGTTCTGCTTCAACGTATTGATCTGTGAGGTGAAGATTGGAAATTGCGCTCCCCTGCCCTCGGCCAGCATGGCGATGCCCACATCCACCGTGGATGCCAGGAAATCCTCATTCATATATCCCACGATGTCACCAAGCTTCTGGAAGCTTCTGAGGGCCGCAGGGTGCGTGGCGTATTTGGCTTTGTTGGCCGTATAGTCATCGGCAAAGTTGGGATCTGCGGCATTTACGTTATAGAAGTCGGACAAGATGATCATCTGCGCCGACCAGGAGTCCTTGTATGCTCCGATCACGGGAGTAATGCCGGTGCCCGACTGCTTGATCGTTTCAAGATTGGCCATCAGTTCATCCCATGTTTTCGGTACCAAGATGCCAAGCTGCTCAAACACCTTTTTGTTGTACAGCCATCCGCCAACATTGGTGGCGCCGAACGGTACGCCGTACAGCTTCCCGTTGACATTGACGGATCGTTTAAACGCATCCAGGACGCGGTCCTGGAACGGCTCGTTTGTCAGGTCAAGGATGTTATGCTCCGGATACAACGCTTGCAACAGAGATCCAGAGTTGTAGATGAAGACATCCGCCATATCCCCTGTGGCCAGTCTGGTCTTGATCAAGTTGTCTCCTTCCCCGCCGGCCGGATAAGTGTCCACCTCTATCTTGATATGTTCATATCGCTTTTCAAACTCGGGAACGATGGCATCGATCATGTTCAAGTTGGTCTGGAGATTATTGACCAGAACCGTGAGCGTCACTTGTTCCTGCTGCTTGCCGGTGTCGGATGAGTTCGTATTGGCAGAAGATCCGGATCCGTTCCCGGCATTGCTGCCAGCATTGTTGCCGGAAGCACATGCAGACAGCAGAGCAACCATCAAGAGAGCATATAAACCTAGCACTAACCCTTTTTTCTTCCTGAACTTCATTCCGTATATCCCCCTCTGCAACTGATAGACGATCGTAAATATCAAGGTCCCGGTCCCTTATCCACTATGTTAAATGAAAGCTCTTTCAAAATATACGGAACTTTTTTTGAAACGCATGCGGATTTTTTGGGTCTGTGTCTAGGAATCCTTGAATTGTTTAGGTGACATTCCGGTGTACTTTTTGAACACATCGAAAAAATGCCGAGGCGTCATATACCCGACTTTCTCACTTACTTCCTGCACCTTGTATCCTTTGCGGAGCAATGATTTGGCCAGTTCCATGCGAGATCTCGTGACATATTTGATATACGACTCGCCCATGATTTCCTTGAACAGGACGCTGAGATAAGTCGGATTCATTCCCACGTGATCGGCCACTTCTTGAAGAGAGAGATCCCGGGATATATTGCGTTCAATATACTGACGGGCCTTCTCAACGGCTTCATGGTGAACGGTCTGTCCGATCAGCGGCGGAATGGCCCGGATGATCATGTCGATCTGCTGTCGGAACCATTGCGTAAGCTTGCCCTTGGCTGCCATCTCCTGTATCTCCACATGGGGCAAGTAAGGCTTGCTGAATCCCAGGTTATCTCTCACTCCGGTTCGTTCGGCCACCTCCAATGATTCATAGATCAGCTTCAGCATCAATCTCTCCGTCATATCGGAGCTGATCCTTGCTTCCCGCAACCATGCGATGAACCGGTCAACCTCCTGCTCCAGCAAGGCGCGATTGCCCGATTGCAGGCTGACGAGGAAGGCTTCTTCCCTTTCGTGAAATTGATCAATCGAGACGGACAGCATCCGATCCAGCTCATGGCAATGAACGAGGCGCTCCATTTCCAGGAAGGCTGCCGTCTTGAATGCCTGCTGTGCTTCCCGATAACTCATGCTTGCTCGTGCCAGATCGGAGTACGTGTTGCCCAGGCCTATCGGGAAGTGGAGATGGCTAATCGAGCCGGCAAGCTCCTGAACGATCCCGTCTGCGTACTGAATGAGCACAGTCACATGTTCTTGGCCATTTGTCATGGCGATGGCGCGATAATCGTCACTGACAGGCAGATCGATCTGCCTGCCGGATACCAGCACTGCAATTCCTCTTATGGCCTCGGTCTCCCCATAAAGTTCCACCCATTCGTTCAAAGCCTCACCGCCGAACAGGAGCAGGTCCCAGGTTGCCTTTTTCAGAAGCTCCTGTTGATTGAGTTCCAGCTTGAGGGACATCTCTTTCATTGCGCGTTGTTTATGAATCTGGCCCAACACTTTACGGAGCGTTTGCTCGATCTTGTCTTCCGAGATCGGCTTCTCTATATAACCGGCCACACCAATCTCGATGGCTCGTTTGACATACTCGAATTCATTGAAGCCGATGAATACAACGCAGCACACTTCAGGGTCTTCCTTCAGGATCTCCTCGATCAGCTTCAGACCATCCATACCAGGCATGCGGATATCGGTCAACACCAGATCGGGCCGAATGCTGCGAAACATTGACCATGCGGACAGACCATCCTCTGCCGTTCCCGCCAGTTCAATCCCCAGGCCTGTCCAATCCACCATCTGGGCAAGTCCTTCTACCACTATGTACTCATCATCGAACAAAACCGCCTTAATCACTGACAGTCACCTCATCCTGATTCATCCGGAATCGAATCGTAATCTTCGTACCGCGGCCCGGTTCACTTGTCACATCCAGGGAACTGGTTGGCCCATAGTGAAGTCTTAATCTTTCCCGGACATTGCGAATGCCGGAACCTTGCTCCACACGGCTCATATCCGGGATGCCCACGCCATCATCTTCCACGATGAAGACCACATACTCACCATCCATCCTGCCCTCCAGTCGAATGTTGCCCGGACCAATCTTGGGTTCCAGACCGTGATAGATGGAATTCTCAATGAGCGGCTGCAAGATTAATTTCAGTATCTCAACGCGCTTGACAGCCGGATCGACCTCCTCCTGATAATGGAATCGTCCTTTATATCGAATATTCTGAATCGTGATATAATGCCGGATGAGCTCCAGTTCTTTATAGACCGCAATCGTATCCTTGCCTTTGTTCAGGCTGATCTTGAAGCTTTCCGAAAGTGACAGGGCCATCTGCGCCGCTTCTTCAGTCCTGTTCAGCCTTACCATCATGTAGATGGAATTCAAGGTGTTGTAGAGAAAATGCGGTTTGATCTGCGCCTGCAGCATGCTCAATTCCGCTTCTTTCTCGCGCAATTGGGAGTGGACCAGCCGGGTGTTCAGATGATCATTCTCCAACGCCAGCTTCTTGAAGGTCTCACCGATCACGCCTACCTCATCATCCCTGAACGAATATTCCGAAATCTCATCCTGGGAAGCATGGTTCCAGGACATCATCATCTTCTTGATCCGTATCAACGGACGGGTGATCGTCCCGGATATCACATAGGCCATGACAATCGCCAACAGGGCGATCAAGGCGCCGATGAGCATCGTCACGGTCCTGATCCTCTTGGAAGCTTCAAGCAGTGCCTGCTCCTCGATGATATGCGCGAACATCCAGCCAGACGTTTGATTCTTGACGTTCCGCATCAGATATCCTTGATTCAACAGGTAGCCTTCCATATCATCGTGCGGCGCTTCGATCAACAGATCAGCCAATGTCGGGGTTTGCAGATAGATGATGCTGGTCCTTTCCACATCTGGCACGTACACGGCAAAATATCCGGGATTCTGATTGTTGTTGAAAGCTCTGCCGAACAGTGTCGTCGAAACATTCACCACGATCATCCCCAGTTCTTCGCCCTGTATCGTGTTGGAGTCTCTGAACAATTTCGTGGATGAGAAGGTGCCGTTTTGTTCCCCGAAGACATTAAAAGTGGAGAAAACGACTTTACCTTGTGCGGAGATTGTGTCCGTGTACCAACGTGCTTGACGTATGGAGTTCGCCTTGTCTGCGTTTTCATAGATGCCCGTATCATCGGGTCTTCCCAGACAATAACTTTCCAGATTTGTGTCCAGGATACATACCGAGCGAATATAGCGCGTATCGTAAAGGTTGTTGTAGATCACATTTTGCAGCTGGCTGATCATTTGAGATCTGAACTCAAGATCATCGGCTGCTTCACCATGCTTATTCGCATACAGCAGATTGCGAATCGTCTGGTCATTTACAATAGTTCGATTAACGTTGATGATATTATTAAGCAGCAGATCCCCTACCGAGCTCGCCGTTTGCAGATGGTCCAGATCCGTCTTCAGTTGCTGCTCTGTCAGCATGCTTCTTGTGATATTGAACGACAGAAACCCCAGCAGGAACAAGGATGGCAAGGAAATGATGATGATCGAGAAAAGAAAGCGGTTTCGAATTTTGCGAAAATAAAGCAGGCTTCTTATACGGGCAAGGAACGATTTCAAATTCATGCTCATCTCCCACCACCATATATGTTCCTTCGGTCGCCGGACCGTCCGAAGACAAGCTGCAACCGATAACTGCCTTTGAATGCACAAAAAAAGCCCATTAGATCACTCTAATGAACCCTGGACCTTGAATGGTGCTGGTGAAGGGACTTGAACCCCCACTCCGTCGCCGGAAGCGGATTTTGAGTTTGAGGAGGCGCAAGGAGGTGAACGCACGTTCGCAAAAATCCGAGAAGCCTTGTGACATAAGGAATTTCAGGGGTTGTAAATTTTTCCATTCAAAAAATACGTCCCGCGATTTTGCGAAGGGTTTTGTGCGCTCGTACTTCCCCGGGTTGTACGAAGCCAAGCCCCCTCAACCTCGCACAACTTTGACCGCGCCAAACTCCCAATAAACGGGAGGTTGACGAAAAGTGTCGAAGGACAAAGCCGATGCCAGTGTAAAACTTTCCTTGCCCGCCGACGTTTCCTCACGGGCCCAATTCAGCGAAGCCGTCCGCCTGTTTCTGATGGACTGCCGGTTCCGAAATCTTTCTCCGATGACCATCGAAGGTTATCATACGTATTTGCGGTTCCTGCAGCGCGATCTCGACCAATGGGGGCTTTCCCTGAATACCCTCACCCCAAAAGATCTCACTGTACGGATGGTCAACGAAATGCTGGAACAGGGATTCAAACCGAATACGATCAACGGAAAAATTCGGACTTGCCAGCAATTTTTCAAATTTCTACATCTTGAAGGCATCTTGGACGCAAACCTTGCGGAAGGTCTGAAACCCATTAAAAATGATCGCAAAATGGTCCAAACTTTCACCGAAGAGCAAGTCCAGGCTATCTTGCGTCAACCGGATCGCACAACGTTTACCGGACTGCGCGATTATACCATGATGCTGGTTTTGCTGGATACGGGCATGCGGGTCAATGAATTAACGCAAATGAAAATTTCCCATATCGACTTTGAGGAGAAGACCGTTCGCATTCCCATGGGCAAAGGCCGGAAATTCCGCGTCGTCCCCATTCAGCAAACGTGTGTGAACGCGCTAAGGGAATATCTGGAGGAACGGGGGGAACACGAATTTGATGACCTCTGGGTCACCGTCTTCCATCAACCCTTCCGACGGTATGGGGTCATTCAAATGATCAGCGGCCACTGCCAAAAGGCCGGGATCAATGGGGTGCAAGGTTCCGCCCATACGTTCCGCCACACTTTTGCAAAATTCTCTTTAATGAACGGCGGCGATATCTTTACCCTGCAATATCTGTTGGGGCATACGACGTTGGAAATGACCCGTTACTACGTGGAACTGTTCAGCAAAGACCTTCACAAACAGCACGAAAAATGCAGTCCGGTCGAACATCTTGCCGAAGATTTGAAAGAAGAGGTGCAATAACATGGACAGGCCCGTAACGCGACGGAAAAACATCATCAAGGTGGCCGCTGTAAACACCACCACCCCTAAACGCCCCGCCGAATTTATGGATCTGGTAAAGTCCTTTCTTACGGAATGCCGGGCGAAAAACTTATCCGGACGCACGATTCAGTTTTACGAAGAGAACCTGGTCCGGATGAAAAAAATGTTTGATGAACAGGGGATCCCCTTGAACGTAACCACGCTCACAGCCCGGGAGATCAAGCACCATTATGTAGGCCGGATGATTGAAAACGGCCTGGCCAGCAATACGATCAACGGCCGGATCAAAAGCTGCAAAGCGTTCTTCAAGTATTTGTTTGAAGAAGGGATCGTCCCCCATAACCTGGCGGAAGAAATCAAACTGGTGAAAGCGGAAAAGAAAATGATTCAAACGTTTACAAAAGAACAGGTGGTTGCCTTGCTCCAGCAACCCGACAAAAAAACGTTTACCGGGTTACGGGATTACACGATGATGGTGGTTATGCTGGAAACCGGAATGAGGATCGGCGAACTCCTCCATTTAAAGGTGGATGACGTCTTTCTCAAAGAGCTTGAAATCCGCATCCAAAAAGGCAAAGGAGGGAAAGCGCGGCGGGTCCCCATTCAAAAAACATGCGCCAAAATCCTGAAATAATATCTGGGGGAACGGGGCGATGCGGAAACGGATGCCTTGTTCATCAGCATTGACGAGACACCGCTAAATATCCGGACCTTTCAGGAAAATGTCCATGAGTACGGTAAGAAGGCCGGGATTACAGGAGTCCGTGTTTCCCCGCACACCTTCCGGCATACCATGGCCAAGTTCTATATACTAAATGGCGGCGACGTCTTCACCCTGCAACAGATACTGGGGCACAGCACCCTGGACATGGTCCGGTATTACGTGGAATTGTTTAGCAAAGATATCAAAGAGCAGCATCAAAAATACAGTCCCGTTGAACATATGGCCCGGTATCGAAACGTGATATAAATAAATCCCTTTCCAGAAGGGGGCATCTGTTTCCGGATGCCCTTTTGTATATCTAGCCAACACTGAACGTTGGGGTTTTGAAACACCCGTAGCTTTTTCATTCCCCGCGTATCAATAGGGTTCAGTTCGGAATGGGTTTAATCTTGATGTTCGGGCATTTAAATATTGAAAAATCAACCTTGTATTTATCATTGTATGGTCAGACCGCCGGATACAGTTGCATACGAGACAAATCAACGATAAATTTCCCGGGAATCAACAAGTCCAAACCAATTAGACCGTTAATCCCGTTATGTTCTCCGATGCGTCCAAAGTCCATGTGAAAGTCTTTGATTACAAAAGTATCCACCTGAACTTGATCGACTCTTCTTCGGATCGCCGCTTCTCTGCCTCCAATTCCTGTCATAAAACGGATCTGGTCTCCGGGTTCATAGGAGTGGAACAGATCATCCACCGCATCGATGGAAATAATGGACTCAGCCGCCCCCGTATCGATGACCACATTCCGAATGGTCATAAGTTTTCCATGATGAGTAATGACAATAGAGGAAAATAACAGACCATCGATCAGCTTAAGATTCATGAACGGAAAGTCTCCTGAGCATCGGCTTATTTCGGACTTCAATGATGATTTTCTCGTTGGATGTATGATAGACAAAACGCCCGTTTGAAGCGGCAAACAACTCTTTCCACGCCTGCTGCGCATCCCGAATGGGTCTGACCACAGCCACTTCTTCCACATGAAGCTTATTGTTCTCGTAATGAGATTTTAATTCTTCCACCAAGACGAATTGATTGGGGAATAACTCCCTCACCTCAGACCACAGCATGCTTTCACCCCTTTGCTTCCCTTTGGACTATTATACCATTAGCGATAAAAGGATGGACAGTTCTCTATGCGGATCGGCGGAAACCGCCGCGGCCGCAACCCGGCCTGGCCATCATCGTTTTTTATGTAGTGAGTATTCATGATGAGAGGAAGGGGAATCATGGCGGCAAGACGCTGATTTGAGGTCCTCGTTGGCCTCTTGTTCATGGTAGTGATGAGACGGCCTGCGCGGAAGTGGACGCTTCACATTCGTCGCAAACTTCGGAGACAAATCCCTTGATGACAGCGGAGTGACCACATTGTTATGTGATGTCTCCGATTTCCTGAATGGCCTTCTCAATCCACGGCTTCACTTCCGGCAGATTCGTTTTAATCATTTCCCAAACAATGCTTTCATCGATCCCGAAATACTCACGAATAACAATATTCCTTAGACCAATCATCTTCTTCCATGGAATCTCCGGATATTTGCCGCGTATTTCATCGGAAACATTTTTGGACGCTTCACCAATCACTTCCAGATTACGAATAACGGCATCCACCATCATCGGATGACGAAAAAAGAAGTCATCATCGACTCCTCTGGTGTAATCAGCAATCTTGTTAATGGAATCCAATATATCTTTCAGATAGAGCAAACTGCGGTTTTCATTGAAATTGTACCCCTCGAATAATGTCATTCTTCATCATCGGCTTCAATGCCTGAACCGTTACCAAATCAACCGGTTTGTTGAATACAGATTCCAGATACTCCTTCAAATCAAAAAATTCAAATCCAACCGGTTTGATGAACTCGACCAAAATGTCGATGTCACTGTTCTCCGTATGTTGGTCCCGGGCGTAAGATCCAAACACACCGATCCTGCTTACAAAAAACTTCTCAGCCAGAAACGGCTTTTGTTCTTTACCCGGGTTCGACAGTAACCCCCTAAAAGTAGGCACCCTTTTGGGTGCTGTGGATAACCAAAATCCTTTAGTGGCGCGGTTTTCCGGGCTTACCCACAGGCACTAATCAGCTGAAAAATCCAAAAACCTGTAGGCACTACATATTTGTGGATAACTGATGTTTTTCATTGCATTTCCTGTAGTATACAGGGTATCATGTAGTTATGTACATACGACAGATTTCTCGAAAAAACAAAGACGGCACCGTCACCCGGTATGTTCAGCTCGCTCACAACGAACGCCATCCCGTTACGGGGACGCCGCAGGCCAAGATCCTGTATCATTTCGGCCGCGCGGACGAACTGGATACGGATGGACTCAAACGTTTGGCGGCCAGCATTCACCGCTTCATCGGCGAGCCGCTTCCTTCCGGCTCACCGGCGCAACGTTCCGCAACCGTGACCCTGCTGAAATCGAAAGCGCTGGGCGGCGCATGGCTGCTGGATCAGCTTTGGAAGAAGCTCGGCATCGGAGATGCGATCACCCGGCGACTGGCAGATCGGGAGTTTCGGATGCCGGTAGAACGCGCCATCTTTGCCATGGTGGCAAACCGTGTGATTGACCCCGGCAGCAAACTCGCCATCGAGGACTGGGTTGATCGTGAAGTCGTCATTCCCGACCTGCCGACCTTTGAAGTGCAGCACGGCTATCGGGCGATGGACTTCCTCTTGGAGTCGGACGAAAGCATTCAACGCGAAGTGTTCCATACCGTAGCCGATTTGCTGAATTTGGAGGTCGACCTGTTGTTCTTCGACACGACCTCGACGTACTTTGAAACGGAAGAGTCGGAAGACGACTCGTTTCGCCGAACCGGCTATTCCAAGGATCATCGTCCCGATCTTCCGCAGGCCGTCATCGGCTTTGCCGTGACCCGAGACGGGATCCCGATCCGTTGCTGGGTCTGGCCGGGCAACACATCGGACATGAGTGTCGTGCCGGAAGTAAAGAAGGATCTGATCGGTTGGAAGCTCGGGCGCGTCATCACCGTCGTCGACCGTGGTTTCTGCTCCGAGGACAACTTGCGTGTATTGCAGCAGACGGGCGGACACTACATCGCTGGCGAGAAGATGACTTCCGGCAAACCGACGGTCGAAGCGGCCTTGGCACATCCCGGGCGCTTCAAGACCGTCCGCGACAATCTGGAAGTGAAAGAAATCATCGTCGGCGATGGAGAAGCGTGCAAACGGTACGTGCTGGTCCGAAATCCGGATGAGGCCAAGCGGGATGCGGCCAGGCGCGAAAAACACCTCGAAGCGTTGCGTGCAGAACTGGCCCGGCTGAAGGAGTTGGACGGCGATGCACATACCAAGGCGCACTGCCGCCTGCATAGTCATGTGACATACAAGCGTTACCTGAAAATCGATAAGCGCGGCAACTTGCGGATCGACCTCCAAGCCGTCAAGGCCATGGAGCACCTCGATGGCAAGTACTTGCTGCGTACGTCTGACGACACCTTATCCACGGAGGATGTCGCGCTCGGCTACAAGCAGCTTCTTAAAGTCGAATCGGCTTTTCGCACGCTGAAGCAATCCCTGGAGCTGCGGCCAGTCTACCATCGGAAAGAAGAGCGAATCCGCGCTCACGTGTTGCTGTGCTGGCTCGGATTGATGCTGATCCGGATTATCGAAAACCAAACCGGTCAGACGTGGCGGGAAGTACGCTCGCTCATGCAAATGCTGCATTTGGTGGAGTACCGACTGGACACGGGAACCCTCTGTCAACGCACGCAATTGACACCCGAACAACAAGCAATTGTTTCGGCGCTCGGATTGAAAGAACCCCAGCAAATATGGGACATTTCGCTATTTTGAGTACGAATAATCGTAGGCACCACACGTAGTTATCCACAATCGCCGCAATCCCAAGCGGGATAAGGGATCACGGCGATTTGTGTATCTACTGACTGTCGAAACCGGGGTAACCTTGCCGGTTTTCGGTACGCTCATAACGCTGTGCCTCCAATTGTTCCGTCACCTGCGCCTGTAAGATTTGGTTTAGTACCGATTCCAGCAATTTTGCAACACCGGAATCCTGGGTGTTGCCTAAGAAAAGTTGATGCAAAAGTTGTGAATCTACGTTAATCTGGTATTGAGCCATATCTGAATCTCCTCCTGAAGAATGTTGCTTAGACACCATCATTCTAACTGAGGGATTGGGATTATGGCTCCCTTTATTTTCAGTAAACTACCATTTTACACAATTATACGGACTCAACTCTTTTACCTTCTTAAAAGCTTCTTGTTGTATACGTAACGGCAACGCATCAAAAGAAATATCATCAGGAATTTTATTTGTATTTTGTATCGTAATTAGGGCTTGCTGAACGCTTGAAAAAAACGACAAATACCGCATAACAACAAGGAATCTAAGGCCCATTTGTCGAAATCATATGCAAAGGAAATGCACGAAAATCGCCTAAAATCCTTGCAGATGGAGTGACGAAGATGTTTAAGCCGACCGCGCACCTCGACAAT
>Ga0207747_1000504_pt1 | contig 43399 bp, 39 predicted proteins | sample HigsolmetaGSP11D_FD_184839 | JGI IMG/M metagenome (GOLD analysis project Ga0207747, IMG submission 184839) | High solid enriched microbial communities from the Joint BioEnergy Institute, USA - SP1-1-D (SPAdes) | ecosystem: Engineered > Bioreactor > SSF (Solid state fermentation) > Aerobic >...
TTGGGAGCAAAAAATGGCTGCGGAAAAGATTACAAGAAATTTTATATACTCAGGAAAATTTGTGACGAACTTCCCAGCGCTGGAAGAATTATCGGTAGCAGAAAAAGCGTTAAATGAAAAAGACATCGTATTTTTAATTTCATTGAGCGGCAATAATGAACGGATTGTCAATATAGCAAAGGATTTTAAAAGAAGAAATATAAAAATGGTCAGCATCACACAATTTGGGACAAACAAATTGGCCGGCATTTCAACATACAATCTTTATTACTATGCATCCGAGTTTCATAAACCACGGCACAGAAGCATTGTCAGCTTATACATTCTGGTTGAACTTTTTTCCCTGCATTACAAGCTGTTTACTGAGCAATTGGAAAACGGGGGCTTGCAAAATGGATAAAATAAGAAGGTTTGTTGGAAATGAAACGAAAATATTTAATATAATGATTGCATTGTTTTTTCTCGTCCCTGTTTTTTATATGATTTATTTATGTGTGATTGTTGCCATATATCCAACATCTTTTAAAGAACTGTTTTCAAGCAGCCCTTTTGCTGCTGTCATGCTGATCGCTTCCTGCCTTGATCTGCTGATGGGGTATTATCTGTATCATCTTAAAGTTCATTTAAATCATCATGACCTTTTTATGCTGGCTATTTACTTATCGGCGTTGCTCCAGCTTTTGTTGGGGAATCTTTTAATTGCCTTTTTTATTGTACTATTGATTTTATCTTCTCCAAATAAAAAAATTAAGTTATCCAATTTAAGAAATGATGCCAGCTATTTATCAATGCTTGGAGCTTTTCTTGTAATGTATATGTTTTGTGATTTTGTTTTGCTTAAATTAATGATTTAGAAAGTAGGGAACCGATATGCTCAACTTTTTAAAAAAGAAAAAGAGCCAAACAGTAGGCTTGGTTGCGCCTGCAAGCGGCCATTTAGTACCAATAACTGAAGTAAATGATCCGGTTTTTTCCACAAAGATGATGGGAGATGGATTTGCCGTAATACCAGCGGCCGGAGAAGTCAGAAGCCCGGTATCCGGAAAAATTTTGAGCGTTTTTGACACAAAACATGCCATTAGTATTCAGACAGATAATGGGCTGGAAGTATTGGTGCATCTGGGAATTGATACGGTAGAACTTAAGGGGGCGCCTTTTAAGGTATATGTAAATGAAAATGATACGGTCCAAGCTGGTGATAAAATTGCCGATATGGACTTATCCGCACTGAAAGCAGCTGGAAAGGATAACAGTGTAATGGTTATCTTTACAAATTCCAACAGTATTTTGGATTTTACGATTTCAGCAAATGGCAAAGTGAGTGCGGGGCATGAGATAGGAAAAGTTGAATTAAAATAGAGGGCCGGGATCAGCCTGCCCAGGAATATAGCAAATAGAAACGATAACTTAAATCCGCGAGCAAATTTTTCTAAGCATTAAAAGCGGACACAGAAAGAATGCCAATGCATATTTTAAAAAGGCAGGGAATATCCCTGCCTGCCATAATATGGTTACTTTTCTTCCTTCCCCGGCACAATGCAGCTTCCATCTGCACAGGCAACGTCTTCTTCGGTGGACAGGTCTTGCAGCACCGGCGCTGCGGCTTCTTCCTGCCATACTTTCTGAAGGGCGCTTGTAAAGGTTTCGAGCGGCTGGGCGCCGGAGATGGCGTATTTTTGGTTGAGAATAAAAAACGGGACGCCGGTGATGCCGTATTGCTGGGCAACCGCTTCGTCAATGCGCACATCATTTAAGTAAGCATTCTGATCCTCTAGGACGTCCAATGCTTTTTCGCGGCCAAGCCCTGCCGATTCGGCGATATTGGCGAGTGTATCATGATCCCCGATATATTGGCCTTCCGTAAAATATGCCCGGAAAAGTTTCTCGGAGAGCTCCGCTGCTTTTCCCTCCGAAGCTGCAAACTTTGCCAGACGGTGTGCATCCAGCGTATTCGTCGGCTTCATGTTGTCAAAATCATAACGAAGCCCGACGCTTGCCGCCTGTTCACCGATGCCGTGGTTTGCCTGTTTTGCTTCTTCCATGCTGATGCCGTATTTTTCAGCAATCGCTTCGTGGATATTTTTGCCGATGCCTTTTCCGGCAGCAGGGTCAAGTTCAAAAGCTTTAAATTCAACTTCCACCTGGTCTCGGTGCGGAAATTGTGCCAGCGCCATTTCCAAACGCCGTTTTCCAATATAGCAAAATGGGCAGACAAAGTCAGACCAAACTTCTATTTTCATTTAAACACCTCATCTCATTGATTACCTATCGTATCATAAAAAGCGTTCATCTAAAAAAATTCTGCTCAAGCAATCGGGTTTTGACACCATGGAAAAATGAACTAAAATTGTACTATGCTTGTAGTCAAAAGCCGGAAAGGAAAACTGCAGCAATGGCCGAGAAAAAACAATTCGAAGTGCTGGAAAATGAGACCATTTCCGACTGCCTTGCAAGGATGGAAAAAGAAAGGTTTTCAGCCGGTAAGAAGAATTGAAAAACCGGTTTTCCGGGAAGTAATCAAAAACGGAAAAAAAGAGTACGAACCGGTTGCGAGGAAGATTTTATTCGAAGGAAGAAAATCCGAACATTAGAAAACAACAATAATATAATGTTCGATTATTCGTTGACAGCATTTGATGTCCCTGTTAAGATAATAATACAAAGTTGAATACAACCCTCATATATAATGGGAATATGGCCCATACGTCTCTACCCGGTTACCGTAAATAACCGGACTATGAGGGAAAGTGGAAATTGGGAATCACAAGGTTTTCAATGTTTATTTGTGCTGCATCCCGGATGGACTGCTTTCTCTCAAAAAAGGGCGGGCGGATCTGTCCGGGGTTTTTTATTGTAGATAAGAACGTGGAGGGATACAGGTGGCAATCGAAGTCGGCGTCATCATGGGCAGCATTTCGGATTGGGATACGATGAAACATGCTTGCAGTGTGCTGGATGAGCTTGAAGTGCCTTACGAGAAAAAAGTCGTATCCGCGCACCGTACGCCGGATCTGATGTTTCAATATGCAGAAGAGGCAAGAAGCAGGGGAATCAAAGTCATTATTGCAGGTGCAGGCGGCGCGGCGCATCTGCCAGGGATGGTCGCAGCAAAAACGACGCTGCCGGTCATCGGGGTTCCGGTCCAGTCAAAAGCGTTAAATGGCCTTGACTCTTTGCTCTCCATTGTGCAGATGCCGGGAGGGGTTCCGGTCGCAACGGTGGCAATCGGCAAAGCAGGCGCAACGAATGCCGGCCTGCTCGCAGCGCAGATTTTATCAACCACGAATGAAACGATTGCCGGACGACTCGAACAAAGGCGGGAAAAACTTGCCCAAATCGTGTATGAAAGCAGTGATCAACTTGAGTAGGGAAATGATTCAGCCGGGGAGCACCATCGGCATTATCGGCGGCGGCCAGCTGGGGAAAATGATGGCTCTTGCCGCAAAAGAAGCGGGTTTCCGGATCATCGTCCTTGATCCAACTCCGAATTGCCCGTGCGCGCAAGTCGCGGACGATCAAGTGATCGCGGCTTACGATGATGAAGCGGCATTAAGGCAGCTTGGGGCACGGTGCGATGTCATCACTTATGAATTTGAAAATATCGACTATGAAACTTTGAAAAAAACAGCCGAATCCGCTCATGTGCCGCAGGGGGCGGAACTGATCCGAGTCACGCAGAACCGCATCTATGAAAAAGATGCCGTTACGAAAGCCGGCGTCCGGGTCGCACCGTACAAAGTGGTCCAAAATGAAGCTGATTTAAAAGCAGCGGTGGCAGAAATCGGCTATCCATGTATTTTAAAAACGGCGCGCGGCGGTTATGATGGAAAAGGGCAGGTGACGCTGCGGGACGAAAAGAGCCTCACGGAAACGAGGCCGTTGCTTGTCCACGGCGCATGTGTCCTCGAAAAAATGATAGATTTTGCAAAAGAACTTTCTGTCATCATCACCCGGAATGAAGCAGGGGAAACGAGCCTTTTTCCGGTGGTTGAAAACATCCATCATGACCATATTTTGCACAAAACGATTGCTCCGGCCAGAGTGGATGGCGCGGTACAAGAAGAGGTGCAGCAAATTGCCCTGCAGGTGGCGGAATCGCTGAACCTTGTCGGGACGCTGGCAGTCGAGATGTTTTTGGAAGCAGACGGTACGATTTATGTCAATGAACTGGCGCCGCGCCCGCATAATTCCGGGCACTACTCGATTGAAGCATGCTCGATTTCACAGTTCGGCCAGCATATCCGCGCGATCTGCAACTGGCCGCTTCGAAAAGTGGAGCTGCTGAAGCCGGCTGTGATGGTCAATCTGCTCGGGCAGCATCTGGAAAAAGCTGTTGGACAAATCCCTTACCAGCCGGAATGGTCAGTCCATATTTACGGAAAAAAAGAAGCGAAATACCAGCGGAAAATGGGCCATATTACGGTACTTACGGATGAAATCGAAGAAACCCTGCTTTCCCTTGAAAAAAGCGGTGTATGGCAGGATGTACAGAAACGATCGGAGGCAGCTGTGAATGATTGAACGGTACACAAGGCCCGAAATGGGCGCAATCTGGACAGACGAAAACAAATACAAAGCCTGGCTGGAAGTTGAGATCCTTGCCTGTGAAGCATGGGCCGAGCTGGGCGAAATTCCGAAAGCAGATGTTCAAAAAATCCGTGAAAATGCCAAATTTGATGTGAAAAGAATTTTAGAAATCGAGCAGGAAACGCGCCATGATGTTGTTGCGTTTACAAGGGCAGTTTCGGAATCGCTCGGCGAGGAAAGAAAATGGGTGCATTACGGGCTGACGTCGACTGATGTGGTGGATACGGCGCTTTCCTATCTGCTCAAGCAGGCAAATGAGATTATTGAAAAAGACCTTGAAAGTTTTATCAGGATTTTAAAACAAAAAGCGATCGAACATAAATATACCGTTATGATGGGGAGAACCCACGGCGTCCATGCGGAACCGACGACTTTCGGTTTAAAAATGGCCCTTTGGCACGAAGAAATGAAACGGAACCTGGAGCGCTTCAGGCAGGCGGCGGACGGCATCCGATACGGAAAGATTTCCGGCGCTGTCGGGACTTACGCAAACATCGACCCGTTCGTTGAGAAATATGTGTGCGGAAAACTGGGGCTAAAGCCGGCGCCGATTTCGACACAGACGCTGCAGCGCGACCGCCATGCTTACTATATGGCGACCTTGTCTTTGATTGCAACATCCATCGAAAAATTTGCAACTGAAATCAGAGGGCTGCAAAAAAGCGAAACCCGCGAAGTCGAAGAATTTTTCAGCAAAGGCCAAAAAGGCTCTTCCGCCATGCCGCATAAACGCAACCCGATCGGCTCGGAAAATATGACCGGGATGGCGAGGGTGCTACGCGGCTACATGGTCACGGCTTATGAAAATGTCGCCCTCTGGCATGAACGCGACATTTCCCACTCTTCCGCAGAACGGATTATTTTGCCTGATGCGACCATTGCCATCAATTATATGCTGAACCGGTTCGGCAATATCGTAAAAAATTTAACGGTATTCCCGGAAAACATGAAGCGGAATATGGAAAAAACGTTGGGCCTCATTTATTCGCAGCGGGTGCTGCTTGCTTTAATTGATAAAGGCATGACTCGCGAAGCCGCGTACGATACCGTGCAGCCGAAAGCGATGGAGTCATGGGAAAAGCAGGTGCCTTTTAAGGAACTGCTGAAAAAAGACCCGGTCATCCAAAGCAAGCTGACGGAAGCGGAACTCGATGATTGCTTTGACTACCATTACCATTTGAAACATGTCGACACGATTTTTGACCGCTTGGGATTGCAGTGAACCCGGGAAGGACTGCCGGGTTTGGAAATCCGGCCCGGCGCCTTCATCCATTTTAAAGGAGGCAGAAGCATGCTTGTATACGAAGGGAAAGCGAAACGGTTATATGAAACGGAAAATCCGGATGTGCTGCGGGTCGAATACAAAGATTCTGCAACGGCTTTTAACGGCGTGAAAAAAGCGGAAATCGAAGGCAAAGGGCAGCTGAACAATGAAATTTCGAGCCTGATTTTTCAAAGGCTGGAAGAAAAAGGGGTCGAAAGCCATTTTATCCGCAAAATTTCCGGTCGTGAACAGCTGGTGCGCCGCGTCTCGATCATTCCGCTTGAAGTGGTTGTCCGCAATGTTGTGGCCGGGAGCCTGGCGAAACGGCTCGGCATAGAAGAAGGAACCGCGATAAAGGAGCCGATTGTGGAATTTTATTACAAAAACGACGAGTTTGGCGATCCGCTTATCACGGAAGACCACGTGCTTTTGCTCGGCATTGCAAGTTTGGAAGAATTGCAGTTTTTAAGGAAGCAGGCTTTAATCGTTAACGAAAGTTTGCAAGCTTTATTTTCGGAAGTAGGTGTCCGCCTCGTTGATTTCAAGCTAGAATTCGGGCGCGATCAAGAAGGAAAGATTCTTTTGGCGGATGAAATTTCCCCGGATACATGCAGGCTTTGGGACCGGGAAACGGACCGGAAACTCGATAAAGATGTATTCCGCCGGGATTTGGGCAGCTTAACGGAAGTTTACCAGGAAATCTTAAATCGCTTGAGAGGAGATATTTCGCATGTATAAGGTCAAAGTCTATGTCACACTGCGCGAGCGCGTATTGGATCCACAGGGGGCAGCCATTAAACAATCACTGGAGCATCTTGGCTACCGGGAAGTGAAGGAAGTGCGGGCCGGAAAATTCCTGGAACTTTTGGTGGAACCGTCCGGACGCGATTTGGATGCCATCATTCAGGAAGTGTGCGGGCGGGTGCTGGCAAACCCTGTCATCGAAGACTACCGCTATGAAATTGAGGAGTGTGTTGCTCCGTGAAGTTTGCTGTGATCGTATTTCCAGGGTCCAATTGTGACGTGGATATGTTTCATGCGATTCAAGATGCGCTTGGTGAAGAAGCGGAATACGTACGCCATGATGCGGACAATTTGGATGCATTTGACGGAATTTTACTGCCGGGTGGATTTTCTTACGGCGACTATTTGCGTTCCGGCGCGATTGCGCGTTTTTCACCGGTCATGCAGGCGGTCATCAAAGCGGCGGAGGAAGGAAAGCCAGTGCTTGGCGTCTGCAACGGGTTCCAGATTTTGCTGGAATCGGGGCTTTTGCCGGGTGCAATGCTCAGGAATGCCGGGTTGAAATTTGTTTGCAAAACCGTTTCGCTGCAGGTTGAAAATGCCTCCACGATGTTCACTTCCCTGTACGAAGAAGGGGAGACGATCCGCATTCCGGTTGCCCATGGCGAAGGGAATTATTACTGCGATGCCGAAACGCTCGAAAAGCTAAAAGAAAATGGGCAAATTGTGTTTACTTATCGGGACAATCCTAACGGAAGTATTGCCAATATTGCGGGAATTGTGAATGAAAAAGGCAATGTGCTCGGGATGATGCCCCATCCGGAGCGTGCTGTTGAAACATTGCTCGGAAGCCAGGACGGTCTGAAACTTTTTAAATCGATCGTAAAAAACTGGAGGGAATCCCATGCCGTTATTGCTTGAACCAAGCCCGGCCGAAATCAAAAGCCAAAAAATCTATCGTGAAATCGGACTGACCGATGAAGAATTTGCGCTGGTGGAAAATATCCTTGGCAGGACGCCAAACTATACGGAAATAGGGCTTTTCGCCGTCATGTGGTCGGAACATTGCAGCTACAAAAACTCAAAACCGGTTTTGAAAAAATTCCCCACAAAAGGCGAACGCGTCCTGCAGGGCCCGGGGGAAGGCGCGGGCATTATCGATATCGGCGATGGGCTCGCCGTCGTGTTTAAAATCGAAAGCCATAACCATCCATCTGCGATTGAACCGTACCAGGGTGCGGCAACTGGCGTTGGCGGGATTATCCGCGATGTGTTTTCGATGGGGGCAAGGCCGATCGCGCTCCTCAATTCTTTGCGCTTCGGTGAACTCGACTCTCCTCGCGTCAAGCATCTTTTTAAAGAAGTGGTGGCCGGCATCGCAGGTTACGGCAACTGCATCGGTATCCCGACAGTCGGGGGGGAAGTTGCATTTGACCCTTGCTATGACGGCAATCCGCTTGTCAATGCGATGTGCGTCGGTCTGATTGCACATAAAGATATCCAAAAAGGACAGGCGCGCGGCATCGGCAATACGGTCATGTATGTCGGCGCAAAAACAGGGCGTGACGGGATCCACGGTGCGACTTTTGCTTCCGAACAGCTCAGCGAAGCTTCGGATGAAAAACGCCCGGCAGTCCAGGTCGGCGATCCGTTTATGGAAAAGCTGCTGTTGGAAGCATGCCTCGAACTCGTCCACAATGATGCGCTTGTCGGGATTCAGGACATGGGCGCCGCTGGATTAATCTCCTCTTCGTCGGAAATGGCAAGCAAAGCGGGTGTCGGTTTAGTCATGAACCTCGATCATGTCCCGCAGCGCGAAACCGGCATGACGCCGTACGAAATGATGCTGTCGGAATCGCAGGAACGGATGCTGATCGTTGTGAAAAAAGGACGGGAAGAGGAGATTATCCGCTTGTTCCAAAAATACGGGCTCGATGCTGTCGCGGTCGGCACGGTGACCGATGATAAAATGCTGAAATTGTACCACCACGGGGATCTTGTCGCGGAAGTGCCGGTCGATGCGCTTGTGGAAGATGCGCCCTTGTACCATAAACCGCCAAAAGAACCGGCTTATTTTTCGGCTTATCAGGCAATGAATCCGGCAATCCCGGATGTCGGCGACCTTCAGGAAACTTTTTTCCGGCTGTTGAAGCAGCCGACGATTGCGAGCAAGGAATGGGTGTATGAACAATACGATTACCAGGTGCGCACAAACACAGTCGTCGCACCGGGGTCGGATGCGGCGGTTGTCAGAATCCGCGGGACACGAAAAGCGCTCGCGATGACGACTGACTGCAATGCCCGATATGTGTATTTGGATCCGGAAACCGGCGGGAAAATTGCAGTGGCGGAAGCGGCGCGCAATATCATCTGTTCCGGAGCTCAGCCGCTCGGCATCACGGACTGTCTGAATTTCGGCGCCCCGGAAAAGCCGGAAATCTTCTGGCAGCTCGAAAAAGCGGCAGACGGCATGAGCGAAGCATGCCGTGAACTGGAAACCCCGGTCATCGGCGGAAATGTATCGCTTTACAATGAAACGTTGCAGAAAACGGAAGGAAAAGAAGCATCCGTCCAGGCCGTGTACCCGACGCCGGTTGTCGGCATGGTCGGGCTGATTGAAGATATCGGTCATATTACGACGCAAACGTTTAAACAGTTCGGGGATTTGATCTATCTGATCGGGGAGGCAAAACCGGAATTCGGCGGCAGCGAATTGCAAAAGTTTGTGGACGGTGTCATTTTCGGAAAACCGCCTGCCATTGATTTGGCAACCGAAGCGCGCCGTCAGCACCAGCTGCTTGTGGCGATCCAGTCCGGCCTCGTCCAAAGTGCACACGATCTTTCGGAAGGCGGCTTTGCAACGGCACTTGCCGAATGCCTGTTTGGAACAGAAGGTTTGGGGGCGGAAACCACTTTAAAAGGAAACCCGGTTGTTGCTTTATTTAGTGAAACCCAGTCGAGGTTTATTGTGTCTGTGAAAAAAGAACATCAGCAGGCTTTTGAAAGATTGCTGGAAGATGCGGTATGTATTGGAAAAGTTACAGATGATGAAAAGATCACGATAAAAGGGGAAAACGGCGAGACTTGGATTCAAGCAGGCAGGCAGGATTGTGAGAATGCCTGGAAAGGAGCTTTGGCATGCTTGCTGAAATAAAAGGATTAAACGAAGAATGCGGGATTTTCGCCATTTGGGGGCATAAAGAGGCGGCACAGCTGACGTATTATGGGCTCCACAGTCTGCAGCACAGGGGCCAGGAAGGAGCGGGCATTGTTGTCAAACAAAACGGCCGGTTAATCGGCAAAAAAGGGGAAGGGCTTGTGACCGAAGTATTTACAACCGAAACTTTCGAAGGGCTTAACGGGGATGCCGCCCTCGGCCACGTCCGCTATGCGACAGCCGGAGGGGGCGGGATTGAAAACGTCCAGCCGCTTCTGTTCCGTTCGCAAAACGGCAGCCTAGCGCTTGCCCATAACGGCAATCTTGTCAATGCGCATACGTTGAAGCACCAACTCGAAATGCAGGGCAGCATTTTCCAGACAACATCCGATACCGAAGTGCTCGCCCATTTAATGAAAAGGAGCGGTTACCGCACGATTAAAGAACAGATGAAAAGCGCGTTGACGATGTTAAAAGGGGCGTATGCTTTTGTCGTCATGACGGAAGATGAATTGCTTGTAGCCCTCGATCCGAACGGCTTGCGCCCGCTTTCGCTCGGACAGATCGGTGATGCTTACTGCGTCGCCTCGGAAACGTGCGCATTTGACATTGTCGGCGCCGAGTATATCCGCGACATCCGCCCGGGGGAACTTGTATCAATCAGCGACCATGGCATCGAGTCCGAGCACTATTCATATGCAACGTATCCTGCGATTTGCACAATGGAATATGTGTATTTTTCGCGCCCAGACAGCAATATCCACGGCATTAACGTCCATGCCGCCCGCAAAAATATGGGGAGACGGCTGGCGATACAGGCGGGCATTGAAGCGGATGTCGTGACAGGTGTGCCCGATTCAAGCATTTCGGCAGCGATAGGTTATGCGGAACAATCGGGCATCCCGTATGAAATGGGCCTGATCAAAAACCGTTACGTCGGGCGCACGTTCATCCAGCCGTCGCAGTCTTTGCGCGAGCAGGGCGTAAAAATGAAGCTTTCCCCAGTGCGCGCCATTGTGGAAGACAAACGAGTTATTATGGTAGATGATTCAATCGTGCGCGGGACGACAAGCAAAAGGATCGTTTCCATGCTCAGGGATGCCGGCGCAACGGAAGTGCATGTGTGCATCAGTTCGCCGCCGATGAAACATCCTTGTTTTTATGGCATCGATACGTCCACGCACGAAGAACTGATTGCCGCCAACCACAGTGTGGAAGAAATCCGCCAGATCATCGGAGCGGATTCGCTTACATTTTTAACAGTTGAAAATATGCTCGAAGCAATCGGCAGGCCGGCCATCAACGAAACTTGCGGCCAATGCCTCGCCTGCTTCACCGGCAACTATCCGACGGAAATCTATCCGGATACGGTGCTGCCGCATGAAAAAGAATTGATTAAAAAATAGCATTTTACGGAGGAGTCATATGTCAAACACATATCGGGATGCCGGCGTAGACATTGAAGCAGGCTATGAAGCGGTCAAACGGATGGAAAAACATGTTGCACGCACAAACCGGCCGGGGGTAATCAGCGGACTTGGCGGATTCGGCGGCGTGTTCGACCTTTCCGAACTCCATTACCGGCAGCCCGTCCTCGTTTCCGGAACGGATGGGGTCGGCACGAAATTGAAACTGGCATTTTTAATGGGCCGGCATGACACGATCGGCATTGACTGTGTTGCGATGTGCGTGAACGATATCGTTGTACAGGGGGCGGAACCGCTCTATTTTCTTGATTACATCGGTTGCGGTTCGGCTGATCCGGAGAAGATCGAGCAGATTGTAAAAGGCGTTGCGGAAGGGTGTGTGCAGGCGGGCTGCGCACTGATCGGCGGCGAAACGGCGGAAATGCCGGATTTGTATGCAAGGGAAGAATACGATCTCGCTGGTTTTGCCGTCGGCGCCTGTGAAAAAGACGCGCTTGTCACGGGGGAAAATATCCAGCCGGGGGATATGCTGATCGGCCTTGCTTCAAGCGGGATCCACAGCAACGGCTACTCGCTTGTCCGGAAAATTTTCCTAAAGGACCGCGGGCTGCCCCTGGATACGGTTCTCCCTGAGTTGGGAAAGCCACTTGGGGATGTGTTGTTAACCCCGACAAAAATTTATGTAAAACCTGTTTTAGAGGCATTAAGGAAATTTGAAATCAAAGGCATGGCACATATCACGGGAGGCGGTTTTTACGAAAACATACCACGCATGATGGACGGGGATCTCGGCGTTGAAATCATAACCGGTTCTTGGCCGGTGCCACCGGTTTTCACTGCCATTGAATCTTACGGTAAGATCAGCCGCGATGAAATGTTTCATGTTTTTAATATGGGGATCGGTTTTGTTCTGGCAGTGAATGCGGAAGATGCGCAAGCGGCCGTGGAATTTTTTAACGAATCGGGCGAACAGGCTTATGTGATCGGGAAAGTAACTAATACAGCAGGCGTCCGTTTTACAGCGGGGAGCGGTGAATATGCGTAAAATAGCTGTTTTCGCATCGGGGAGCGGCACGAATTTTCAGGCGATTGCCGATGCTGCCAAAAACGGGGAAATCGATGCCAGCGTTGAACTGATGGTGTGCGACCGTGAAGGGGCGAAGGTGATTAAGCGGGCCGCGAAAGAGAACATTCCGGCCTTTGTCTTTAATCCAAAAGCTTATCCGGATAAACAGGCGTACGAGCAGGAGATATTGGTACTTTTACAGAAGAAGGAAATTGAATGGATTGTGCTTGCCGGCTATATGCGGCTGATCGGCTCCGTGATCCTGGATGCGTACCCGCAAAAAATCGTCAATATCCATCCGTCTTTGCTGCCGGCTTTTCCGGGAAAAGATGCGATCGGGCAGGCGTTCGCGGCGGGCGTCAAAGTGACGGGTGTAACGGTCCATTATGTCGATGAAGGAATGGATACGGGTCCGATTATTGCCCAGGCGGCCGTCCCGGTGCTTGACGGGGACACGCCTGAAACATTGGCGGCAAGAATTCATGAAACAGAGCATGTGTTATATCCGAACGTGCTCAAAAAACTGTTTGCACAACAAACTAGCATGGAGGTTTTACTGGAATGAAAAGAGCTTTAATCAGTGTTTCGGACAAAACAGGGGTTGTGGAGTTTGCCAAAAATTTGAGCGGGCTCGGCTTTGAAATTTTATCAACAGGCGGCACGAAAAAAGCGCTGGAAGAAGCGGGGGTACCTGTCACAGGTGTCGAAAAAGTAACAGGATTTCCTGAAATTTTGGAAGGCAGGGTAAAAACGCTGCATCCGAATATCCACGGCGGGCTGTTGGCCAAACGCATCCCGGAACATGAAAAACAAATCCGGGAACACGGCATCAAGCCGATCGATCTGGTTTGCGTCAATCTTTACCCTTTCCAGCAGACGATCGCAAAACCGGATGTAACGGAAGAAGAGGCCATTGAAAACATTGATATCGGCGGGCCGTCGATGCTGCGTGCGGCCGCGAAAAATTTTGAATATGTCACGGTTGTCGTGGATGCAGCCGACTACAGCAAAGTCATTGATGAAATCAAAGAATACGGCGATGTGGCAAAAGAAACGAAAAAGGCGCTTGCTGCCAAAGTATTCCGCCACACGGCTGCGTATGATGCTTATATTGCCAATTATATGACGGAACGCGTTGGCGAAGAAAACCCGGAACGCGTCACCTTTACATATGAATTGAAACAAACGCTCCGTTACGGGGAAAACCCGCATCAAAAAGCGAGCTTTTACATCAATCCGCTCGGCTCGGAATTTTCGATCGCACATGCGAAGCAGCTGCACGGCAAAGAATTATCGTACAATAATATTCGCGATGCAGATGCTGCCCTGCAGATCGTAAAAGATTTTAAAGAACCGGCTGCAGTCGCTGTGAAGCATATGAACCCGTGCGGCATCGGTATCGGGGAAACGGCGCTTGAAGCATACAAAAAAGCGTATGAAGCAGATCCAAAATCGATTTTTGGCGGGATTGTCGCATTTAACCGCCCTGTTGACGTGGAAACAGCCAAACTGCTGCATGATATTTTCCTTGAAATTGTCATTGCCCCCTCATTTGATGATGAAGCTTTTGGAATTTTGGCGAGCAAAAAGAATATCCGCCTGCTGACGGTTCCTTTCTCGGATGTTCGCAAACCAGAAGAAATCATCACTTCCGTAGAAGGCGGGCTGCTGATCCAAGATCAGGATACATATACATTAGATGAGGCCCAAGTGAAAACTGTAACGAAACGAGTACCAACGGAGCAGGAATGGAAAGCATTGAAACTTGCCTGGAAAGTTGTGAAACATGTGAAATCAAATGCCATTGTCGTAACTGATGCGGAAAAAACGCTCGGTGTAGGCGCCGGGCAGATGAACCGTGTCGGATCTGCTGAAATTGCGCTTGCCCAGGCCGGCGAAAAAGCGAAAGGTTCCGTCATGGCGTCCGATGCGTTCTTCCCGATGGATGATACCGTTGAAGCGGCTGCCAAAGCCGGCATCACTGCCATCATCCAGCCGGGCGGCTCAATCCGCGACGCAGACTCGATTAAAAAAGCCGACGAATACGGCATTGCCATGGTCTTCACCGGTATCAGGCACTTTAAACATTAATGTAGAAAAGCGGAGGCGACTGCCCATCGGTGCACGGATTTCAGGCCTTTCGACTGAGATAAAGGAAACACGGCGAGGCAACGAGCCGATGCCTGCTTATCGTAGGGAGAAGGACAAGAAACACTCCAGCCGATAGGCGCCGGAGCTGGATAAATAGAAAAGTGAAGGCGCTCCGGCCAGCCTCCGCAATCAACAGTCAGGAAAGTTTACGAATCTATAGACAGGATAAAGGGGCCACGATAAAATGAAAGTACTTGTAATTGGGAGCGGAGGCCGCGAGCATGCGGTCTGCCAAAAAATTGCAGAAAGCCCGCTTGCCGATAAAGTTTATTGCGCGCCGGGCAACGGTGGTATCGCGAATATTGCCGAAACGGTTCCGATTCATGAAATGGATATCGTTTCCTTGGTTGCTTTTGCAAAAGAAAAGGGCATCGATTTGACGGTTGTCGGCCCGGAAGCCCCGTTAAGCGCGGGGATTGTGGATGAATTCCAAAATGCCGGCCTGAAAATTTTCGGACCGACCCAAAAGGCGGCAAGAATTGAAAGCAGCAAAGCTTTTGCAAAAGAATTGATGCAAAAATATGAGATCCCGACCGCGGATTACCGCTTGTTTTCCAGCTATGAAGAAGCGGAACGATATATTGAAGAAAAAGGCGCTCCAATCGTCATCAAAGCTGACGGGCTGGCAGCGGGGAAAGGCGTTACCGTGGCGATGTCTTTGGAAGAAGCACGGGAAGCGCTACGTGCCGCTCTGCTCGAGCAAAAATTCGGGGATGCCTCCAAGCAAGTGGTCGTAGAAGAATTTTTGGAAGGGGAAGAGTTTTCCCTGATGGCGTTCGTCAATGGAGAAAATGTTTTTCCGATGGTGATCGCGCGCGATCATAAGCGTGCCTATAACGGCGACAAAGGCCCGAATACAGGCGGGATGGGCGCCTACTCCCCGGTTCCGCAAATTCCCGATGAAGAAGTGGAAAAGGCGGTGGCAGGCATTTTACGGCCGGCCGCGAAAGCACTGGCACAAGAAGGCAGCCCGTTTACAGGGGTTTTGTATGCAGGGTTGATCCTTACCCGGAGCGGCGTGAAAGTGATCGAGTTTAACGCCCGTTTTGGCGACCCGGAGACACAGGTAGTGCTTGAACGGCTCAAATCCGATTTGGTACAGATTGTGCTTGACCTTTTACATGGAAAAACACCGGACATCCAATGGAGCCCGGATGCGGTTTTGGGCGTTGTCATTGCGTCAAACGGCTATCCCGGCCATTATGAAAAAGGCGTGCCGCTTCCCACGCTTGCGCCGCTGGAGTCCTTCGTTTTCCACTCCGGTACGCGGGTTGCGGACGGCAGGCTCGTTTCCAACGGTGGCAGGGTCCTTTTTATCGGTAGAAAGGCCCGCACGCTGGAAGAGGCAAGGAAACAACTGTATAACGAATTAGACGGCTTGAATTTTGAAGGGTTTTTCTACCGGAATGATATTGGCAAGAGAAAATAGGCTTTACGCCCCGGACATCCGCAAAGGCCGGAAAAACAGCCGGCCTTTGTTTACCCTTCACTTTTATCCGTATTCATTTGCTGGTTTTGAAGAAAATCCGTCACAGGGCAGTAACGGACAATTCCTTCCCCGACTTTCATCGCACCCATAAACGCTACCATTAAGTATGTGCTGCACCACGGTTTTCGCGATAATTTGGCCGTCGCCCAGGCAAGCGAGGTAAGGCCACACGTAATCCGGATCAGTGCATTCATAATGCCAATATTTGGGGCTATCTTCATTGCTGCAAGTCTCCTTTTTGCATGTTTTCAAATTTCTTTACTGCTTTAATGGCTAAAATATGGTAAAATAATTTTATATTAGGGTTCCCCCTAGGGAGGAATGACAAAATGCTTGACCAACGCTACAGATGGAAAAATAAACAAATCAGAGAGCACGTTGCCGTACTCGACGGCAATTTGGCGCCTACCATGGTTTTAAAAAATGCCCGTTTTCTGCATTCCACGTTAAGAAAGTGGATATCGGGGCATATTTGGATATATCAGGACCGCATTGTATATACCGGGGATAAACTGCCTGAAAATCTGGCCGGTTGCGAGGTTGTGGATTGTTCGGGCCAGTGGCTGGTGCCCGGGTATGTTGAACCGCATGTCCACCCTTTTCAACTATATAATCCCCAATCCTTTGCCCTTTATGCAGCCCAAACAGGGACGACAACATTGATTAACGATAATCTTATGCTCGTTTTATTGTCGGACAAAAAGAAAGCGTTTTCTCTCGTGCAAAGGTTCCGCCATTTCCCTGTCACAATGTATTGGTGGGCCCGATTCGACGGACAGACGGAACTTGCAAATGAAGAAATGATTTTTTCACATGAGAGCGTGAAATCGTGGCTTGAACATGATGCTGTGCTGCAGGGAGGGGAATTGACGGGCTGGCCGAAATTGGCGGACGGCGATGACTTGATTCTTCACTGGATCCAGGAAGCAAAACGGATGAGAAAGAAAATTGAAGGGCATTTTCCAGGTGCATCGGAAAAAACATTGGCAAAAATGATGCTGTTTGGGGCAGACTGTGACCATGAAGCAATGACGGGAAAAGAAGTGTTGAACCGGCTGATGCAGGGTTACACGATATCTCTGCGTTATTCATCGATCCGCCCCGACCTGCCTGCTTTGCTGGACGAAATAAAAACGCTCGGCATTGACCAGTATGATCAAATGTTTTTTACAAGCGATGGAAGCTCGCCGGCTTTTTACGAGCAGGGCGTGCTTGACAGAATGATCAAAATCGCGATGAAACACGGGGTTCCGCCGGTTGACGCGTATTTGATGGCAAGCTACAATGTGGCCCGCTATTATAATATCCAGCATTTGCACGGTATGATTGCCACGGGCAGAGTGGCGAGCATCAATTTTCTCGAAAGTGAAACGAATCCGGTACCTGTCTCTGTCCTGTCTAAAGGGATATGGATGAAAAAAGACGGGAAAGCAGTAGAACAGGAGGAACCGATCGATTGGGAATCGTTTGGCCATGGCCCGCTCCAGCTAGAATGGGATCTTGAGTATGATGATTTGCAATTCTCCATGCCGTTCGGGATTGAGATGTCCAACAGCGTCATTACGAAGCCGTACTCGATTACGTACGACGTTTCATACGATGTGCTGCCTGACGATTACGAAGATAATTTTTTGATGCTGATGGATAAAAAGGGAAAATGGCGCATCAACACATTAATCAAAGGGTTTGCAAAAGGCCTGATGGGGCTGGCGTCATCCTACTCGTCCACAGGGGATATTTTATGCATCGGCAAATCTAAAAGCGACATGATGCTGGCCTTTAAACGGATGAAAGAACTGGGCGGCGGCATCGTAATTGCGGAAAAGGGGGAGATCGTCCATGAAATCCCGCTCCCGGTCGGCGGAATCATGTCGGATCAAAATATGGAAGATTTAATCGGGCAAATGAAAAAGTTCGCTGAAGTCCTGAAGAAGCGCGGTTACCATTATGATGACCCGATGTATTCTTTGCTCTTTTTATGCGCAACCCACTTGCCTTACATCCGGATTACTTCAAAAGGAATGTACGATGTCATGAAGAAAACAATACTTTTTCCAACTATAATGCGTTAAAATAATAAAGTATCAACTATTCAATATTTAAGAGCGGGAGAAATGGGCAGCGCGGTTCTGCTGGTTATCTTTTTCCCGCTTGAAAAAAGGGAGATGGTACTTTCGAAAAAGGGAATGCATTCATTTTGCCGCAGGACCAGACCCTGCGCCACAGCCGGCCCATCTTAAAAAGCGGGGGTTTTTTGGAGTTTAGAAAGAGCGATTGGAGTTGCAAGGATGAAAAAGAAAAATTTGATATGGATGCTTGTGCTCTTGTTTGTCCTATCGGCTTGCGGCCGCCAAAACAGTACCGGCACACAGCAGGAGGAAAACGGAACAGGCGCTAAATCTTTGCAGGCGACGGAAAAGAGATGGACGGAACCATTAACGGGCCTTAAGACAAGCAGTAAACCCGATAGGCGTGCTGTTGCCGTCATGGTGAACAACCATCCCCTTGCACGCACGCAATCGGGGCTGTGTTCGGCCGATATTGTTTACGAAGCACTTGCGGAAGGGAATATTACCAGGTTCGTTGCTATTTTTGAGAGTGATATGCCGTCCAACATCGGCCCTATCAGAAGCGCCAGGCCATATTTTATTAAACTGGCGAAAGGTTACAACGCTTTATATATTGCACACGGCTACAGCCCGGGGGCGAAAAAACTACTCGATTCGGGTTATGTCGATGAGCTGAACGGCATGCAGTATGACGGCACCCTGTTTTACCGCTCATCTGCAAGAAAAGCGCCGCATAATTCCTACATCACTTATAAAAATATTTTAAAAGGCGCCAAAGAAAAAGGCTATGTGATGGACAATGCACCGTCTCCGCTACCTTTTATGACGGAAAAAGAAGTGAAAAACATCTCGGGGATTTCAGCCGGCAAAATCAGCATCCGTTATTCAAACCAAAGCAATTTAAACGCCGAGTACCGTTATGATGCGGAAAAACAAAGGTATACCCGTTACTCAGGCGGCGTGCAGACAGTGGATGCGAACAACAATCAGCCGGTTTTGATCGATAATTTATTTATAGTGGCCGCTAAGCACAAACTGATCGACAGTTACGGGCGCAGGGATATTGATTTAACATCCGGCGGCAAAGCGTATTTGATCCAGAAAGGGAAGCTACAGGAAGTCGAATGGGAAAACGACAATGGCAGGATCCTACCGTATAAAGACGGTGAGCCGATCAAATTGGTACCGGGAAAAACGTGGATTAATATTGTCCAGAGCCTGGGCAGTGTGACGGTATCCGATTAAACGCAAAATGAATGGCCATCCGGCCGGGTTGCGCCGGAAAGCAATGGAGCAAAGGAGAATGTAAAGGTTTATGCAAATTGATAAATTACGCGGAAGAGCGCTTGACCAATTGTTTGAAGCGATTTTGTCGCTTGAAACCATAGAAGAGTGCTATCGCTTTTTTGATGATTTGTGCACCGTCAATGAAATACAGGCAATGACGCAGCGCTTGGAAGTGGCGAGAATGCTGCGTAACGATAAAACGTACCATGCCATTGAGACCGAAACAGGCGCTAGCACGGCCACCATTTCACGCGTCAAACGCTGCCTCAATTACGGCAACGATTCATATCAAATGGTCCTCGACCGCATCGAAAAAAAGCACAAACAGGATAACAATGCGGAAGAAAACGAAACAGAAGAATAACAGCTGAAAAAAGCTCTCTTCATTTTGAAGCAGAGCTTTTTTCACGCAAAAAAAAACAGGCGAACATCCGCCTGTTTCAAAATATTAGAATTGAAAGTGAACACAAGATTAGGGTGGTTAGGAGTATAGCAATTATAATACCCGTGGTTCTGCTTCATAGTTTGGTTTTGCACTAAGAGCAAGTGCCGTCGGGGATTTTACAACTAGTACCCGTGGTTCTGCTTCATAAGCAACTTTTTTAGTGTGTAATGCTGTGCTCTCCAATTTAACAAAAGAAGAAGCAAACAAAACAGATACAATACCAAAAATTACAAAGTATTTTTTCATTTAAACTACCTTCCTTTCAAATTTCTATGATTTTGTTATATGATTCTATTGCTACTTTAAAATAGATCGTGGCAAGTTTATATTTGTGATTTTCTACATAAAAGTCCCCAAGCATTTCAGTATATGTTGTCAAGCGTGCATAATCTTTTTGTTGTTTTAAAATAGGAATAAAATCTAACAATGTTTTCTCAAATTCTTCATATTCTTCGTTAAGCAGGAACTTATATACCGTAAGCTCATAATAGAATATAAGATAGTTATCTTTTCCGATTTTATCCAACCAACCAAGTCCCTGCATGACCTTTCCCAATGCTTTTTCATAATGTGAGCTTTTGTAATATTCCTCAATAATTGAGATAAGGGCAAGCAGACGAACTTCAAAATGAGAAGTTTCTTCTTTTATTATTTCTGCATAATGGGAAATTGCTTCTTCTCTGTTATTTTGGACGGAGTGTAAATGCCCTAAATTTTGATGCACTAATCGAATAAGATCTTTCCTTTTGGTAAGTTCTGCTAATTTTTGCGCCAACTGATAGTTTTGAATTGCCTTATCATATTGACGAATTCTTCGAGATGAAATTCCAAGGATAATGTGGCATTCGGCACATCTTTCAAAATGATAGTTTTGCTTATAATATTCAAGAGCTTTAGCAGCATAATTTTGCGCTTCTGAGGTTAACCTCAACTTGCTGCATGTAACAGATAAAGTATAGGAAAGGTCGGCTTTTTCTTCTTCTGATATATTTGTTTGGATACTAATGTTGTCTGCAAGTGTATAATATTGAAGCGCATTTTGCTGTTGATTAATCATAGAATAATAGTTTCCATTAAATTTCAGCCAGTAATATTTTTGTATTGGATTGAAAGTTGAACTGATTTCTCTAAGTTTATCTATTTGTTGTTTAGCCAGATCATAAGCTTCGATTTTCAAATAATACCGGACCAGATGGATTTTCCATAAAACCGAAAGTTCCATATCCTGCATATTCTCTGCAATTGGAAAGATTTCTTCATAAGTTTTTTTGATTAAATCCGTATCCTTTGATGTAAGCAGCAAATGAAACCAGTCTTCACATTTCTTCTTAATGTTTGCATCTGCCTGGCTGGTTAAGTCAATTCCAAGGCGTGCGCTTAAAAGTTTGATGACATCTTCATGCGGTTCAATTTTTCCATTCTCGATTTTCGATAAATAAGAAGTGGAAATGATCCCGTCTGCCAATTCTTCCTGTGTCAAATTTTGCTGTATGCGGTGCAGCTTGATGATGGATCCCACGTTCATGTAGATCACCCGGGCTCATGCGTTTTACTTTTATTATACTAAATTGAATAAAAGTCTGATAGTTTGTTCCGGGAGAATGGGTATCCGAAATCTGGATGTACTTTTCCGGCTACCGTTTCTTTTCGTTTCTTTCCTTCAGAAACAAGTCCAATTTCTGAATGAGCGCGTCGATGTCTTTCTTCGTGATCTTCATTAACATCATCTGATCATCCATATCATCCAGCCCCCCCTTGGAAAATTTAATAGAATTCTCATATTTTTATATTATCATGATTTTGCACGGACGGACTTGGGAAAGTAAGCGCGGTATTTGACAGTAATAGCAAAAATTCTTTCCGGTTTTCCTTTTTGAAAAGTGCGAAGCGTGCCGGCAAAAGCCGATTGCTGTTATATTTTTCCTAGCCGAGGAAAAGCTTTTTTGCGCAAGCCTGCAAATGCTATAATGGGCTATGATGGATGAAGAATGGAGGATTTCCGGTTTATGTACGATGTGCGCGAATGGCGGCATGCCTTCAAATTGGATCCGAACAAGGAAATTTCGGACAACGACTTGGAAAAAATTTGCGAGTCTGGGACCGATGCAATCATCATCGGCGGGACGGACGGCGTGACGCTCGACAATACGCTCCAACTGATGTCAAGGGTAAGGAGATACGCAGTGCCGTGCTGCCTGGAAGTGTCGAACTTGGACACGATCACGCCCGGCTATGATCTGTACTTAATTCCAACAGTCTTAAACAGCAGAAGTACGACATGGATCACCGGTGTCCACCATCAGGCTGTAAAAGAATACGGCGAGCTGATGGACTGGAACGAGATCTTTATGGAAGGCTACTGTATTTTAAATCCTGACTGCAAAGCAGCCCGGGCGGCGGAAGCAGATACCCGCCTTGATGATGAAGATGTCATCGCTTATGCGAGGATGGCTGAGCATATGTTCAAGCTTCCGGTTTTTTATTTGGAATACAGCGGATTATACGGGGATAAAAATCTTGTTGAAAAAGTCAAAAACGTGCTTGAAAAGGCAACTTTGTTTTACGGCGGCGGCATCCGCACAGCACAGCAGGCAGCGGAAATGGCGCAGGTTGCGGATGTGGTTGTTGTCGGCAATGTTGTCTATGAAAATATCCAGGAGGCCGTAAAAACGGTCCAAGTTGTGAAGCTAACGGAATTGTGATAAAATAGGAACAAATGTTCTTTTGTGGTGGTGAAACTATGCAATTTTTAACTGACCGCCTTCTGAACGGACTGAACCCGCAGCAGAAAGAAGCGGTCAAAACAACTGAAGGCCCGCTTTTGATTCTCGCCGGGGCGGGAAGCGGCAAAACGAGGGTGCTGACCCACCGCGTCGCTTATTTAATGGTGGAAAAAGGCGTCAACCCGTATAATATTTTGGCAATTACATTTACGAACAAAGCCGCGCGCGAAATGAAGGAAAGGATTGCCGGCATTATGGGGGGCGCCGCCGAGGAAGTATGGATTTCTACTTTCCACTCGATGTGCGTGCGCATTTTAAGAAGGGACATCGATCGGATCGGTTTTAACCGCAATTTTACGATTCTTGATTCAACCGACCAATTATCGGTCATCAAGAATATTTTAAAAGAAAAGAATCTCGATCCGAAAAAATTTGATCCGCGTGCGATTCTCGGGAAAATCAGCAGCGCAAAAAATGATCTCATCGATTACGAACAGTACGCAAAGCATGCCGGCGACTTTTTTGACCAGGTCGTAAGCGATGTGTATGAAGCTTACCAAAAACGGCTGAGGAAAAACCAGTCGCTTGATTTCGACGATCTCATCATGATGACGATCCAATTATTTAAGCGCGTCCCGGAAGTCCTCGAATACTACCAAAGAAAATTCCAATACATTCACGTTGATGAATATCAGGATACCAATAAATCCCAGTACACACTTGTAAAACTTCTGGCGTCGCGGTTCCAGAATATTTGCGTTGTCGGGGATAATGACCAGTCGATCTACCGGTGGCGCGGCGCGGATATCATGAATATTTTATCGTTTGAAAAAGACTATCCGAACGCGAAAGTTATTTTGCTTGAACAAAATTACCGCTCCACAAAGAAAATTTTGCAGGCCGCCAATAAAGTGATAGAAAACAACGCAAACCGGAAAAAGAAAAACTTATGGACGGAAAACGAAGAAGGGCAAAATATTGTCTATTACCGGGCGGACAGCGAACAGGCGGAAGCACAGTTTGTCGCCGGAAAAATTAAGGAACTGACGGCGTCCGGAAAACGCAAATACTCCGACATTGCCGTCCTGTACCGCACGAACGCCCAGTCCCGCGTCGTCGAAGAAGTGTTCATGAAATCCAACATCGAATACAATATCGTCGGCGGCATCCGGTTCTATGACCGGAAAGAAATCAAAGATATTTTGGCCTATTTGCGGCTGATTGCCAACCCTGATGATGATATCAGCCTGCTTCGAATTATCAATGTGCCGAAACGCGGCATCGGCTCAACTTCGATGGATAAAATTGCGCGCTATGCAGCGGACCAGGATATTTCTTTATTTGCCGCCCTTCAGGATACTGATTTTATTGGCCTCAGCCCGAAAATCGCCAAATCCGCCCGAGAATTTTACGAGTTTATCCGCAATTTCAACCGGATGCAGGAATATCTGTCCGTCACTGAACTCGTGGAAGAACTGCTGGAGAAGTCAGGATACCGCGAAGCGCTCAAACTGGAAAAATCGATTGAAGCCGAAAGCCGGCTTGAAAATATCGATGAATTTATTTCGGTTGCGCAGGAATTTGAGAAAAATAATGATGATAAAAGTTTAATCTCCTTTTTGACCGATTTAGCGCTCGTTGCCGATATTGACCGGCTGGATGAAGAAGATGTGCCGAAAGATGCTGTAGTGTTAATGACACTTCATGCGGCAAAAGGGCTTGAGTTTCCGGTCGTCTTTTTAATTGGAATGGAAGAAGGGGTCTTTCCGCACAGCCGTTCCCTGATGGATGAAGCGGAAATGGAAGAAGAAAGGCGTCTCATGTATGTCGGTGTAACGCGCGCCGAAGAAGAACTGTACCTTACGAATGCGCAGATGCGGACGCTGTACGGGCGGACAAATATCAATCCGGTTTCCCGGTTTATTAGTGAAATTCCGGAAGAATTAATTGACCAGGCCAACCGGGAGGAAGAAGACGGTCTTGATTTCCGTTCCCCTTCTTCACGAAGCAGCGAAAGAATGCAGCGGAGGCCGATGGTGCGTCCTGCCGCCCATCAAAAACAAGGGGCTGAGAAACTTTCCTGGAATGTGGGCGATAAAGCCGAACATAAAAAATGGGGAATTGGCACCATTGTCAGCGTCAAAGGAGAAGGAAAATCGCTCGAACTCGATATTGCATTCCCGAGCCCTGTCGGCATTAAAAGGCTTTTGGCAGAATTTGCGCCGATCACAAAAGTAGAATAGAATAAGTCTAGCCAACGAACGGGAAAAGCTGGCGGCCCCACACCGCCAGCATCCTGATGGAAAGGATTGTTGCACATGGATTATAATGCGGCAGCCAATCGGGTGATCGAACTGCGCAAATTGCTCAACCAATACAGCTACGATTATTACGTCCTTGACCGTCCGACTGTCCCGGATTCAGAATATGATAAGCTTTTGCGTGAGCTGCAGGAAATCGAAAATACATATCCGGATTTGATTACGCCGGATTCGCCAACGCAAAGGGTCGGAGGAGAACCTTTGTCCGGGTTTGCCAAAGTGGTCCATGACATCCCAATGCTGAGCCTGGCAAATGCCTTCAACGAAGCCGATTTGCGGGATTTCGACCGCAGGGTCAGGGAGGCTGTAGGGGATTCGTACGAATATGTCTGCGAACTGAAAATAGACGGGCTGGCCATCTCCCTTAAATATGAAGATGGTTTGTTTGTGCAAGGATCAACAAGGGGGGACGGCACGATAGGCGAAGACATCACGGCCAACCTCAGAACCGTCCGCTCCATTCCACTCCGGCTGAATGAACCGGTCACGATTGAAGCACGCGGCGAATGCTATATGCCGAAAAAATCTTTTGAGGCATTGAACCGTATCAAGGAAGAGAACGGTGAAGAACCTTTTGCCAACCCACGGAATGCGGCAGCCGGATCGCTGCGCCAGCTCGACCCGAAAATTGCGGCATCGAGAAACCTTGATACGTTTATGTATGCGATCGGCGATACAAACGGTTTGAATATTCTGACCCATAGTGAAGGGCTTGATTTTCTTGAGAGGCTCGGTCTGAAGGTGAACAAAGAACGAAGGAAATGCCGGGATATAGGGGAAGTGCTGCAATATATCGCAGAATGGACGGAAAAACGTCCGAACCTTCCTTATGAAATTGACGGCATCGTCATAAAAGTGAACAATTACGCCCAGCAGGCCGCCCTCGGTACGACGGTCAAAAGCCCGCGGTGGGCAATTGCTTTCAAGTTCCCTGCCGAAGAAGTCGTAACGAAATTAACCGGCATTGAAGTGAAGGTGGGACGCACCGGTGTTGTCACGCCGACAGCGATTCTGGAACCGGTGCGTGTGGCGGGTACGACCGTCCAGCGGGCAACGTTGCATAATGAAGATTTAATCCGTGAAAAAGATATCCGCATCGGCGACTATGTCGTTGTGAAAAAAGCGGGCGACATCATTCCGGAAGTGGTTCGCCCAATCGTGGAGCGGAGAAACGGAAACGAGCAGGAATTTTTTATGCCGACACATTGCCCGGACTGTGGCAGCGAACTTGTCCGGTTAGAGGATGAAGTGGCGCTCCGCTGCATCAATCCGAATTGCCCGGCGCAAATTCGTGAAGGGCTAATTCATTTCGTGTCAAGGGATGCGATGAATATCGAAGGGCTCGGCGAAAAAGTCATCAGCCAGCTGTTCCGGCATGAACTGATCCACGATGTGGCGGATATTTACCGGCTGAAAAAAGAAGAGCTATTACAACTGGAAAGAATGGGGGAAAAATCGGTTTCCAATCTGCTGGCCGCGATCGAAGCTTCGAAAGACAATTCGTTGGAAAAACTGCTTTTCGGGCTTGGCATCCGCCATGTCGGCGCTAAAGCCGCCAAAATATTGGCGCAGCAGTTTGGAACGATGGAACGCTTGTCCGGAGCGACGCGTGAAGAACTGGAAGCCATACCGGATATCGGCGAAAAAATGGCCGATTCCATTGCCGCTTATTTTGAAAACGAAGAAGCCGAAGCTTTAATCCGTGAATTGAAAGAGTTAGGCGTCAATATGGCATATAAAGGCCCCAAACCGGCCGATGCGGATCAGCTGGAATCGCCTTTTGCCGGCAAAACGGTGGTGCTGACCGGGAAACTGTCGCAAATGACACGTAATGAGGCAAAAGAAAAGCTCGAAGCGCTCGGGGCAAGCGTTACGGGCAGCGTCAGCAAAAAAACCGATCTTGTCATTGCCGGCGAGGATGCAGGCTCCAAGCTTACAAAGGCAGAACAGCTCGGCATTGAAATTTGGGATGAAGCGTCGTTTTTGGAACATCTCAAATCATAAGCAAGGGAAAGCGAGAAATGAAAAGGTGGAACAGGCAGTATGAAAAAATGGTATCCCCTCATATTATCTATGGTTTTACTGGCGGGCTGTACGCCAAAATTCGGTTCAGATGACAAAGTCGTCCAGAAAAGCAACAATAAAAAAGAAACATCCATCGTGACGAGTTACCAGATTTCAGACCAATATTATAAAAACATTTACCCGTACAAAACGAGCAAATCAAGGGGGCTGGTCGTCAGCAATTTAAACACTTCTTATGATATTGAAGAGTTTGAGACCGGCCTGATGCGGGTGGCACAGCATAATTATTCCCCTGATGACTATCTGTTCCAGGAAGGGCAGTATCTTTCCTCGGATACAATTACAAAATGGCTGAACCGCAAATATACAAAAAGCCAGCTGAAAAAGAACGGTTTGAAGGAAAAAGACAATGTCGGGCTGAATCCGATGAACGATGGAAAGGGTTCGGTCCAGCAGCAAAATGAGAAAAATCCGATTTATCTTGCGCAAATATTGGAACAGGATTATTTGACGCAAGACAGCAAAGGCAACGTAAAGCTGTCGGGCGTTGCGATCGGGCTTGCGCTGAATTCTGTTTATTATTACCAGAAACAGAAATATGGCGCGACCTATGAGGTGAAAATCCCGCAGAGCACGTTAAACACAAAAGGGAAGCAGATTGCCCAGGAAGTTGTGCAGCGCTTGCGCAATATGAAGGCTTTGAAAAATGTCCCAATTATCATTGCACTTTATAAACAGCAAAGCAAAGATTCGGTCATTCCGGGGAATTATTTTGCTTACGCAACGGTTCCGGCAAACAGCACGACTGTTAATGACTGGAAAAATATTAATGAAAAATATTATTTGTTCCCTTCAAACAGCGCCACAAATGCGCATCGCGATGACGAGAAAACATTCGAGAATTTCAAAACGGACATCGAGGATTATTTTCCAAACTATACCGGCTGCATCGGCAGGGCGAGATACAGCAACGGGCAGCTTGTTGATTTAAGTATTGATATTCCTATCCAGTTTTACGGACAGGCGGAAGTCATTGCCTTTACGCAGTATGTGGCCGGGCTTGTCGTGAAAACATTCCCGGATTACGTCAACCTGCAAGTGAGCATCACGGCCAACAACGAACCAAAAGCGCTGATTGTCCGCGAATCGAAAGCAAAAGACCCGACCATCCATATTTATAACTAAAAAAGTGGCTGTCCCAAATTAAAACAAGAAATCCCGTCTAGAAAACAATTTCTCGACGGGATTTTTCCATTTTGGGGACCTTTTTTCAAAGGAGGCTGATCTTTCCTCCTGTTTCACGTAGGTTTAGGAAATCTCCAAAGACCGTATGAGCTAAATTTTCCCGTAGGATCGGCCCTTAGGAGCTATATCAAGACCGTTAGAGTAAATCTTCTCCGTAGAAATGGTCGTGAGGAGCTATATCAAAACCATAAGCGTAAATTTGCCCCGTAGAAACGGCCTTTAGGAACTTTATAAGGTACGTGCTACCAAGATTTTCGACTTAAAATAAGTTTGCTCAAACTGTTAGTGAACGGGCTTTTGGAACAGCTCCTTTTTAGTATGGCATAATTTTTAAAAAGGAAAACATTTTTTAAAAAATTTTATAAAAAAAGCTACCATTTTTATTTGTTCTGTTATATAATAAAAACACGTTAAGGATACTGTATTATAACAAAAGAAAGGGAGTGAGTGAATGGAGACCAAAGCACCAGGTATTACCGTAACGGGATCCATCCATGAGGGTTATGATGAAATATTAACCCCGGAAGCGCTGCAGTTTTTGGAACAGCTGGAGCGACATTTCGGAGGCAGGCGGCGTGAACTTTTGGAATACAGGAAACAGCGGGAGGAAGAAATCAAATCCGGAAAGCTGCCGCATTTTCTCAAAGAAACTGCTGCAATCCGCGAAGCCGATTGGACCATTGCACCGCTGCCTGAGGATTTGCAGGACAGGCGTGTCGAGATTACAGGGCCGGTCGACCGGAAAATGATCATCAATGCCTTGAATTCAGGCGCGAAAATGTTTATGGCCTGTTTTGAAGATGCAACATCCCCAACATGGGAAAACATCATCGGTGGCCAGATCAATCTACGGGATGCCGTCAATAGAACCATTATTTACACCGCCCCGAACGGGAAAGAATACAAGCTCAACGAAGAAACCGCTGTCTTAATTGTAAGGCCGCGCGGGTGGCATTTGGAAGAGAAACATATATTGGTAGACGGCAAACCGATGTCTGGCAGTTTAGTAGATTTTGGGCTTTACTTCTTTCATAATACCCGCAGGCTCCTGGAAAACGGCACGGGCCCGTACTTTTACCTTCCGAAAATGGAAAGCCATTTAGAAGCTCGCCTTTGGAACGATGTATTTGTCTTTGCGCAGAAATACATCGGCATCCCGAAAGGCACGATTAAAGCGACTGTTCTGATTGAAACGATCATGGCCGCGTTTGAAATGGATGAAATTTTATACGAGCTGAAAGAACATTCGGCCGGCCTCAACTGCGGACGCTGGGATTATATTTTCAGCTATATCAAAAAGCTGCGCCACCAGCCGCAGTTCATTACGCCTGACCGGTCTTTGGTCACGATGACGGTGCCGTTTATGCGGGCATATTCGCTTTTGACGATCCAAACATGCCACCGCAGGAACGCGCCGGCAATTGGGGGCATGGCTGCACAAATCCCGGTAAAAGATGACCCGGAAAAGAACGAAGAGGCGTTCCAAAAGGTCAGAGCGGATAAAGAGCGGGAAGCAAGGGACGGGCATGATGGCACATGGGTTGCACATCCGGGCCTCGTACCGGTCGCGATGGAAGCGTTCAACAAAGAAATGCCGCAGCCGAACCAAATTCACTCCGGCAAGCAGAAAGATCTCAAAGTGACAGCCGAAGACCTGCTGGCCGTTCCGGAAGGGGAAATTACGGAAAAAGGCATCCGCGAAAACATTTATGCGGGCATCCAGTACATTGAGTCATGGTTGAGGGGAAGGGGTGCTGTCCCGATCTCCAACTTAATGGAAGACGCGGCAACGGCCGAAATTTCGCGCACCCAGCTCTGGCATTGGATCCGCCATCCTAAAGGGGTGCTGTCTGACGGCAGGAAAGTGACATTTGAACTGTACGAACAGATCAAAGCGGAGGAACTGGAACGCATACAGCGCGAAACCGGCGAAGAATTTTTCCGCTCGGGACGTTTTGATGAAGCGGCCGAGTTATTCGATAAACTGATCAAAGAGGATCACTTTATTGAATTTTTAACATTGCCGGCATATAAATTGCTTGGCTGATAGCGCCATCCTGGCAGGGCAGAACAAAGGGAAAACGCGCAAGGCAAAATAGGCGGACAGTCCATTTTGCCGGTGTATTTACAATATATTGAAAAAATGGGAGGAATTTTCGATGGTAAATGAAAAAGCTCAGGAACTTCAGCGCAGCTGGGACAAAGATGAAAGGTGGCAGGGCGTTGTCCGCCCGTACTCTCCTGAGGATGTACTCAAACTAAGGGGTTCGGTGCAGATTGAATATACATTGGCACGCAGGGGAGCGGAAAAATTCTGGAACCTGCTGCATACGGAAGATTACATTCATGCTTTGGGAGCCTTAACAGGGAACCAGGCCGTCCAGCAGGTCAAGGCGGGATTAAAGGCGATTTATTTGAGCGGTTGGCAAGTCGCGGCTGATGCGAACTTGGCCGGGCAGATGTATCCGGACCAAAGTCTTTATCCGGCCAACAGCGTGCCGAGCGTTGTTAAACGCATCAACCAGGCACTGCAGCGCGCCGACCAGATCCACCATGCTGAAGGAGACGATCGTATCGATTGGTTTGCGCCGATTATTGCCGACGCGGAAGCCGGCTTTGGCGGTCCGTTAAATGTATTTGAACTCGTGAAAGCGATGATTGAAGCAGGCGCTGCGGCCGTCCATCTTGAAGACCAGCTTTCTTCCGAGAAAAAATGCGGCCATATGGGCGGCAAAGTGCTGCTACCGACACAAACGGCCGTCCGACATTTGATTGCGGCCCGCCTCGCTGCAGACGTAATGGGCGTGCCGACAGTTATCATTGGCCGCACGGACGCCAATGCCGCAAGCTTGATTACAAGCGATGTCGACCCTTATGACGCGCCGTTTATTACCAAAGAACGGACGCCGGAAGGATTTTACCGCACAAGGTCAGGTATTGACCAGGCAATTGCCCGCGGCCTTGCTTATGCGCCGTATGCGGATCTCATCTGGTGTGAAACGAGCGAACCAAATGTGGAAGAAGCGCGCCGGTTTGCGGAAGCCATTCACGAAAAATTCCCTGGCAAACTGCTCGCTTACAACTGCTCGCCTTCTTTCAACTGGAAAAAGAAACTTGATGAAAAAACGATCGCCAATTTCCAACAAGAACTTGCGCGCATGGGGTACAAATTCCAATTCGTTACGCTTGCAGGCTTCCACGCTTTGAACCACAGCATGTTCGAGCTTGCCCGCAATTACCGCGACCGCGGCATGGCGGCATACTCCGAACTGCAGCAGGCTGAATTTGCAAATGAACCATACGGCTACACGGCAACGCGCCATCAACGCGAAGTCGGCGCCGGATATTTTGACGAAGTATCAATGGTCATCACAGGGGGGACATCTACAACAACCGCGCTCGCAGGTTCCACCGAACAGGAGCAATTTACACATTAATAAAAAAGGGGCTGTCCCAAAGTCGGTAGATTGACGTAGGGGCACCCCCTTTTTTTATGTAAGGTAATGTTATCTGAGAATGTTGATGATCACGAAAAATTCACTCGCTTTCCGCACGCGTTGCCCCTCGCTCGTTCCTTATCACGAGGGGTCTCTTCTTGCTTGCTTTTCCCGCAGGTGTCTCGTAAATTTCGCGATCATCAACGCGTGATAAACGAAGAAAGTGCAAAAAACAACCGCCTTTTCCATTATAATGTAAGTGACTAGCAAACATTGAATGGAGGCGGTTTTTTTGAGCAACTATTCAGCTACTTTTATTGATTATAGCATGGGACAACTCATTCTTCCAAAGGATTTTAGCGACATGATTCCAAAAGACCACGTGGCCCGTGTCGTCAAATCTACGCTTGGAGAAAAAAAGGGGTAGAAAGCGTGTTCGGTCATATCAAAGGCAATCGGTCGTTCCGCAGATTTTCATTGCGGGGGCTGGCCAAGATAAACATCGAATTCGGGCTGGTCGCCATCGTCCACAGCCTTCTGAAACAGGCGGAAAAGAACCGCTTGCTTCAGAAATAAGATCCGAAAAATGAGAAAACCTGTCGAGAAAGATGAATTTCTCAACGGGTTTTCTTGCTGTTTAAAAAGAGCTTTTGAGACAGTCCCTTTTTTGGGATCTGTTGCACCCCCCTTGCTTCATGGCAAGCTTTTCTGCTATGATCAATAGTATTGCAGGGTTCGATTTATGACGGAGGTGAAAGGATATGCCTGATATTTCGAAAGAGCAGGTAAAACACGTTGCCAACTTGGCGCGCCTTGAGATGAGCGAGGCAGAAGTCGAAAAATTCACGAAACAACTGGGAGACATTATTCATTTTGCAGAGTCTTTGAATGAACTCGATACAACCGGGGTTCCGCCGACCACGCATGTGCTCGAAATCCGCAATGTGATGCGCGAAGATGTGGTGGAAGAAGGATTGCCGCGGGATCTTGTGTTGAAAAATGCGCCGGATACCCAGGACGGGCAGATCCGCGTGCCGACAATCGTAGAATAAGGAGGGGAAAGCATGTCTTTGTTTGATCATAAAATTTCGGAACTCCATGAGTTTTTACATAATAAGGAAGTTAAAGTCAGCGAGCTTGTCGACGAAGCCTACAAGCACATTGCAGAAACAGACGGCAAAGTGAAGGCGTTTTTAACATTGGATGAAGAAAGGGCGCGAAAGGCCGCACAGGAAATGGACGATAAAATCGGCACCCCGGAATCCGAAAATGTGTTGTTCGGCATGCCGATCGGGATTAAAGATAATATTGTGACAAAAGATTTGCGGACAACCTGTGCCAGCAAAATCCTTGAAAACTTCGACCCGATTTACGATGCCACGGTAATGGAAAAATTACATAAGCAAAATACGATTACAATCGGAAAATTGAACATGGACGAGTTTGCAATGGGATCGTCAACGGAAAATTCTGCATTCCAAATCACCCATAATCCGTGGAATTTGGATACGGTGCCGGGCGGTTCTTCAGGCGGTTCGGCCGCAGCCGTCGCAGCAGGGGAAGTGCCGTTTGCGCTTGGTTCTGATACGGGCGGTTCGATCCGCCAGCCGGCAGCATTCTGCGGGGTCGTCGGGATGAAACCGACATACGGCCGCGTGTCCCGTTTCGGACTTGTTGCTTTTGCATCTTCTTTGGACCAGATCGGGCCGATCACCCGTACGGTAGAAGACAATGCTTATCTTTTACAGGCTATTGCCGGGCTCGACCCGCATGACTCGACGTCGGCCGATGTGGAAGTGCCGAACTATGTAGAGGCGCTGACCGGAGATGTAAAAGGCTTGAAAATCGCTGTGCCGAAAGAATATTTGGGCGAAGGGGTCGGCGAAGAAGCGCGCCAGGCTGTCCTTGATGCGTTGAAATTGCTGGAAAAACTCGGTGCCGCTTGGGAAGAAGTATCGCTGCCGCATTCGAAATACGGCGTTGCAACCTACTATCTGCTGGCATCATCCGAAGCTTCTTCCAACCTAGCCCGTTTTGACGGCGTCCGATACGGCTACCGCTCGCCGAACGCAACCAATCTGGAAGAACTGTATAAAAAAACCCGTTCGGAAGGTTTCGGGGATGAAGTGAAACGCCGGATTATGCTCGGAACATTTGCACTGAGCGCGGGCTACTATGATGCTTATTACAAAAAAGCCCAGCAGGTCCGCACATTGATCAAAAAAGATTTTGACGAAGTACTGGAAAAATATGATGTCATCATCGGGCCTACTACCCCGACGCCGGCATTCAAAATCGGGGAAAAAATTGAAGACCCGTTGACAATGTACGCCAACGATATTTTAACGATTCCGGTCAACCTTGCCGGTGTGCCGGGCATTTCTATTCCATGCGGATTTGTGGACGGACTGCCTTTAGGGCTGCAGATCATCGGGAAGCACTTTGACGAAAGCACTGTGTACCGCGTTGCCCACGCGTTTGAACAGGCAACTGATTTCCATAAACAAAAACCGCAATTGTAAGGGGTGAAAAAGATGAACTTTGAAACAGTGATCGGGCTTGAAGTGCACGTTGAGTTAAAAACGGATACAAAAATTTTCTCGCCAGCGCCTGCGCATTTCGGTGCAGAACCAAATACGAACACGAACGTGATCGACCTCGGCTATCCCGGCGTGCTCCCGGTTTTAAACAAAAAGGTTGTCGACTATGCCATGAAGGCGGCAATGGCGCTAAACTGCGAAATCGCGACCGAAACGAAATTCGACCGGAAAAACTATTTTTACCCGGACAATCCGAAAGCATACCAAATTTCCCAATTCGATAAGCCGATCGGGAAAAACGGCTGGATTGAGATCGAAGTCGACGGTGTGAAGAAAAAAATCGGCATTACCCGCATTCACATGGAAGAGGATGCCGGCAAACTGTCGCACGCAGCGAGTGAAGGGTATTCGCTTGTCGACTTGAACCGGCAGGGGACGCCGCTGATTGAAATTGTATCGGAACCGGACATCCGCTCCCCTGAAGAAGCGTATGCTTACCTTGAAAAACTAAAATCGATCATTCAATACACCGGCGTTTCCGACTGCAAAATGGAAGAAGGTTCGCTCCGCTGCGATGCCAATATTTCGATCAGGCCGGTTGGGCAAAAAGAATTCGGCACGAAAACCGAGCTGAAAAACTTAAACTCGTTCAACTTTGTGCGCAAAGGACTCGCATATGAACAGGAACGTCAGAAACAAGTATTATTATCAGGAGGCGTGATCGAGCAGGAAACCCGGCGTTTTGACGAAGCAACCGGGAAAACGATTTTGATGCGTGTAAAAGAAGGTTCGGACGATTACCGTTACTTCCCGGAACCGGATCTTGTTGATTTGTACATCGATGATGAATGGAAAGAGCGGGTGCGCGCTGAAATCCCGGAACTTCCTGACGAGCGGAAAAAACGCTACACTGAAGCCCTCGGGCTGCCTGCCTATGATGCAATGGTGCTGACGCTGACAAAAGAAATGTCCGACTTCTTTGAAGCGACGATTGCCGCCGACGCTGATCCGAAGCAGGCATCAAACTGGCTGATGGGCGAAGTGTCCGCATATTTGAACTCGGCCCAAAAAGAACTGCATGAAATTGCGTTGACGCCGGAAAGCCTTGCCGGGATGATCAAGCTGATCGAAAACGGCACGCTCTCTTCGAAAATGGCAAAGAAAGTGTTCCGCGAGCTTGTGGAAAAAGGCGGCGATCCGGAAAAAATCGTTAAGGAAAAAGGGCTTGTGCAAATTTCTGATGAAGGCGAGCTGTTAAAGATTGTAACCGAAGTGCTGGATAAAAACGAGCAATCGATTATCGACTTTAAAAACGGAAAAGACCGTGCACTCGGTTTCCTTGTCGGGCAGGTTATGAAAGCGACAAAAGGGCAGGCCAACCCGCCGATCGTCAACAAATTGCTAATCCAGGAAATCAATAAACGCTGACCTCGTATTAAGCGGCGGGCATAGTGCCTTGCCGCTTTTTTTGGCTGTTCAATTTTATTGCCAATGATCGCGAATTTCCGAGACGCCTGCGGGATATTCAGGCCCTCGTGCCGAGGTACAGGCGGGGATGCCCGCGCGGATTTCGCGATCATCAATATTGGCCACGAACATAGCCTGTTGTTTAACAAAGTAAAAACCGGGTAAATAAAGAAAAGATCAAATAGAAAACGGGGGGCAGCAAACAATGTATGATGGCATTTTTGAGCTGACATCCACGTGTGCATATTGTCTGAAAAAAGCCGGGAAAGAGATCGATGCCGTTTTTCCGGTATATGATTGGAAAACGAACAAGTTGCTCGGCTATTATTGCAAAGACCATTTTTTAAAAGTCAAAATCCAAAATTTGCTGGAAGAAGCAATCGAAAAACAAGTTGATCCGGTATATCCATAAAAAGAGCGGGCATTGTAGGCAATGCTTACCGTGGGCGGATAGGGGCAGGCCGGGTCGGCATTACCACTTATGTTGTGCCGGAAAATGCGTTGTGGGTTTTTGGGAAGAATGTCTCAGCGCATTACGAAAGGCGTGTTCGACCTTGAAGGCTTGGAAAAAAGAACAGTTAAACTCTATGCATTTTTGGATGAAGCGGCACATAAATACGGCTTTGACCGCAGCTGTTGTATTGCAATCGGTTACTCAAACGGTGCTAAAATGTTTTTCTATTATGGCAAAAAAACGTTTAAAGGTGCCATCTTCCATCACCTGATGGTCCCGCGTCTTTGTCATCCAATGTGTACATCAGCAGCATGCAGGTCACCTGGAGAATGTGTCCAATATATTCTCGATGTTTTTTTTCTAGGTAAAAAGGGAAGACCTGCCTTTTTTGGGAAAACTGAAAAGCCGCAGCCTCCGCTCCCTTGTACTGACAGAGGACTGGTGCGGGGATGCGATGTTGAATATCCCGATTCTCTTAAAAAGCGCGGAAGTTGCAGGCATCTGCGTAAAAATGGTTTACCACGATGACGAACTGATGGACCAGTACTTAACAAATGGATCCCGCCCGATCCCGTTTTTTATTTTCCTTAATGAACGAGGCGAAGAAGCTGCTGTCTGGATCCCGCGTTCCCCCTCTCTCAAAAAATCGTCCCCCACATGCGACCAGCAAAAAAATGATCTCCAAATTGACGGAAATTTTTACAGGAGATACGATTCTCCAGGATAATGTTTATAATAGTATTAAAGAGACGTTAACAACAGTATTAGGGTGGATAAACTGCTCTTCGCCGTACGTATTTTGGCTTGGCTTTGTGGCTAAAAATGCCGGTTATCGCGAAAACCGCTTATCCAACAAATAAAAAGGGTTTTCCCGCCCGAAAAGCGAATGGAAACTGAAAGACTCATGAGGGGGGAGGATATGGAAGCGCAAGTGGATGCTTATCTTCACTATTTAAAGCTTGAACGGGAAAAACCCGCTTTAAATTATTTGCAGCGGCTGATCCAGCACCATCTTTCCTGCGTCCCTTACGAAACATTCAGCAAATTCCATTATTTCCAGGAGGGTACTTTCATCCCTTCGTTTGATACGTTTGTTACAAATTTATGGGAAAAAGGCTGGGGCGGCACGTGCTTTACGCTGAATATCAACTTTGCGCGGCTGCTAAGGGCGCTCGGGTTCAACTGCTCGCTTGTACGTGTCGTGCCCGGCCATGTGGCGCTCATGGTGCTCCTGAATGGAAGAAAGCTGTATGTGGATGTCGGATACGGTTCCCCGATCATGAAGCCAGTCGAAATCGAGGCAAAACGTCGCCACGTGCTCCATGGTTTTGGCGAGGAAATCATTTTTACGCAACTGGAGACTGGCCGTTTTGAAATCGACCGCCGCTCAAACGGGAAGTCTTTTGTGAAAAAAACGATTGAATGGATGCCGCTTTCGGAAGGCGATATCCGGGAAGACATTCGGACGTCATACATTGATGACAGCGCGAATCAAACGATGCGCAGGGTGACAGCGGTGCGCTTCAACGGCCGGGAGTGCTATTATTTGCGCGACCGATCGCTCAAAATCATGAACTACCGGAACATCCGTGAAGTACAGATGAAAGATTTCGAACGCTGGAAAGAAACAATTGGCGAAGTTTACCAAATTGGGGAAGACTCCGTGCTTGAAACCGTGCAGTTTTTAAACCAACGGGGAATCCATTTGTTTGGTTAACCGGCTTTGCAGCATGGAGGGGCCGGTTTTTTCGTCCAAATATCCGGCTTTCCCGGCAGGTGCTGGATTTTTTGTTCAAAAAGTTGTATGATAATTCGGTAGACATTTACAGTACGGTATTTTTATGCAGCATGAAAGGACAACTTCAGCGGACAGTTTCCGCCATTCGGACTTTTTTCGGCCTGTATGCGGAAACTGTCCGTTTGCTTGCAATACATAAATCTCATGTGTAAGAACATGTATAAGGATGATTGGAATGAAACGAGCGAGAATTATATACAATCCGACTTCCGGCCGTGAAGCTTTTAAGCGCCATCTTCCGGACGTTCTGCAAAAACTTGAAATGGCGGGGTATGAAACGTCCTGCCATGCGACAACAGGGGCGGGGGATGCCACTAAAGCGGCAAGAAAAGCGGTCGAACGCCGCTTTGACATTGTCGTGGCGGCCGGCGGGGACGGTACCATTAATGAAGTGGTCAACGGCCTCGCCGAGCAGGATTACCGGCCGAAACTCGGCGTCATCCCAATGGGCACAACAAACGACTTTGCCCGTGCCCTGCAGATTCCGCGGGATGTGGCCTCGGCGGTTGATATTATCGTAAAAGGGGATACGCTCCCCGTCGATATTGGCAAAATGAACGACAAATATTTTATCAATATCGGCGGCGGCGGGCGGCTTACCGAATTAACGTACGATGTTCCAAGCCGGTTAAAGACGATGCTCGGCCAGCTCGCTTATTATTTAAAAGGGATTGAAATGCTGCCATCGATCCGCGCAACGGAAATGACGATCGAATATGACGGTAAGCTGTTTGAAGGCGAGGCGATGATGTTTCTGATTGGCTTAACGAATTCCGTCGGCGGTTTTGAAAAACTTGCCCCGGATTCATCGGTCAATGACGGTCTGTTCACGTTAATGATCTTGAAAAAAACGAATCTGGCCGAATTCATCCGCATCGTAACCCTTGCTTTGCGCGGTGAGCATATCAACCATCCGAACTTGATCTACACATCCGCAAGCCGCGTCAAAGTCAAGTCGCCTGAGAAAGTTTTATTAAACCTGGACGGCGAATATGGCGGGGAAGCTCCGGCTGTATTCGAAAATCTGTACCGCCATCTCGAAGTTTTTGTGCCGATTGACAAAATCCGCCCGCAGGATAAAATCGACTAACAATACGATTGTTTTTACGGTAACCTGCCAATAAAACCCATTGAGAAATAATGTATTTCTCAATGGGTTTTTTAAGCTGCCATCAAGTAATATGAGCTGTAATTCATCCGCTGCATCTTTTAGAAATCTGTTAGAAACAAAGCTGAGCCGTGGGCCGGGTGAAGTGTCTCTTAAAAGCCTCTAAGAGATAAGACAAAGCCTGAAACCGTGCAAAATGTCTTTAAAGAAGAGCCCAACTAGACAAAAGCCGGGGGACAGCGGCCGAAATGTCTCATAGAGGGTTCCAATTAGACAAAAGCTCGTGGATTCGCGACCGAAATATCTCGCATACGGTTCCAATTAGACAAAAGCCCGTGAATCCGCGACCGAAATGTCTCGTAGAAGCCTTTACTTGCAATCATATAGCTTATCGTGGTCCGCCTTGGACAACTTATAAAAAAGAGGGTGCCCGGCCTTTTAAAAACTCATGGGCAGCCCCCTTCCCGGCGCGTTTAAACTTCTTCTTTCAATGCAGCCACGCTGTTATTAAATTCCTCCTCAATTTCCGTGTGGTGCTGATAAGTAACCAGGCTGACAACGTAACTAACAATCAGGTTAAATGCAAAGCCGGGAACCATGGAATACAATTTGGCGTCCAGCCCCGACAGCGTCCACACAATCACGGTGACAGCGCCCGTAATCATGCCGAAAAGCGCCCCTTTGTAATTCATCTTTCTCCAGAACAGGCTCAAAAAAATGACCGGCCCGAATGAAGCACCGAACCCCGCCCACGCATAACTGACCAGCTCCAGAATGGTGGAGTCGCGGTTTAAGGAGAGCAATGCGGCCACGACGGAAACAACCAGCACCGCCAGCCTGCCGAAGAAAACCGATTCTTTATCCGAGGCATTCCGGCGGAAAAATAATTTGTACAAGTCTTCCGTCAGCGCGCTCGAGGTGACGAGAAGCTGGGAGGAAACTGTGCTCATAATCGCAGCCAGCACCGCTGCCAGTACGAATCCGGCAATCAGCGGATGGAACAGGATTTGCCCGAGCTGGATAAAGACCGTTTCCGGATTTGCCAGTTTATGGCCTGGCTGGTGGAAATAGGCGATCCCGATTAAAGCGGTAAGGGATGTGCCAACGAGTGATAAAATCATCCAGCCGATTCCGATTCTGCGCGCGTTTGCCGTTTCTTTTACCGATTTGATGGCCATAAAACGGACGATAATATGCGGCTGGCCGACATATCCGAGCCCCCATGCCAGTGCAGAAATAATACCGAGCACCGTTGTCCCTTTAAAAAAGTCGAGCAGCTCCGGGTTGATGGTTTTCACGGTATGAAACGTTTCCACCGGCCCGCCCGTTTTCGTAAAAGCCACAATCGGCACAAGCACAAGCGCGGTCACCATAATCAGTCCCTGGACAAAATCCGTCCAAGAAACGGCGAGAAACCCGCCGAAAAGGGTGTACAGCACTACAACGCCTGCCACGATGACAAGCCCTGTATAATAGGACATATGGAACGAGTTTTCAAAAAAGACTGCGCCGGATACCATCCCCGATGAAACATAAAGGGTGAAGAAGATCAAAATGACAAGTGCAGAAACAAGCCGCAACATTTTTGTCGGGTCTTTAAAACGGTTTTCAAGATAAGAAGGGATCGTAATGGAGTCGCCGGCGACCTTTGTGTAGGAGCGCAAACGCGGCGCCACAAGCCTCCAGTTTAAGTACGCCCCGATCGTCAGCCCGATTGCAATCCATGCATCGGCAAGTCCGGTCACATAAATGCCGCCCGGGAGCCCCATCAGCAGCCATCCGCTCATATCGGCAGCACCGGCGCTTAACGCGGCAACAGCCGGGCCGAGTGAACGCCCGCCGAGCATATAATCATCCAGGTTGCTCGTCCGCCGGTAAGCAACCCACCCGATCCAAAGCATTAGCACCATATACAGGCCGATTGAAATCATCTTTAATGTTTGGTCACTCACAGAAGAAGTATCCCCCTTTATTTTTTGTACTTTCAAAAATAGTCTATCATTAGAAAATGTTTAAAAAAAGATCATTGTAACAAAAAATGCCCGAAAGAATTTTTTCGTTCTAAGAAAAGGATTCCGGATAGAACTGTAGTAAAATAAAGGCAAATAACGTGATAGCGGAGTGGTCGGCATGGTTTGGTTCCCCGTGAAATCGATGATCGAAATCATAAAAACACAAGGCCCTGTCGTGATCAAGTGGGTACACGATTATTGGAAAAGTGCAAGCAAAATCATCGGGGCTGCCGGATCGGCCGGGAAAACGATCCAATGGTATCGGAAATATAAAAATAAACAGCTGGGAACCCTCAAAAACCAATATGAATATTACGAAAAGCAGGTGCTGGGCCATTTCAGCGGCTGTACGAGAAAAGACCTTTACCAATATATATTGGAAATCGAAAAAACTATTCAGCAAATTGAGCAGGAACAGCAATCCAACATGTTTTTGTTAAAACCGTTTTATGGACAGGAAATCCGGAAGTGGAACGCAATCTTTGCCCAAATCACAGATAAAATGTCGGTGAAAGACTACCAGGAATATTTGCTGATGTATAACAATCCGGACTATGAGAATGGTTATTTTAAGGGCTTTGATGCCCTAACCGGCAAGTTTAAAAGCATTGCGGCTTCCGGGGACATGGAAGCTTTGTACCGGTTTATTTCCGAAAAAACCGGCATGCCGATGGAAAAAATAAAAAGTGATTTTTCATAGCGCTTTTCTTTATGATACAATTTCCGTAGCCATTAAGACGTAAAGGAAGACGTGCATGAAAAGAACATTACCGGTCCAAAAGAACGATTGTATAGACGTTGTTTTTGAAGATTTGACGCATGACGGCGCAGGGGTGGCCAAGGTGGACGGCTACCCGTTGTTCGTTAAAAACGGCCTGCCTGGTGAAAAAGCAAAAATAAAAGTTATTAAAGTTAATAAGAGCTACGGGGTCGGCCGTCTGCTTGACCTGTACGAAAGGAGCCCGTACCGCGTTGATATCCCGAAAGAAGACGCTCCTAAATACGGAGGCTGCCAGCTTGCCCATATCAGCTATGAAGGGCAGCTGAAATACAAGGAGAACCAGGTCCGCCAAGTGATTGCCCGGATCGGAAAAATCGAAGGTGCGCGCATCCATCCGATCATCGGGATGGACAACCCGTGGCAATATCGCAACAAAGCCCAGGTGCCGGTCGGGGAAAAGGATGGAAAACTCGTTGCCGGCTTTTTCAAACCGAGGACCCATGAAATTATCGATACCGACGAGAGTGTGATCCAACTCCCGGAAGTCAATGAAGCGATCCATACGGTGAAAGAAATCTGCAGCGGACTCGGGATTCCCGCATACAATGAAGAAAGCCACAGCGGCGTGCTCCGCCACATTATGGCCCGGTACGGGAGGCAGACGGAAGAACTGATGGTAGTGCTGATAACACGGACGGATAAAATTCCACGCCAAAACGAGCTGGTTGAGCATATCGTTTCGCGGCTTCCAAAAGTAAAATCGGTGATCCATAACGTCAATCCTAAACGGACGAATGTCATTTTGGGTGAAAAGACGGAGACATTATGGGGCAGAGATGTGATATATGACATGATCGGGAACGTAAAATTCGCCATTTCCGCCCTTTCTTTTTACCAAGTGAACCCGGTGCAGACAAAAGTGCTGTACGAAAAAGCGCTCGAGTACGCGGAGCTTACCGGCAGTGAAACCGTCATTGATGCTTACTGCGGCATTGGGACGATCTCGCTTTTCTTGGCGCAAAAGGCCCAAAAAGTGTTCGGCGTTGAGGTTGTGCCGGAAGCGGTTGAAGACGCGAAACGGAATGCGGCGCTGAACGGGATGTTGAATGTAAATTTTAAAGCGGGGAAAGCGGAAGAAGTCATCCCAAAATGGTACGAAGAAGGGAACACCGCCGATGTGTTGGTGGTCGACCCGCCGCGCAAAGGCTGTGACGAGTCGCTGCTTCGAACCATTTTGGAAATGAAGCCGCGGAAAGTCGTCTATGTTTCCTGCAACCCGGCCACGTTGGCGCGCGATTTGCGTATATTGGAGGACGGCGGCTACCGCACAACGGACGTCCAGCCGGTGGATCAGTTCCCGCAGACCGTGCACGTGGAAGCAGTGGCAAGGCTTGTACTCGGTTGTAGCCCACAAATAAACTTTTCCGATCCAAAATAAAGATTTCTGATCCAGCCCTGATTTTGTGAAAATAAACTTTTCCGAAATCAGGGCCTTCTTATGTTCAAACACTTGTTCTGTATGGGGATCCTTTTCGTCCTCTATTTTCCAAAATTTGACCAATCATAAGTACTTTCTTTTTGTATTTGCCTTCAATGGCATTACGTTCAGAGGCATCCTGATTCGCCGAGAGGACGGGGGCTAGTCACCTCCTCCTACTCGATGGCTTGCTGAATAAGCAAAAATTCCAGATTTGACAAGGGTTTTAGCCACTTTTGCCGAATATAAAGTGTAAGCGTTTTTGGAAAATGCGTAAAAACCTTGCGCTTGGAGACCAAAAAATGGTATATTTTACCATTCGGTGAAAAATAAAACAGGGCTTGCATCTGATTCGTTCAGCAAGCCCTAGTTAGAAAGGGTGTAA
>Ga0207747_1000505_pt1 | contig 43279 bp, 42 predicted proteins | sample HigsolmetaGSP11D_FD_184839 | JGI IMG/M metagenome (GOLD analysis project Ga0207747, IMG submission 184839) | High solid enriched microbial communities from the Joint BioEnergy Institute, USA - SP1-1-D (SPAdes) | ecosystem: Engineered > Bioreactor > SSF (Solid state fermentation) > Aerobic >...
GGAAAACTGGAAATCGATGAAGACAAACTGAGGGCTGCCATTCAAGAAGATCCCGACTCGGTTGAACTCTTGTTCCGCGGCACCGGCAGCACGACATCGGAGGAAGGCATTATCCAAAGACTTTACGACAGTGTCAATAATACGTATAACACCATTGTGGACAAAGCCGGCAAATCCACCTATGTTAACAGCCAGTTCAGCATCGGGAAAGACATCGATGCGCTAACGGAAAAAATTAACGATATGAACGATAAGCTGAACGATCTCGAAGACCGCTATTACGCGCAGTTTTCGGCGATGGAACAAGCGATACAAACTTATAATAACCAAGCAACTTATTTATCCAGCTTTTTCAGCAGTTAAAAAGGAGAGAGCTTAATTGGCAACACGTAATCCTTATCAGGCGTACCAAAACAACGCAATTACAACAGCATCTTCCGGCGAGCTGACATTAATGTTGTATAACGGCTGCCTCAAATTCATCCATTTGGCCAAAAAAGCATTGGAAAATAAAAATATGGATGAGAAAAATAAAAATATCCAAAAAGCGCAAAATATCATCCGGGAACTGATGGTCACCCTTGATACGGAAAAATTCGCTGCGGCGGAAAAAATGCTGGCACTTTACGATTTCATGCTGCGTGAATTAATCCAGGCCAATATTAAAAACGACTCCTCGAAGCTGGATACAGTCGAAGAATTGGTGGCGGATTTCCGTGACACTTGGAAGCAGGTGATCCAGTTGAACCGCCAGCAAACTTACGGACAGGGCGGTAAGGCATGATGGGAGATTTAACAACCTGCCTGAAATTGACGGAAGATCTGCTGGAAGAATTCAACAAAGGGCAATCAAGGGAAGAGCTGATTGGAAACATCAATCGTCTGCTTGACAAGAGGGGGGCGTTGCTTGCTTCACTAAAGCCCCCTTTTTCGCCGGAGGAGCAATTGCTCGGGAAGAAAATCGCGGCATTGGACAAGAGGCTCAAGCCTCTTTTGGAGGAAACGCTTTTGGAGATCCGCCAAGATATCAAACAGACCGTGAAAAAGAAAACATCCATGAAGAAATACATTAATCCGTACCAGTCGCTGCAATTAAATGACGGAAGGTTTTATGATAGAAAAAGATAGGGATCCCATTTCCACTGGGATCTCATTTTTATAAAGCTGATAACCGGATACCGCCGATCAACACGAAATTCGCAAAAAAGTTTGTAACAAATTTCTCAAAAAAATTCGCCAAAAAAGAAGGAATTTAGACAGGCAATGTGTAAATATATAAATGTAAGATCATTAAAGAAGGCAGCGTTTCTAATGCTAAAGTGAAAGCCCAAACAAATGGCGGATACAAGCCGTTTGCGAGGGTGCTGCCAGTTGAATAGGAGGGGTCCACATGATGAACTACAACATTCGTGGCGAAAACATTGAGGTAACTCCGGCAATCAGGGATTATGTTGAGAAAAAAGTGAACAAGTTGGATCGGTATTTTGTAGAAACGCCAAACACTTCCGTCAATGTAAAACTAAAAGTGAACCCGGATAAAACTTCTAAAGTTGAAATAACCATTCCAATGCCGCATCTCGTATTACGCGCAGAAGAATCCAATGAAGACATGTATGCGGCGATTGACTTAATTACAGACAAATTGGAGCGGCAAATCCGTAAACATAAAACAAAAGTAAACCGGAAATTGCGCGAAAAAGGAAGTACAAGGGAGCTTTTCACCCCTGATGCCGGATTGAAAGACAACCAAGCCGAGAAAGAAGAAGACACAGAACTGCAAATTGTGCGGACCAAACACTTTAACCTCAAACCAATGGACAGTGAAGAAGCGGTGCTGCAAATGAACCTCTTGGGCCATAACTTCTTCATCTACACCGATGCGGAAACCAACAATACCAACATCGTATACCGCCGGAAAGACGGGAAATACGGGCTGATTGAAACGGTATAAAGCAAAAACACCCGCGGCAAAAGGCTGCGGGTGTTTTATATTTATGCCCCCTGAATACGGAATACCATGAAAAGCTCCTTCAAGGCATTTACCTGTGGTATAATAGGTGGCAGTTCACCATAAAAGGATCGTGGTAGTGTGAAAGTGAAATATCGGGATATCTTTATGGCATTTTTCAGAGCCGGCCTGCTCGGCTTTGGCGGCGGGCTTTCTGCGATTCCGCTCATGCACCGGGAAGTGGTGAAAGTATATAAATGGATGGGAGACGAAGAATTTTCCGACATCCTTGCCCTGGCCAATACGCTTCCGGGCCCGATCAATACAAAGATGTCGGGCTATCTCGGTTACCGGGTGCGCGGAATCCCGGGAATGCTGGTGGCACTGGTGGGGACTGTTGTGCCGACGGTCATTCTGATGATCGTTTTTTTGACGGCGCTGAACGCTTATAAAGATAAGCCCTGGGTGCAGGGCATGTCAAAAGCGGTTGTCACTGTGGCGGGGGTGATGCTCGGCATGCTGACATGGGGTTTTGTGAAAAAATCCATTGAAGCAATCGGCTGGCTGCTTACGATGATCGTCATGGCGGCGGGCGTTGTCGTCATGGTTGTATTGGGCATCCATCCCGCATTTTTGATTGGGGCGCTGTTGGCCATTGCCTTATTGACAAAAAAAGATTTTGATCAGAAAAAACAGGAGCATGCCTCATGATATACTGGAAATTATTTTTAGCCAACCTGATCGCCAATTTACTCGGTTACGGCGGCGGGCCGGCGTCCGTTCCGCTTTTGGAGCATGAAGTGGTTGACCGTTACCACTGGTATTCAGTCCATGAATTCAGCGAAATGGTCGCGGTCGGAAATGCGCTCCCCGGCCCGATTGCCCCGGAGCTTGCCGGGTATATTGGATTTGACAAAGCGGGTGTTTTGGGTGCGACCGTTGCCCTGTTCGCCACCATTGCCCCGTCATTGATTTTGTTGATGATGCTACTCGGACTGTTGATGAGAAACCGGAACTCGCCAAAAGTAAAAAATATGACAAAATTCGTACGCCCGGCAATCGCCGTGCTGCTGGCCATGGTAGCATTTGACTTTTTTGCAAATGCCTACCATACAATCGGCATCATTCATGTGCTGATGATATCCATCGCCAGTTTTTTCCTGCTCGAAAGATGGGGGATCAGCCCCGTCTATGTCATATGCGGCGCGCTGCTTTATGGGGCCATTTTTTTAAGATAGGCGCTGTTAAGTTTTTTTGTTGATGATCGTTTGTTTATGGGACGCCTGCTGGGTAAACTCGCGGACGCGCTATGAGCGAAGCGGATTTTGCGATAACACATCCTTTAGATGAATCATGCGAAAACATGAGTTGTTTTTTAAACTACACCCGGCCGGTATATCCCGCCCGGGTTCTTAAGTTGTACATGCCGGGTTTCGGTGTTAAAATGAAATAAGGTGTACTTGCAAGGAACAAAATAAAGGGGCGGCCCATAAGAATGATGGTACAACAAATATTTACAAGGCGGTTGCCTTATTGGAACCGGTGTACAGGCCAGGAATTGCGGCAGGTTCTATGCAAATGGCCTCTTTGATTTTGAAATTAAAAGGAGCGTTTTGAATGGTGGCTTTTTTAGATAAAGTGTTTGATGCCAACAAACGTGAACTGAAACATCTTGAGAAGATTGCAAACCAGATTGAAGAATTGGCCCCGGACATGGAAAAGCTTTCGGATGAGCAATTGCGCGCCAAAACGGAAGAATTCAAGCAGCGCTATCAAAACGGCGAAAGCCTGGACGACCTACTTGTGGAAGCTTTTGCGGTCGTCCGCGAAGGTGCAAAACGCGTGCTCGGGCTCTATCCCTATCATGTCCAATTAATGGGCGGCATTACGCTTCATGAAGGTAATATTGCCGAAATGAAAACCGGTGAAGGGAAAACCTTGACCGCAACGATGCCTGTTTACCTGAATGCTTTGGCCGGCAAGGGCGTCCATGTTGTGACCGTCAACGAATATCTGGCGAAGCGCGATGCCGTTGAAATGGGTGAACTGTATAAATTTCTCGGTCTGACAGTCGGCTTGAATCTAAGCAACATGTCGAGCGAAGAAAAAAAGGAAGCTTATGACGCGGATATCACATATGGGACAAATAATGAATTCGGCTTCGATTACCTCCGCGACAATATGGTGCTGTATTTGGAACAAAAAGTGCAGCGCCCGTTGAACTTTGCGGTCATCGATGAAGTTGACTCGATCTTGATCGACGAAGCCCGCACGCCGCTCATCATTTCCGGACAGGCCGAAAAATCTACCGCGCTGTATACACAGGCGAATGCGTTCGTACGTACACTGAAAAAAGATGAAGACTACACGTATGATGTGAAAACAAAAAGCGTGCTGCTGACAGAAGAGGGCATAACGAAAGCGGAAAAATACTTCCATATTCAAAACCTATACGATATCAGCAATGTCACGATCAACCACCATATTAACCAGGCGCTGAAGGCCAATGTCGCGATGCACCGCGATGTGGATTATGTCGTGCAGGATGGGGAAATTATCATTGTCGACCAGTTCACAGGGCGTTTGATGAAAGGCCGCCGCTTCAGTGAAGGGCTGCACCAGGCAATCGAAGCGAAAGAAGGTGTGCAGATCCAGAACGAAAGCATGACAATGGCAACGATCACGTTCCAAAACTACTTCCGGATGTATGCAAAACTCGCCGGGATGACCGGTACGGCAAAAACAGAAGAAGAAGAGTTCCGGAACATTTACAATATGCGCGTCGTCGTCATCCCGACAAACCGTCCGGTCATCCGCGAAGACCGCCCGGATTTGATCTATAAGACGATGGAAGGCAAATTCAAGGCCGTTGTCGAGGATATTAAACAGCGCCATGACCTTGGCCAGCCGGTGCTTGTCGGGACGGTCGCCATCGAAACTTCTGAATTGATTTCTTCGATGCTGAAAAAGAAAGGCGTCCCGCATAACGTATTGAACGCGAAAAACCATGAGCGTGAAGCGGAAATCATCAAGCAGGCCGGGCAAAAAGGCGCGGTCACGATCGCAACGAACATGGCCGGGCGCGGTACCGATATTAAACTTGGGGAAGGCGTCGTCGAACTCGGCGGCCTTGCCGTCATCGGGACGGAGCGCCACGAATCAAGGCGGATCGATAACCAGCTGCGAGGCCGTTCCGGGCGCCAGGGGGATCCGGGGGTGACGCAATTCTACTTGTCGATGGAAGATGAGTTGATGCGCCGCTTCGGATCGGATAATATGAAGAGTATGATGGAACGGCTCGGGATGGATGACAGCCAGCCGATTCAGAGCAAGATGGTGTCAAGGGCCGTGGAATCCGCGCAAAAACGGGTGGAAGGCAACAACTTTGATGCCCGGAAACAATTGCTCCAGTACGATGATGTATTGCGGCAGCAGCGCGAAATCATTTATAATCAGCGTGATGAAGTATTGAGCGCCGAGAACTTGCGCGAAATTGTTGAAAAAATGATCCGTTCGGTTGTGGATCGGGTGGTAAACGCCAATGCGCCGGCACATGAGGATGAGGAAGAATGGAACCTCCGGGGCATTGTCGATTATTGCCACAGCAACCTGCTCCATGAGGAAGATATTACACTGAATGATTTGCGCGGCAAAGAACCGGATGAAATGGTTGATCTCATCATGGCGAAGGTGAAGGCGCGCTATGATGAAAAAGAAGCCGCATTCGGGCCGGAAAGAATGCGCGAATTTGAAAAGGTCATTTTGCTGCGTTCCGTCGACTCGAAGTGGATCGACCATATTGATGCAATGGACCACCTCCGCGAAGGCATCCATTTGCGCGCATACGGCCAGATTGACCCGCTGCGCGAATACCAGTCGGAAGGCTTTGCCATGTTTGAAAATATGATTGCATCAATCGAGGAAGATACTGCAAAATATATGATGAAAGCAGAAATCCAGAACAATTTGGAACGCCAGGAAGTGGCAAAAGGCCAGGCAGTCGTTCCAGGCGGGGAAGGTGAAACGGTGAAGAAAAAACCGGTCCGCAAAAAAGTGCGCATCGGCCGTAACGATCCTTGCCCGTGCGGCAGCGGCAAAAAATATAAAAACTGCCACGGCCGTCTGGAGGCGTAATCGTGCGCCGGCAAAAACGGAAAATGCGCCTCTTTTTCTTAATCCAGATGGGAAAAATGTCCCGGCATGAGCAGGAAAGTATGAAGGAGGGCTGAAACGCCGCCCTTCTTTTTTGCGGTTAAACCATGGGCCGGTTTTTTCAAAAAGCGTATCAGCAGGCAAATGGCGAGTGAAAAATTTTATGAGGTGATGTGAAATGGAATTATCAGAAATCAGAGCAGAACTTGAAAATACAGCTAAGAAATTAGCGGGCTTCAGGGGGTCTCTTTGAATTAGAAGAAAAAGAGACGCGTATTGCCGAACTGGAAGAAAGAATGCTTGAGCCGGATTTTTGGAACGACCAGCAGGAAGCGCAGAAAGTCATTAATGAGTCCAACGCTTTAAAAGAGCTGGTGAACGGTTACCATGAGCTAGAATCATCGCAGGAAAACCTGGAACTAACTTATGAACTGGTGAAAGAAGAAAACGATCCGGAATTGAAAGCAGAGCTTGAAAACGAGCTTGAGGAATTTACGGAAAAATTAAATGAGTATGAGCTGCAGCTGCTGCTGAACGGCCCGTATGACGCCAACAATGCCATTTTGGAATTGCATCCGGGGGCGGGCGGAACGGAGTCGCAGGACTGGTGCTCGATGCTGCTCCGGATGTATACGCGCTGGGGAGAGAAAAAAGGCTTTAAAGTCGAAACGCTTGATTATCTGCCGGGTGAAGAAGCCGGCGTAAAAAGCGTAACGCTCCTTTTTAAAGGGCATAATGCGTACGGCTATTTAAAAGCGGAAAAGGGCATTCACCGCCTTGTCCGGATTTCACCGTTTGATGCCGCCGGGCGCCGCCATACTTCTTTCGTGTCATGTGAAGTCATGCCGGAAATGGATGACAATATCGAGGTTGAAGTTCGCCCCGAAGATTTGCGCGTGGACACATACCGGGCGAGCGGCGCAGGCGGACAGCATATTAATAAAACATCATCTGCCGTCCGGATTACCCATATTCCTACAGGGATTGTTGTGGCCTGCCAGTCTGAACGGTCGCAGATCCAAAACCGTGAGCAGGCCATGAAAATGTTAAAAGCGAAATTATATCAGAAGGAATTGGAAGAAAAAGAAAAGCAATTGGCGGAAATCCGCGGCGAGCAGAAAGAGATTGGCTGGGGAAGCCAAATCCGTTCTTATGTGTTCCACCCGTATTCGATGGTAAAAGACCACCGCACAAACGTGGAAACGGGGAACGTCCAGGCCGTGATGGACGGCGAGATCGATACATTTATCGATGCATATTTGCGTTCCCGCATTTCATAATGAACGGCCCTGCCCTAAAAAAGCCGGAACATGTCAATGATGCCATAATCCAAAGAATATATAAGGGATACAAAAAATTGGAGGCCCTATATATTGGTGCATGGCATCGTTTTTTTTTGGAAGGCTCTGGTATGTTCATGGGCGATATTTTTTGAGGTTCCTGATAGGTAAGACCGCGCGATATAGCCTTATGAAAAGATCGCCGGTGCCGGAAGAGAATACAGGCTTTTTGATAGGAGGATTGAAATGGGAAAGAAAAGGAAGCAAGCGGGTGGCAAATACCGGATGATGCTGATGGAATATGTATATATCCTTGTTGGATCAGCCATTGTGGCCATTGCTTTTAATGTTTTCCTGCTGCCGAATAATATTGCATCCGGTGGCGTCAGCGGGATCAGCACGATTTTGCACGGGTTGTTTGGATGGAAGCCTGCCTATGTGCAATGGGGGCTGAATATTCCGCTGTTTATTGCCGGCCTCATTTTTTTAGGGTACCAATTTGGAATTAAGACGCTTGTCGGCACTGTTTTTTTGCCGTTCGTCGTTTTTTTGACGGAACATTGGCAGCCGTGGACCCATGATGCGCTTCTCGCTTCACTGTTTGGCGGGATCGGTGTCGGGGCAGGTCTTGGGATTGTTTTTCTCGGCAGGGCCTCCACGGGTGGAACGGATCTTGCCGCCCAAATCATTCATAAATTTACCGGCATTTCGCTCGGAAAATGTGTGATGTTTATTGACGGGCTTGTGGTCCTGTCGGCTGCCGCCGTTTTTGATATTGAAAAGGGCTTGTATGCGATCATCGGGCTGTTTGTGACTAGTAAGACGATTGACCTTGTCCAGGTTGGGCTGAACCGATCCAAAAATGTGCTGATCATTTCCGATAAACATGCGGAAATACGCAAGGAGATTTTGTACCAAGTTGACCGCGGCGTCACGAAGCTGCAGGCATACGGCGGCTTTACCGACCGGGAAAAACCGATCCTGATGTGCGTCATCGACCAGACGGAATTTATCAAGCTGAAAAACCTTGTGAGAGCGATAGACGGAAAAGCATTCGTGGTGGTGATGGAAGCCGCCGAAGTGCTTGGCGAAGGTTTTAAAATGCCGTAGCAATCCGGTATAATGGGGGGAGAAAGACAAGCTCAGGATGGGAGGATTTTCAATGAAAAAACAGCTTGCGATGGCAGCGGCGCTTTTGCTTGCAATTGGGCTTTCCGCGTGCGGGAACGGCTCCTCATCGCAGGGCGGAGGCTCAAACAACACGGTAAGCGGCGGAGATGCCGAGAAGCTTGTGGACCAGAAATGTTCCGCCTGCCACGGCAACAATTTGGAAGGCGATGTCGGGCCGAACCTGCAGCATATCGGCTCAAAATTAAGCGAAAAGCAGATTTTGCATGTGATTGAAAATGGAAAAGGGGACATGCCGGCAGGGCTTTTAAAAGGAAGCGACGCGAAAAAAGTGGCAAAATGGCTGTCCGAAAAGAAATGACGAGGCTGTCCCGAAAGCCCCTTTTAAGTAGAAATTTTTCGAGCTGTGTCAGGCCCGTTTTAGGAGTTTTATTTTGCTCTAACGGTCGTAACAAAGTTTCTCAGAACCGTTTCCACAGGAAAATTTTGATCTAAAGGTGCTGTCCCACTGGTTCACTTTTCCCTCAGGAGTCTCGTAAATTTCAAGATCATCAACATTCTCAGATAACATAACCTTACATAAAAAAAGGGGGTGCCCCTGGTCAATCTACCGACTTTTGGGACAGCCTCGTTTTTTCCTGTCCGGCTTTTTTCCCGCCTTTCCAGATTTTACACGGCTTGGCGAGAAAAATTGAAATATAACTGTAATGTTTAAGCAAATGTGGGATGCTATAATAATTTATGTGCGAATTTCGGGTAATTGTGCCGATTCTCGCAGGTTGAGAGAGAAAAAAGTCGAATTTCCATAGAAGGTGCCTTAGCCTTAGAGGCAGCCTTTCTTGACAGTAAACATGCCTTATTGCCGGAATATTTGCGCCGTTTGCAAATATTTAAAGCGGGACACATGTGTAGTGCAAAAAATGGTGTTTTTTGTTGCAGCGTAATGATCAGTTCCGCATCTTGGGAGTACAGATTGAAAAAGTCAGGTGATGAAATGATTGAATTAAAGGATGTGTATAAAAAGTATCCGAATGGCGTAATGGCTGCGAACGGTTTAAATATTAAAATCAAACAGGGCGAGTTTGTTTATATTGTCGGCCCGAGCGGCGCGGGAAAGTCGACCGTTATTAAGCTGATTTACCGCGAAGAAAAACCGACAGCTGGTACAGTGCTCGTCAACGGGGTAAACCTTTCGAAAATCAGGGATAAAAGAGTTCCTTATTTCAGAAGGCAGATCGGCGTCGTTTTCCAGGATTTTAAGTTGCTTCCGACATTAACCGTCTATGAAAATGTCGCGTTTGCCCTTGAAGTCATCGAGCAGGATCCGCCGTATATCCGGAAACGCGTGATGGAAGTGCTGGATCAGGTAGGGTTGAAGAATAAAGCAAGGATGCTGCCTTCCGAATTGTCCGGAGGGGAACAACAGCGTGTTTCGATCGCGCGCTCGATTGTCAATATGCCGAAAGTGGTCATTGCGGACGAGCCGACGGGAAACTTGGATCCGGAAACTTCCTGGGAAATTATGAAAATACTGGAAGACATCAATTTAACCGGAACGACTGTCGTGATGGCAACCCATAACCGTGAAATTGTCAACACAAACAAGCACCGCGTGATCGCTATTGAAAGTGGAAAAGTCGTGCGCGATGAGCAGCTGGGAGGTTACGGTTATGAAGATTAATACGGTAAAACGCCATTTCCGGGAAAGTTTTAAAAGCCTCGGCCGCAACGGCTGGATGATGTTTGCTTCGGCCAGCGCCGTAACCATAACCTTGCTGCTTGTCGGCGTGTTTTTCGTGATCATCCTGAACATGAACAAGTTTGCGAACGATATTGAAAATGACGTGGAAATCCGCGTCCATATCGATTTAACGGCGAAAGCCGCCGACAGGGAAAAGCTGAAAAGCGAGATTGAGAGTATAGGCGCGGTCAAATCCGTCAAGTTTTCTTCTAAAGAGCAGGAATTGAAGGAGTTGATCAAAACGATGGGCAGCGACTTTAAGCTGTTCCAACAGGACAACCCTTTGTATGACGTGTTCATTGTCAAAACAAAACAGCCGACGGATACGCCGAAAGTTGCACGCCAAATTGAAAAGATGGACCATGTTGAATCGGCGATTTACGGAAAGGGCAAAGTCGAAAAACTGTTCCATGTCCTTAGCATCTGCCGGAATATCGGCCTAGTCTTGATCATCGCCCTTCTATTGACCGCAATGTTCTTAATCTCGAATACCATTAAAATTACGATATTTGCAAGAAGAAAAGAAATCGAGATTATGAAACTGGTCGGGGCGACAAACTGGTTCATCCGCTGGCCGTTCCTGCTTGAAGGATTATGGCTCGGGATTTTAGGGTCCATTCTCCCGATTCTCATCATTTCTTTCGGCTACTTCTATTTATACGAACTCATATCGCCGAAACTCCAAAACAATATTATCCATCTGCTGAATTACAGCCCGTTCATTTATGGAGTTGACGGCCTGCTGCTTCTGCTTGGTATTTGCATCGGCGTGTGGGGCAGTTCGATGTCCATCCGCCGCTATTTAAAAGTGTAATGGCGGAATAAAAGGCACGGCGGGAAGCTTTTCCCGCTCTGCCCCCGCCACAAGCGTAATCGTTTGTCATTCAATACCCACATAAGGCCATGCCTAAACATATAAAACCGGGGACTGTTCCCGGATACATAATGAATATTGCATTTAAAGGGGGAGAAACATGAGGAAGCGTTCCATATTGCCTGCGGCTATCGCGTGCACATTGAGCCTCGGCGGCCTGTTTGGCTATCAGACGGGTGCTTCTGCTGCAAGTATATCGGAATTGCAGCAGAAAAAGAGCGAGATTGAGAGCAAAAGCTCGAAACTACAATCCCAAATCAACGAAAAAGACAGCCAAATTTCTTCCATTAACAGCAAACAGGCTTCCCTGGGCAGCCAACTTGAGGAAATCGAATCCAAAATCCAATCTGCTAATGAAAAAATCAATGAAGAAGAGCATAAAATCAGCGAAACAAAAAGCCAAATTTCCGAACTGAAGAAAAGCATCGGGAAATTAAAAAAGAGAATTGAAGAGCGGAATGGAATTTTAAAAGACCGCGCCCGCGCGATGCAGAAAAATGGCGGCGGTTCTGTCAATTATTTGGATGTCATTTTGGAAGCAAAAAGTTTCGATGATTTAATTGACCGGATTGCGGCTGTCAAAACGCTTGTCGAAGCGGACCAAAAAATTATCGAAGAACAGAAAAAAGATGAGCAGGATCTGAAAGAAAAGCAGACTGCCATTGAAAGTAAACTGGCAGATTTGGAATCGATGCTTTCCAATCTGAAATCATTAAAAGCGAAATTAAAAGATGACCAGAATGCGAAATCCGCATTGGTCAAAAAACTTGAAAAGCAAAAAGACAGTTTGCAAGAAGAAAAGATGTCTCTGAGTGAACAGAAGAGCATCTTGGCCGACCAAAAAGCTTCGGTTGAAAAGGCGATTGCATTGGCGAAAAAGCAGCAGGCCGCAACCAAACCGCAGGCGGAAACCGGATCCTCTTCTGGTTCAAGTTCTACGGGCAGCAGCAGTTCTGCAGGGTCTGGCGGACCGCTTCCGAAAGTATCTTCCGGGGCATTTACGCGTCCGGCAGCGGGGTATATTTCATCTGAATTTGGTGCGCGTTCCGGCGGTTTCCATCCGGGCATTGATATTGCCAACAGCATCGGTACGCCGGTTGTTGCGGCAGCCGACGGGATTGTGTTCAGGGCATACCATTCTTCTTCGTACGGAAATTGTGTGATGATTACCCATTATATTAACGGGAAACTGTACACGACGGTTTATGCCCACTTGAGTTCTTACTCTGTAAGTACAGGGCAGTCAGTCAGCAAAGGTCAGCAGATCGGCGTAATGGGCAATACAGGCGAATCTACGGGGCCACACCTTCACTTTGAAATTTATAATGGCCGCTGGACTCCGCCACCGCATAATGGCGCCCAAAATCCGAGAAACTTTATCAATTTTTAATAAAAGGCTCTTGATGCCGCGGTGTATTAGAGAGCCGGAAAAAGAACTGCATCCAATGGGTGCGGTTCTTTTTTAGTGGTGGAAGAAAAGTACATGAAAATAAAAGTGCATTTACGTGGGTCAGGAACAAATATTATGGTATGATACAATTGTCATTTTTCCCGCTACATCAAACAATAAACGATTTGGGCATCCGCCCCGCAGCCGCCTTCCGTACGCCGGCATTTTCCAAAAGGCGGAACGGCGGCAGACACGGCAAAAACGAAGAAGGGTGCATGAAAAGGAGAACATAATGATTGTAACGGTATTATTGGTGATTTTATTTCTTTTAAACTTTATCCTGGCGGGAACCGTTATTTTCCTTGAACGGCGGGATGTCGGAGCAACTTGGGCGTGGTTGCTGGTGCTTTTATTCATTCCGATCGCTGGATTTGTACTCTATTTAGTTTTCGGGCAGAATTTAAGCCGGCGTAAAATATTCGATTGGAAAGTTCAGGAAAAAATTGGGATTAAAGAAATTGCCCAACAGCAAATTGAACTTTTGCGGGAGAACCGTTTCCCATTTCATGATGAACGGACGGTGCAGTACAAAGACCTTGTTTACATGCTGCTGGTGAATGACGGTGCGATTCTCTCCCAGGATAACCACGTCGATATTTTTACAGACGGTAAGGAAAAATTTCTGGCATTGTTTGAAGACATCCGGAAGGCAAAGGACAGCATCCACCTCGTTTATTACATTTTCCGCAACGACCGCCTTGGAAATGAAATGATCGAACTGCTTACCGAAAAAGCAAAAGAAGGCGTAAAGGTGCGGCTGCTTTACGATGATATGGGATCGCGGATGCTGTTCCGCCGCAGTTTTTTCCGGCCGCTTGTCGAGGCAGGCGGCGAAGTGGCGGCATTCTTCCCGGCGCGCATTCCGCTCATCAATTTGCGCGTCAATTTCAGGAACCACCGGAAACTGGCGATCATTGACGGCCGCATCGGGTACATCGGCGGCTTTAATGTCGGAGACGAATATTTGGGGCTGGACAAAAAATTCGGCTATTGGCGCGACACCCACTTGAGAATTGAAGGTAGCGCCGTTTATGGGATGCAGACCCGGTTCATTTTAGACTGGAACCAGGCGTCGCCGAACGATATTAAAAATGAAGAACGGTACTTTCCGGTGATCGAGCCGCAAGGGGAAACGGATATCCAAATTGTCTCAAGCGGCCCCGATTCCGAATGGGAGCAAATCAAAAACAGTTATATCAAAATGATCAATTCCGCCAAAAAATATATTTATTTGCAAACGCCTTATTTTATTCCAGATGACAGTTTGCTGAACGCGCTGAAGCTTGCGGCCTTATCCGGGGTTGATGTCCGGATCATGATCCCGAACAAGCCTGACCATATGTTTGTATATTGGGCGACGCTTTCGAATATCGGTCAGCTTTTAAAAACTGGCGTGAAAGTGTACATTTACCAAAATGGTTTTATCCATGCAAAAATGATTGTGGTGGATGGGAAAATTTCCTCTGTCGGGACGGCCAATATTGATGTACGCAGCTTCCGCCTGAATTTCGAAGTGAATGCTGTGTTGTACGACCGCAAGCTTTCGGGCAGGCTCTCCCACATTTTCAGAAAAGATATGGCGGATTCAACCGAACTGACGCTGCAAGATTATCAGAAACGCCCGCTTGTGATCCGTTTCAAAGAATCGATCTCCCGCCTGTTATCGCCAATTTTGTAAAAGTGTGCAAGGGGCGGAAACATCCCCCCCGCATGATCGAAAAGAAAAATTGAAAAAATGGGTTGACGATTCAGAAATTGTAATCTATAATTTTTACCAATGAGTCATTTAAAAATTTTCATAATTTTAATTGAAACACTCTTATCAAGAGCGGCGGAGGGACTAGGCCCTGCGAAGCCCGGCAACCTTCAGGCATATGCTTGAAAAGGTGCTAATTCCTACAGACATTCGTCTGAAAGATAAGGGGAGGAACTTACATAACGTAGCCCTCTTCCTTATGAAGAGGGTTTTTCTATTCCTCTTCTAAAAAAGTGCCTTGTCTTGTCGGAATTGTTTTTTATCTTTTCCTAGGCAAATTTTACTATAGTAGGAGGAATTGTAAATGACAGAAGAATCTTTACGCCCTGAAACTTTATTATTGCACGGAGGACAGGAACCGGACCCGACCACAGGTTCGCGCGCGGTACCTGTATATAGAACGACCTCTTACGTTTTTAAAGATACGGATTACGCGCAGGGCGTCTTCAATTTAACGCAAGAAGGCTTTATCTATACACGGATCGGCAACCCGACTCTGGATGTATTTGAAAAACGCGTGGCGCAGCTTGAAGGCGGCACGGCGGCGGTTTCCTTTTCATCCGGCGCGGCGGCGATCGCATTTTCAATTTTAAACATTGTGCGGGCAGGGGATGAAATTGTTTCGGCCAGCAACCTGTACGGCGGCACGTACAATTTGTTCTCCGTCACGCTGCCGAAATACGGCATCAATGTCAAATTTGTCGACGGTTCTGATCCTGAAGCGTTCAGGAATGCCATTACCCCGAAAACGAAAGCATTGTACGCAGAAATTATCGGCAACCCGAGCCTGCAGGTGCTGGATATCGAAAAAGTGGCGGAAATTGCCCATGAAAACGGGATTCCATTAATTGTAGACAATACATTCGCATCCCCATACTTGTGCAACCCGATCAAATGGGGGGCGGATATTGTCGTCCACTCCGCCACAAAATGGATCGGCGGCCACGGCACGGCAATCGGTGGCGTTGCGGTCGACGGCGGCCATTTTGACTGGAATACGGAAAAATTCCCGGACTTCAGCGAACCGGATCCGAGCTACCACGGATTGCGTTACGGCGTCGATACGGCGGAGGCAGCTTTTGCTACGAAACTCCGCGTCCAATTGCTGCGCGATTTCGGCCCGACATTAAGCCCGGATAACGCATTCCTGTTCCTGCAAGGGCTCGAAACGCTGCATCTGCGTGTCGAAAGGCATAACGAAAATGCTTTGAAAGTGGCGAAGTTCCTGCAAAACCATCCGGACGTTGCTTGGGTGAACTACCCTGGGCTGAAAGATCATCCTTCACATGAACTGGCGAAAAAATATTTAAAAGGCGGTTTCGGTTCGATTGTCAACTTCGGGGTTAAAGGCGGCCGGGAAGCAGGCAGAAAAGTGATCGACAATATTAAACTGTGGTCGCATGTTGCCAATGTCGGCGATGCCAAATCGCTCATCATTCACCCGGCAACAACCACGCATTCGCAGCTGAGCGACGAAGAACTGAAAAAATCGGGCGTAACGGAAGACTTGATCCGCTTGTCTGTCGGCCTGGAAGCAGTTGAAGATATAACGGCCGACCTAGATCAGGCAATACGAAAAGCAACGGCAGTTACAGCACAATGACAAAAAATGTACTGTATGGGGGGAAGAAAGTGAAAAAGGTAGAAATCGGTACGTTGGTGCTGGAAAGCGGAAAAAAGATCCCTCATGCAGAATTGGCATATGAACGGCGTGGCCCTTTGGACGCGCCGGTTCTTTTAATATGCCATGCCTTAACCGGCAGCCAGTATGCGGTCGGGACTGATCAAGAACCCGGCTGGTGGGGCGGATTGATCGGTAGGGGCAGGCCGGTTGACACGGAAAAATACCAGGTGATTACGTTTAATGTGATCGGCGGCTGTTACGGCAGTACCGGCCCGCAATCGATGAACCCGGAAACCTCAAAGCCTTACCGGATGGATTTCCCGGCCATTACGATCCGTGATATGGTGCATGCGGAGCGGAAAGCACTCGACAAACTCGGAATCGGGAAAATCAAAGCGGTGATCGGCGGATCGCTCGGTGGGATGCAGGCACTCGAATGGGGGCTTTTATACCCGGATGATATGGAGCAGATTTTTGTGCTCGCTTCAACCCCGTATTACAGCGATTACGGCATTGCATTCAATGAAATCGGCATTGCTGCAATTGAAAACGATCCGGCATGGAAAAACGGGCATTACCGGTCTTCAGCGGAAGTCAAGGGGCTTGAGATTGCGCGCATGGCCGGCATGGTCACGTACCGCAGTGCCGCTTTGTTTAAAAACAGGTTCGGTCGGGCAGTCAAAGAAACGAAAAACGGGGTGTCGGTATTTGAGACGGCTTCCTATTTGAGATACCAGGGAAAAAAACTGTCCGCCCGTTTTGACGCAAATAGTTATTTGTATTTGCTGCGCGCGATGAATACCCATGATATCGGTGTCGGACGCGGCGGATGGAAAAAGGCGGCGGCACGATACAAAGCGGAAGTGTTTGCATACAGTTTCGAGCATGATCTGCTGTTTCCTCCGGAGGAAATTGAGACATTTGCCCGCACTGTGAAACACGGGGAATATTTTTTCATTCCGACCGAATACGGACATGACGGATTTTTAGTCGAATTTGAGAAATGGGGCCATCTGATTACCCGGGCATTGGAGAAAAAGGACAAAATTCTGGTAGGGAGGTCATGATCATGGGGACCATTAAAGCAGCGCTGCTCGGCTTCGGGACAGTTGGCCAAGGTGTGTACGAAGCGGTCCGAAGTCATCGGCAACAGCTGAAGGCAAGGCTTGGCGCCGAAGTCGAAATTGTTGCGGTACTGATTAAAAACCCTTATAAAAAACGGGACGTCGGCCGTTCCGTGCTTGTCACAACCGATTTTGAAGAAATCCTTGCGATTCCGGGCCTTGAAGTGGTGTTTGAAGCCATTGTCGGGGAGGAGCCGGGTTTTTCCTATTGTATGAAGGCCATTGAAAAAGGTTGCCATGTGATTACAGCCAATAAAGTCATGTTTGCCAAATACGGGGAAATTTTATTGGAACATGCAAAAGCGCATGGCGTGTATGTCGGCTACGAAGCGACTACGGCAGGCGGCGTCCCTGTCATCCGGACGATCGCTCATCAGTTGCAGGTGAATGATATCCAGCGTGTGCAGGCCATTTTAAACGGTACTTCCAATTTTATTTTAACGGAAATGCGGGAAAAACATCTGCCCTTTGAAGAAGCGCTTGCGATTGCTCAGCAGCACGGATATGCGGAAGCGGATCCGGGCAATGACATCGAAGGGAAAGACGCCTTTTGCAAGCTGATGATTTTGAGCAGGCTTGTCTTCGGCGGCCAGCCGGACTGGAAAGAAGTCGAAGTGGAAGGCATAAATGCGCTGACACTTGCCGATGTGGAAAAAGCGGAAAAAAAGGGGCTCCGTTACAAACATATTGCCGACGTCTACCGTTATGGGGATACGTTGAAAGCATCCGTCAAACCCGTTCTCGTCCCTCCTGAACATGCCCTCTATGCGATTGAAGGCGTCAATAATGCTGTGACCATTTACGGCAGCCTGATCGGAAAAATCACCCTAGCTGGACCGGGTGCCGGAAAATTCCCGACCGCAAGCGCGATGATCGAAGACCTTGCCGGAGGCTACCGGCGGATTCCGCAAATGAACGCCATATAATTCCCTTCTGCTTCTGCGAATATACCGGCATAAGAAACCCTGCTTGTACATATATTGAATTACCGAAAGGAAGAGCCCCGGTGCCGGCGGCTCTTCTTGTACAAGGAGGGCATCTTCCATGAAACGAAAATGGCTGTCGCTTGTCATCTCGGGTTCACTGTTTGCAGGCGCGGGAGGCGGTTACGCGGCGGGCCAATGGTTTTCACATGTGGACCATACAACCCCCGCCCGGCAAGAAGCATCTGGCAAAAAAAGCGATATCCCGGATTTAACGAAAATTGCCCAGGCATACCATTTAATTAAAAGTTCCTACGTCCAAAAAGTAGATGATGAAAAACTGGTGGAAGGCGCGATCAAAGGAATGGTCAGCACGTTAAACGATCCGTATTCCGTCTACATGGACAAAGAAACTGCCGCGCAATTCAATGGCTCTTTAGACTCCTCTTTTCAAGGCATCGGCGCCGAAATCACTAAGAAGAACGGAAAAATCATGATCGTCTCTCCTTATAAAAATTCTCCGGCAGAAAAAGCGGGGCTCCGCCCGGAAGATGTCATTGTGAAAATCAACGGAAAAAGCACGGCGGGCATGGATTTATATGAAGCGACCAAGCGCATTAGGGGGAAAAAGGGTTCAACCGTCACGCTTGGAATCATACGGGGCGGGACCGGAAAACAGATCACCGTTACAGTGGAACGCGACGAGATTCCGATGAAAACCGTTTTTGCCAAAATGGAGCGGGAAAATGGAAAAAAAATCGGTTATATCGCCATTACCCAGTTTTCTAAAGACACGGCGGAAGATTTTACAAATCAGTTGAAGAAACTGGAAGCCGGGAAGATCCAAGGGCTGGTGATTGATGTCAGGGGAAATCCCGGCGGCCTGCTTTCGAGCGTGGAAGATATATTGAAGCAATTTGTGACAAGGGATAAGCCTTATTTTCAAATCGAGGAGCGCAGCGGCCACCGTGTGCAGTATGTGTCCAAATTAAAAGAGAAAAAATCATATCCGGTTGCGGTGCTCGTCGACAACGGCAGTGCGTCCGCATCCGAGATTTTGGCGGCGGCGCTTCATGAAGCGGAAGATTATCCTTTAATCGGTGTCAGAACGTTCGGCAAAGGGACGGTACAGGAAGCGGTCCCGATGGAAGATGAGAGCATCATCAAGCTCACCATGTTTAAATGGCTGACGCCGGACGGCCACTGGATCCACCATAAAGGCATTGCACCGACGATTGAAGTCAAGCAGCCCGAATTTTTTAACGTCCAGGCTTTACAGGTGAGCCGCACTTTAAAAAGGGATATGAACAATGCGCTAGTTAAAACTGCCCAGCAAATATTAAACGGGCTCGGCTTTGCGCCGGGTAGGGAAGACGGCTATTACGATATCCAAACCGAAAATGCCGTGAAAGCCTTCCAGTTTGATAAAGGGTTGCCGGCAACTGGAGAAATTGACCAAAAAACGGCGGAGCAGATGGAAAAATCGCTCTATGCCGCGGCCCACGAAGAAAAAAATGATTTGCAGCTGCAAGTGGCTCTGAAAGTTGTCAGCAAATAATTTGTTCTATCCGCCTGCCCCTATAGAGATTTTTCGCCAAAATCTGCTAAAATAAAACTACAAGTATTGTACGTGCAGGGGACGGTGTTACGGTTGGAACAGCTTTGGCTCACAGAAATTTTGAAAAGCATTGGAAGGTTTTTTCTGCATCCGGTTTTCTATTATGCTATCATTCTCGCACTGGTTGCCGGGGCGGCCCGGGTAAAGCGGGAAAGAAACGATTTCCATATCAGAATTTACAGTAGTTTTCTCGAATTGCGCGATTTGTTTCCGGCCGGGCTACTCGCCGGCCTTGTCCTTTCCGCCGTCTCGGTTGCAGTAGGAGTTGCGGTTCCGCTTACGGTCCTCGCAGCTGTGGCAGCGCTCACGATTGTATTTTCGCTCGCCGGCAACTTCCGCTTTTTGTCGCCGGCTTTTACCATCGGCATTCCGATCCTTGCGTTTTCTGCTGTAAAATGGTTGCCGGCAGGGGTTCAGGAAAAGATTGGCAGTCCATCGTTTGGGATGCTGGCGGGGATTTCCGTGATGACGGGTCTCCTTCTGATTGCGGAAGGATTCTTGATGCTGACAAGCGGAGCCAAGAACATTCCACCGAAACTGCGGAAAAGCAGGCGCGGTTTAACGGTCGGCGCGTTTTCGGCTAAGCGGCTCTGGCTTGTCCCGGTTGTCTGTTTCCTGCCGTCCGGCCCGATTTCACTTCCTTTTTCGTGGTGGCCGGTAATGGGGTGGGGCGGGCATACCTTTTCGCTTGTGCTCGTGCCGTTTTTGCTCGGGTTTCAGCACCAAATCCAAAGCACCTTGCCTGCACCTGCAGTGAAGAGGATCGGAACCCAAGTCATTTGGGCAGGGGTGTTGACTGCCGCGATCGGTGCGGCGGGAATATGGCTACCTTACCTTCCTGTGTCGGCAGCCGGCTTTGCCGTTTTGGCAAGAGGCTGGATCTCGATCCGCCACCGCATACGCGAAAATAATGCATCGTATTATTTTACACAGCAAAACGACGGCATCATCGTTTTAAGCGTCATCCCCGGGTCGAAAGCCGACAAAATGGGGCTTGTCACAGGCGAAATCATCTCCAAGTGCAACGGGCAGGCTGTCCGCAATATGGATGAATTTTACCGTGCCCTGCAAATAAATCCGGCATATTGCAAGCTGGAAGTTATCGATACAAACGGTGAAGTGCGGTTTGCCCAGGGGGCGCTCTATGAAGGGGAACATTATGAACTCGGCATTTTGACGGTAGAGAATAAAATGAATTTGGAAACGGATGAAGCTTTATGATTGGGGGCTGTTTTGTCAGCCTCTTTTTTTTGATGGATCCGAGATTGCAATGGGCATGAAAAATTGAAAGGGTTCCGAAAACTTTGTAAAGGCCTAAATTCATGTCCGGAAACAAAGAAATGTCTTTTAGAAGTGTTTAACTAGACAACAGGGGCATCCCGCGAATAAAAAAACCACTAGAAGCAATGAAAATGACAAAATCCCAACCTGGAATCCTAATAAAGTCCTAAAGATTTCCACGATGGAAAATTTTACTTTTTTAGTAAAAGTTTCTGCCAAAGCTAGATTTTGATGCGTTATGATAAAATGGACTTGCGAAAACGCTTTGATATCGAATAAAGAAAATAGGCTTTTTCCTTGAAAAACATTCCGGGGGAGCCCTGCAAGCATCCGAAATTGCGCTTGGCTGCATGCGAATGGCGGAGCTTTCCGAAATAAGAAGCCGGCATTCATTTCTTTGACCATACCGATATTTACGGCGACAGCAAATCGGAGGAAATTTTTGTCAAAGTAATCGGCATGAACCATGTATCAGCGAAAAAATGCTGATACAGACAAAATGCGGCATCCGTGAAGGTTTCTATGATTTTTCAAAAGAACATATTTTGGAAGCGGTTGACGGCAGTTTGAAACGGATGAAAACATCATCGGTATGACCAATACGTGAAGGTTCCAGGAAATTGTGGAGGCGCCGGATGTCTATTTGACTAGGCAGGAATGGTATGAAATTTACCGTGCTGCCGGGGACAAACAGTCATAACTAAAAAACGGGGTGCCATGCTTACAGGGGTGCCCGCCCATTTGTTAGTATTTTAAGAAAATACTACAGAAATACTAATTGGTAATGATTATCAATATCATTATAATTGATAATGAGAATCAATTTCAATCATGAACAAAGGGAAACGGGGGAGTACGGATGAAATGAAAAAAAGATATTTAGTGCCCCTGCTTGCCGTATTCTCAGTAATCTCGATATTTATCGGCGCTGAGGATATCCCGCCGGCTGAAATGCTGCACTTAAGCAAAGAGCAGGTTGAAATTTTGTTGGCAAGCCGCCTGCCACGTTTAATCAGCATCATCATTGCAGGTATGGGCATGAGTATCTGCGGATTGATTATGCAGCAATTAACGAAGAATAAATTTGTCTCCCCGACTACTGCGGACACGATGGATTGCGCCCGGTTCGGGATTTTAGTATCCATCATTCTATTTTCTTTGGCCAGCCCGCTTGTCAAAATGATGATTGCCTTTTGTTTCGCCCTGTCCGGAACCTTTTTATTTATGAAAATATTGGACCGGATCAAATGGAACGACACGATTTTTATTCCCCTTGTCGGGTTGATGTAATATCGTTAGCTCGATATCGACTTTTTTTGCGTATAAATACGATTTAATCCAAAGTTTATCGGCTTGGCTGCAGGGCGACTTTTCCGGCATGCTGAAAGGCAAATATGAAATGCTGTGCTTAACGGTTCCTGTGGTCATTGTCGCTTATCTGTTTGCAAACCGGTTTACCGTCGCCGGCATGGGGGAAGATTTTGCGAAAAATTTAGGGCTGAACTATAAACAGGTGGTAAATATCGGCCTTATTCTCGTTGCACTGATTACTTCAGCTATTGTGCTTACGATTGGCACCATCCCGTTTCTCGGTCTGATCATTCAGAATATCGTTTCCATTTACCGCGGCGACCATATGAAAAAAACATCACGATGACTGCGCTGCTTGGTGCGGTGTTCCTGCTGTTTTGTGATATTTTGGGGCGCATCGTCATCTATCCGTATGACGTGCCGATCAGTTTGACAGCAGGTATGATCGGAAGCGGCATTTTCGTGTATTTGCTGCTGAGGAGACAGGTCTATGCGTAATCGTTCAAAGCTTTTTATACTTACCGTTACCGCGGTGGGGCTCATCACGGCATATATCTGCATCGGCTCTTATTGGGATCGGAAATACATTATCCCGTCGAGAATCGGGAAAATTTCCGCCATTGTATGACAGGCTGCGCCATTGCTTTTTCAAGCCTGATTTTCCAAACGATTACGAACAACCGGATTTTGACGCCGAGCGTGCTTGGCCTTGATTCACTTTACTTGCTGATCCAGACGGCAGTTGTATTTGCAATGGGGGATAAAGCGCTTACTATGATACAGAGTCATGTGAATTTTGCGGTTTCGCTTGCGGCAATGGTGCTGTTTTCTGCAATCCTGTTCCATCTCATTCTCAGCAGGGGAAGGCAAAACGTTTATTTTCTCCTGTTAATCGGGATAATTTTTGGAACCTTGTTTGGAAGTTTTTCCTCTTTTATGCAGATGCTGATCGATCCGAATGAATTCCAGGTGTTGCAGGATAAAATGTTTACAAGTTTTAACAATGTGAATGTGAGCCTGCTTTGGGTTTCGTTTGTGCTTGTTGTGTTTTCAGGGCTGCATTATATGCGATTTGCCCGTTATATGGATGTGATGCTGCTCGGCATGGACCAGGCTGTGAATTTGGGCGTCGATTATAACCGTGTGGTGCGCCACTTGCTGCTGATCGTTGTCATTCTCGTTTCGGTATCTACAGCTTTGGTCGGCCCGATTACGTTTCTCGGCCTGATCGTTGTCAATGTCGCCTACCAGTTTTTTTATACATACCGGCATAAAGTCCTGATTCCCGGGAAGATGCTGATCAGTGTTGTCTTCCTGACAGGCGGGCAGCTGGTGGTGGAAAGGATTTTCCAGTTTTCAGTGCCGCTGAGTGTCATCGTTAATTTTATCGGGGGCATCTATTTTATCTACTTACTGTTAAAGGAGAGTTGTGCATGGTAAATGTGATGAACGTCTTAAAAAACTATGGGAATAAGAAAGTCATTGATCATGTGTCCGTGAAAATTCCAAAGGGGAAAATCACCGCCTTCATCGGGCCGAACGGTGCAGGAAAAAGTACGTTGCTTTCGATTATCAGCAGGCTTGAATTTTCGGACGAGGGCGACGTTTACATAGACGGGGAGGCCGTCAGCCGGGCTGACAACAAAGAACTGGCCAAAAAAATCTCCATTTTGAAACAGTCCAATCATATGAATATCCGGTTAACAGTGCGTGAACTCGTTGCATTCGGCCGCTTTCCGTATTCGCAGGGGCGGCTGAATAAAGAAGATGAAAGATTGATAGATGAAGCGATTGCCTACTTGGGGCTCGAAGAATATGGGGACCAGTATCTCGGCCAATTGAGCGGCGGGCAGCGGCAGCGCGCCTATATTGCGATGGTGCTTGCCCAGAATACGGAGTACATTTTGCTGGATGAACCGCTCAACAATTTGGATATGAAGCATTCGGTGCAAATCATGAAAGTGCTGAGGGAGCTTGCCGATGAGCTGGGAAAAACGATTTTAATTGTCATCCATGACATAAATTTTGCCTCTGTTTATTCGGACTACATTGTCGCGATGAAAAACGGCAAAATCGTGAAGCAGGGAAAAACGGAAGAAATCATCCGGCCGTCTGTGCTCAAAGAAATTTATGACATGGATATCCATATTCAAAATTACTGCCAAAATAAAATTTGCTTTACCATAGATAAAGTCACAGGTGTGCCGCAGGATAATCTCCCGGCTTATTTGAAAAAATACAAGAGCAGCAAATACGAAAATGTCGGAAGTACATCGAACCGGATTTTGATAAAATCAGCCAAATCCACCCTGATTTAATCATCATTCCGGAAGGCAGAGAGACAATTACAACGAGTTCAAAAAGATTGCCCCGACAATTTATATTGGCGTGGACGACCGGCGGAAAAGTGAGCGCGTACGGCCCAGGCTCCCGATTCGGCATCATTCATGATGTGTTCGGAATTCCTGCTGCAGATAAAAATATTAATGTGTCGACGCATGGCCAAAACATATCGTTTGAATATATTTTAAAACAAAATCCGGATTATTTGTTTGTTGTGGACCGTGATGCTACAATCGGGCAGGACGGCAATGCAAAGAGCGTGATTGAAAACGACCTAGTGAAGAAAACAAACGCTTATAAAAACGGCCATATTGTGTATTTGGATCCGGGTTACTGGTACCTCTCCGGCGGCGGGCTTGAATCGGTGCCTGAGATGATGAAAGAAATCCAAAAAGCAATCGAATAATCGAAAGCAAAAGGGGCTGTCCAAAAAGTCCTTTTAAAACAAGAAAACCCGTTGAGCAATTAAATTTTCTAGACGGGTTTTCTCATTTAAAGCAAAATTTCTCGGAGAAACTGTTCTGAGAAGCTATGTCAGAACCGTAAGAGCAAAATTTCTCGGAGAAACTGTTCTGAGAAGCTATGTCAGAACCGTAAGAGCAAAATTTCCCGGAGAAACGATTCTGAGAAGCTGCGTCAGGACCGTTAGAACAAAAATTCTATTTAAAAGGAGCTTTTGGTACAGCTCCTTTTGCTCACGTTGTATAAAATTTGCGCGCTTTTTCCAAAAAGGCCATATCTTCTTCCTGCAGTTCTTCTTCATGGTAGATTGCTTCAACCGGGCAGACCGCCTGGCATGCACCGCAGTCAATACAAATATCCGGGTCAATAAAGTATTGGTCTTCACCTTCAGCAATACAATCTACCGGGCATACCTCGACGCATTCCGCCGCTTTTTCACCGATGCAGGGTGAAGTGATTACAAATGCCATTTTCCAGACCACCTTTTTCATATGTGTATTTAGTATAAGTTTACCGTTACGATCGTATACAATTTTCGGCTGCATTGCACGGAGCACTAGCCCGGGTGTTTATGCTCCCCATCATCCCAGCCATCCCCAAGAATGATACTGTAACCGATCATTTCCAATATAGCAGAATGGTGTGAATCTTTCAATCAAAAGAGCCCGGTGCCGGATATGCCCGCACAAAATACTTTTCCGCCGGCTTTACAATTCAAACCGCTAAACTATACAATAAAGAAAAACAGGACAGGGAGCGGGGGGTAAAGTTGGCCAAAAAAGTTTTGGTTGTGGATGACGAACCTTCTATTGTGACGCTTTTGAAATTTAATTTGGAGCAGGCCGGTTTTGAAGTGCTGACTGCCTATGACGGAAAAGAAGGCTATGGTATGGCGTTGAAAGAAAAACTGGATTTTATCATTCTCGACTTAATGCTGCCGGGGATGGACGGAATGGACGTATGCAAACAGCTGCGCCAGGAAAAAGTCAACACGCCGATTTTAATGCTTACGGCAAAAAGCGATGAGCTGGATAAAATTTTGGGTCTTGAACTCGGCGCTGATGATTACATTACAAAACCGTTCAGCCCGAGGGAAGTCGTCGCGCGCGTCAAAGCGATTTTGCGGCGGGCAAAAACGGAAGAAGAAACAGATGCCGATACTGCTGTAACCATTGAAATCGGCGACCTGCGCATTTTGCCGGAACAATTTGAAGCTTATTTTAAAGGGAAAAAACTGGAGCTGACCCCGAAAGAATTTGAACTGCTTTTATATTTGGCGAATCACCCTGGGAAAGTCTTAAGTCGCGACCAGCTGCTGGATGCCGTTTGGAACTTTGATTTCGCGGGCGATACACGAATCGTGGACGTGCATATCAGCCACCTGCGCGAAAAAATTGAAGAAGATACGAAACAACCGCAGTATATTAAAACGGTCAGGGGATTCGGCTACAAATTGGAAGCCAATTGACGTCCGTATTTAAACAGGAAGGGCTTTTCAATGAACAAACTATGGATCCGCCTCACTTTGGCATTTTTAACAATATTAGCCGCCGTACTGCTCAGCATCGGCTTTTTTGTTGCCGACTTGATTAAAAATACATATATGGATATGACGAGGACGCAGCTTTCCCAGGATGCCGACCTTTTGATGAAAACGCTCCGCCCGCAAACGTTAAAAGACAAGACGGATGTGCTGCAAAAGAAGGTCAGGCATTATTATTCAAACCATGATCCGCGCATTACCATTATTGATACGAACGGCAAAGTGCTGGCCGATTCGGACGATGACCCGGCGAAAATGGAGAACCACGCAAGCCGCCCCGAATTTAAGCAAGTTGTCTATCAGCATAAAAGCAGCGGGGAGGCGATCCGTTTTAGCCATACGCTCGGGTACAACATGATGTATGTGGCAAAACCGCTGAAAGAAAACGGGAAGACCACGGCTGTTGTCCGTATTTCGATTGCGCTGGACCGGATTGATACGGTATTGGAGAGGCTGTGGTTCAGCCTTGCTGTCGCGATGGTGCTTGCCTTTCTGATTTCCGGCTGGATTAGTTATATCATGGCAAGAAAATTTACGCGCCCGATCGAGGCAAGCATCGAAGTCAGCAACCGCCTCATTGAAAAGGATTATGACAGCCGCGTCCATGTAAAAACAAGCGGAGAATTGCTGCAGCTCACAAAAGCGATAAATAATCTCGCGCATAATTTAAAACAGCAGATGGATGAAATCAAGGAAAACCAGCAAAGGCTGACTGCCGTTTTGGAAAATATGGACAGCGGTGTCATGCTCATCCAGACGTCAGGGCGGATTATGCTCGTCAATCGGGCAATGGAAGAGATGACGGGGATTTCTTCCGGCCAGCTGATCGGGAAACGCCATATTGAAGCGGGAAAAAGCTTCGGGCTCAGCCAGCTGATCGACCGCTCTTTAAAAACAGGCGAACGGTTTCACGATGAAGTGCATCTTTATTTTCCGAAAGAACGTATATTAGATGCCCACATTGCGCCTTATGTCGGTGAAAATGGGGAACTGCGCGGCGTTGTAGCGGTACTGCATGACGTCACGGAGACGAGGCGGCTGGAGCAGATCCGCAGCGAATTTGTCGCGAACGTATCCCATGAACTGAAAACGCCAATTACATCTGTAAAAGGGTTTGCGGAAACGCTCTTAGACGGCGCGATGTACGACGAAAAGACGTGCAGGGAATTTTTGCAAATCATTTATGAAGAAAGCGACCGTCTGCATAGGCTGATTTCGGACATTCTCGATTTGTCGAAAATCGAGCAGCACCGCATCCCGTTGAAAACGGAGAAGCTAAACGTCGTGGATGTGGTAATGGAGACGGTCAATACGACTCGGAAAAGGATTGAGAAGAAACAGCTGGAACTCATTTTGCCGGAGCAGAAAGCGGTCATGATGGAAGCGGACAAAGACCGGCTGCAGCAAATTATTTTGAATCTGGTCACGAACGCCATTGCCTATACGCCCGAAAAAGGCAGGATCGAAATCCGCTTGGAAGAAAGGGAAAGCGAGCTCGATTTGATTGTCAGCGACACGGGCATCGGCATTTCCAAGAAAGACTTGCCGCGCATTTTTGAACGTTTTTACCGGGTGGACAAGGCGCGGTCAAGGCAGTCCGGGGGCACCGGGCTCGGCCTTGCCATCGTCAAGCATCTTGTTGAATCGTACCACGGGAAAATCCATGTCGAAAGCGAAGAAGGAAAGGGCAGCACGTTTACCGTAACCCTGCCGAGAACACAAGAAGGGCCGGACGCCGCATAAATGGCGCCCGGACTGGCATCTAAAGGACATTTCTTTGCTTCGGGTTTGGGATCTGAAGGACATTTCACTTCTTCATTACACTTCCAAACTGCTTTGTTCCAAAATTTTCCCCTCAACGCAGGGCCCCTTTTGTCTATTTGAATGCTTTAAAAAGACATTCCCAATCGGCGCAGGTCTCCTTTTGTCTAGTTAACCGCTTCTAAAAGACATTTCCTTTCTACGCGGGTTTCCTTTTGTCTATTTAAACACTTCAAAAAGACATTTCCTTATCACCTTTTCCGCTGTTTTCTTCCCGTTCATGATGCAGTCGGCAATCCCGACACCGTAATAGGAGCAGCCTGCCAGCAGCACATTCGGATCGCTTTCGGCGAGTTTTCCGGTTAATGCTTCGATCGTTTTACGGTGGTTTAAATCGTATTTCGGCATGTTGTTCTGCCATTTTGTCACTTCCGCAGCCACCGGTTTACCAGTAACGCCCAATGCTTTTTCAACATCTTTCATGGCAGTTTTAATGAGCGCGTCTTTGTCCATCGCATTCAGACGCCCAAACCATTCCGGATCCGTACCTTTGTAAAAAAGGCGCAAAAGCAGGCGGCCGTTTTTCGAAGTGTGCGGCCATTTCCGGCTTGTCCATGTGCAGGCATCACACATAAGACCGCTGTCTTCCGAAACAATAAAGCCTGTGCCGTCATTTGGCAGTACCGCATCCGGCACATTGAACCCAAGATAGACGCTAATCAGCGAAGCTGTCTTCAATTTGTTAAATTCTTCATCTAAAGCAGCATTCCGGAGTAGCAATTGCGCGGCGGCATGCGGCAGCGCCAATACAACGACATCCGCTTCCAGTTTCCGCCCGTCCGATAACGCAACTACATACCCGTTTTCGCGCCGTTCAAGTGCAACGGCTTTTATCCCTTTTAAAATCTCCGCCCCGTCCGATTTCTGTTCCAAGCGGCCGATGATTTCAGAAAGTCCGTTTTCGAATGATACGAATTTTTTCCGCTCCGGCGACAAAAAGGCCTGCTTATGTTCGGACAAGCCTTTGATAATGCTGCCGTATTGGTTTTTATATTCAACGAGAAACGGCATCGTCGTCGCCAAAGTCAGCTCATGCAAATTGCCCGAATAAACGCCCGACAAAACCGGTGCGATTTGCTTTTCCACGAGTTCCTTCCCAAAAAAAGCCTCCAAAAACTCGCCGGCGGAACTGTCTTTTGTGAAAGATTGATTTTTTGTAAATAAGTCTTTTAATGCAACCAATTTTCCTTTCGTAGAAACGAGTTCGCTGCGGAAAAGCGCGTCAAGGCTTGCCGGGATGCCGAACACCGTTTCAGCGGGGATCGGCTTCAGCCCGTCTTCCCGGAAAAGGTACGAGATGCCGGTAGCGTTATGGCGTATCCGGTTTTGCAGCCCAAGTTCGTCTAAAAAGGCGGCCACCCCTTTTTTCCGCGCAACAATCGAGTCGGCCCCAGTTTCCATTGTAAATTCCCCGTGCCGGATCGTCCGGATTTTCCCCCCAAGCTCCGGGTTTTCTTCAACCAATGTTAAAGAAACTTTCGCCCCGGCCCGCTTGATTTGTTTTTGAAGTTCGTACAATGCGGTAAGCCCGGTAATCCCGCCCCCGATAATGGCAACTGATTTCAAATCCAATACCTCCGTTCAAATAAATTCTTCTTCTATTATAAATCAATCTGCGTTCTTCTATTTTTATTAAATTTGCCCAAAATGTGACAGCTTATCTTTTAAAAACTTACACCCGTTTCTATCATCTTTACAAACTCTTAACATTTCATTCATATCCGCTTAATACCGGGCCATTATCTTTAATAGTGTAAGGAGCAAGTAAACAAAACACAGGGGGCAATGAAATGAGAAAAAAGTTTGCAACATTATTTAGTTTATTAACCATCTTCGCGGTGATTGCGGCCGGATGCGGGAACGCAAACGGATCGCAGAAATCCGGCAGCAGTAATAGCAGCAGCGCGAAGCAGGAAAGCATTACTGCAGTGGGATCGACCGCGCTCCAGCCGCTCGTGCAGGAAGCCGCGACACAATACATGAATAACAATGCCGGGGCGACGATTAACGTACAGGGCGGCGGCAGTGGTACCGGGCTGAGCAAAGTTGTGGAAGGTGCTGTCCAAATCGGGAATTCCGATGTTTTTGCAGAGGAAAAAGATGGCATTGATGCAAGTAAAATCGTTGACCACAAAGTCGCTGTAGTCGGATTCGCGCCAGTTGTGAATAAAGGCGTCGGCGTGAAAAACATTACGAAGCAGCAATTAATCGGCATCTTTACCGGCAAAATTACAAACTGGAAAGAAGTCGGCGGGAAAGACCAGAAAATTGTCATCATCAACCGTGCGGAAGGCTCCGGCACAAGAACAGAGTTTGAAAAATGGGCTTTAGATGGCGCAACGACTGTAAAAGCGCAGGAACAGGATTCTTCCGGGACAGTTCAAAAAATCGTCAGCGAAACACCTGGGGCCATCAGCTATCTCGCATTCTCTTACATCAACGATAAAGTCCAGGCATTAAAAGTGGACGGGGTTGAACCGACGGAAGACAACGTCAAAACAAACAAATGGAAAATTTGGGCTTATGAACACATGTATACGAACGGCGAACCGAAAGGGTTAACGAAAAAATTCATTGATTACATGCTTTCGGATGAAGTTCAGAAAAACCTTGTTCCGAAACTCGGGTATATGTCCATTTCCGATATGAAAGTGGAACGTGATGCAAAAGGAAATGTAACAAACAAATAATATCCGCAATGGGAAATGGATGCCGGAGCAGCAAACCGGCATGCGGGACATGCACGGCGGTAGAACCCGCCGGCTTTGTCCGTTTTCCAGCTGCCGGAAATGAAAGGGGACAAACAGCATGAGCGAAAATGCACTCAAGTGGACAGAGCAGGCCGCCCATAAAGCAAAACCGCGTTCGAAAATCAAAATAGAACGGCGCGGCAAAATCATTACGTTTATCTGCATCGCCTTAATGGCGGTTGTCGCTGCATCGATTTTTGTTTTTGTTGCATCGAAAGGTTTAAGCACTTTCTTTGTCAACCATGCCAGTGTACTGGAGTTTTTTACCGGCAAGGATTGGGAACCGGGCAAAACGAATGCGGCCGGGAAGCCGATGGTCGGCGCCCTGCCGATGATTTTCGGTTCCTTTGCGGTCACGTTTTTGGCTGCCATCATTTGCGCGCCATTGGCGATCGGCGGAGCCATGTTTATGACGGAAATCTCTGCGAAAGCCGGGCAGAAAATATTGCAGCCGGTCATTGAATTGCTTGTCGGGATTCCTTCGGTCGTTTACGGGTTCATCGGTTTAAGCGCCGTTGTCCCGTTCATCCGGGAACATATATCGGGAAGTGGTTTTGGGATTGCTGCAGGAACAGTTGTGCTTGCGATCATGATTTTGCCGACGATGATGAGTTTGTCGGTGGATGCGATCCGTGCGGTGCCGGATTCGCTTCGGGAAGCATCGCTTGCGCTTGGGGCGACGCGCTGGCAAACGATCTATAAAGTTGTGCTGAGAACGGCGCGCCCGGGCATTTTAACGGCGGTCATCTTCGGAATGGCGCGTGCATTCGGCGAAGCGCTCGCCGTCCAGATGGTCATCGGCAACTCGGCTGTCATTCCAAAATCGTTGTTTGAGCCAGCATCGACATTGACCAGCATTTTAACGATGGGCATGGGCAATACCGTCATGGGGAGCGTCGAAAATAATGCGCTTTGGACGCTGGCGCTCATCCTGCTCTTGATGTCGCTCGTCTTTATAATCATCGTCCGCTTTATCGGCCGCAGGAGGAATGTATGATGAAAGCAAAAATTGCAGACCGTATCGCAACATCGGTTCTCTATTTGATCGCGCTGTTTATCGTGGCCATCCTCGTCGGGCTGCTCGGTTATATTCTGGCGAGTGGCGTTCCGCATATTAGTTGGTCTTTTATCACGTCTTCGCCGCAAACTTTTACAAAAGGCGGAGGAATCGGGCCGCAGCTGTTTAATTCCTTCTATCTATTAGTGCTGACAATGATAATCAGCATTCCGATCGCGCTTGGCGCAGGCATTTATATGGCCGAGTATGCGAAAAAGAACTGGCTCACGGACCTGCTCCGGACCGCGATTGAAGTGCTGTCATCCCTTCCGTCTATTGTTGTCGGGCTGTTCGGTTTCCTGTTCTTTGTCCTGTCAATGGGCTGGGGGTTTTCAATCCTGTCCGGCGCTTTGGCACTCTCGGTTTTCAATTTGCCGCTGATGGTGCGTGTTGTGGAAGATTCGCTGCGCGGTATTTCGCCGGCACAGCGTGAGGCAGGGCTTGCCCTCGGCGTATCGCGGTGGGAAACCATTAAATCGGTGATGCTGCCGGCTGCGCTCCCGGGGATTATCACAGGAATCATTTTGGCATCCGGCCGTGTTTTCGGAGAAGCGGCCGCCCTCATTTACACAGCGGGAATGAGCTCGCCGAATCTGGATTTCACAAATTGGAACCCGTTCGACGTCACTTCCCCATTAAACCCGTTCCGGCCGGCTGAAACATTGGCCGTCCACATTTGGAAAATCAACGGAGAAGGCATTATGCCGGATGCCGCAGCCGTTTCGAGCGGTGCTTCTGCGGTATTGATCCTTTTCATTCTCGTATTTAACTTTTCCGCGCGGTTCATCGGCAAATGGATCCACCGCCGGATGACGATGCATTAATGAAGGAGGAAACGAAAATGGTAGTATCGATGTTAGCCCGAAAAGAACAAGCAGTGATTCCGGCGGCCCCGCTTTCTGTAAACAAATCCCCGGAACAAGAGCCAAAAGCGCAGAAAATCGTGCTGGAAACGAAACATTTGTATGTCTATTACGGGGAAAAACCGGCGATTAAAAATGTCAGCCTTGCTTTTCCGGAACATCAGGTAACGGCATTGATCGGGCCGTCCGGATGCGGAAAATCGACTTATTTGAGGAGCCTGAACCGGATGAATGACGAAGTGGCGGGCTGCCGGATCGAAGGAGATATCCTTTATAAAGGGGAGCACCTGAACCGCCCGGGTGTGGATGTATTTGAAGTCAGGAAACATATCGGCATGGTGTTCCAGCGCCCGAATCCGTTCGCCAAATCGATTTTTGAAAATGTCGCTTTCGGCCCGAAACACCATGGCGTCAAAAAAGCGCTGCTTGAAGAAATTGTCGAGGAAAGCTTAAAGAAAGCGGCTTTATGGGACGAAGTAAAGGACCGCCTGCACACGTCCGCGCTTGCTTTATCAGGCGGCCAGCAGCAACGGCTTTGCATTGCAAGGGCACTTGCGATGAATCCGGAAGTATTGCTGCTGGACGAACCGGCATCGGCATTAGACCCGGTCTCAACAGGGAAAATCGAAGAGTTGATCGTGGAACTGAAGAAAGAATACACCGTTGCAATCGTCACCCACAATATGCAGCAGGCGGCGCGCATTTCCGATATCACCACTTTCTTTTACATGGGCGAACTGATTGAAGCGGGGGAAACTTCACAAATGTTTACGAATCCGAAGAAAAAACAAACCGAGGACTATTTATCCGGGAATTTTGGGTAAATTTTGGGAGCAAAAAGGAGAAGGCAAAATGGCGACAATGACGGAAGAGAGAACGGAAAACAAAACACTGATCCGCGCCGAACATGTGAATGTTTTTTACAAGGACTTTCAGGCACTGTATGATATCAATCTCGATATTTTACAAAATCATGTGACGGCATTGATCGGGCCGTCCGGATGCGGAAAATCGACGTTTCTCCGCACGTTGAACCGGATGAACGACCAGGTCCCCGGATTTCGCGCAGAAGGGAATATTTTCATCGGCGGCGAGAATATTTATGCCCCGAAAACGGATGTAGTAAGCTTGAGGAAAAATGTCGGCATGGTGTTCCAGCGTCCGAACCCGTTTCCAATGTCCATTTACGATAATGTCGCGTACGGCCCGCGCATCCATGGCGTGAAAAAGAAGCGTGTGCTCGATGACATTGTTGAAAAATGTTTGCGCCAGGCCGCTTTGTGGGATGAAGTAAAAGACCGGCTCCACACGTCAGCGATGGGGCTTTCCGGCGGCCAACAGCAAAGACTCGTGCTTGCCAGGGTGCTGGCGGTCGAACCGGGCATTATTTTAATGGACGAACCGGCGTCGGCGCTTGATCCGATTTCAACAGCAAAAATTGAAGAACTGATCCTGGAATTGAAAAACAACTATACGATTGTGATCGTCACCCATAACATGCAGCAGGCGGCAAGGGTTTCTGGCCATACGGCATTCTTTTTGAACGGCAGGGTCGTGGAATATGCTGAAACGAATACAATGTTTACCAATCCAAAATCGAAACAAACCGAAGACTATATTTCAGGGCGTTTCGGTTAATAGAAAGGCGGGACAATGGTGGCGCGGAAATTATTTGAAGAAAACCTGCAGGAATTGCACGAAAGCTTGTTGAGAATGGGGCTGCTTGTCGAAGAGGCCATCTATAAAAGCGTAAAATCTTTTACAGAAAACGATACCGTCCTGGCACAATCGGTCATAGAGAATGACAAAGCGATCAACCAATATGAAGTTGATATCGAAAAGAAATGTTTTGAACTGATAGCTACCCAGCAGCCGGTCGGGACGGATCTGCGGCGGATCGGCACGATGCTGAAAGTGGTCACCGACTTGGAACGGATGGGCGACCATGCGGTGAACATCGCAAAAATTGCGATTGAATTAAAGAATGACCTTTATTTAAAACCATTTGCCCGGATCCCGGAAATGGCGGAAACCGTCAAAGAGATGGTACATGAAGGCTTGAGTGCTTATATCACCCTTAATGAAGAAAAAGCGGTGGAAGTTTCCAAACAGGACGATCAGATCGACCGCGATTTCCGGATCATTTTTAACGAGCTGATGGAAGATATGAAGCAAAATAAAGCAAATATCCATCACGCATCGTTTATGATCCTCGTTCTCCAGCACCTCGAGCGGATCGGGGATTATGTCACAAATGTATGCGAATGGATCGTCTATTTAAAAACCGGTACGATCGTCGACTTAAACCGATAACCATGTGAGAAGATAAATCCAGTTGCTTGACGCTGGGTTTATTTTTTTTTAGAATAGTGAGAATATCAAAAGCCGTTCCCTTTTGTTTTGCATAGCATACAAAAAGGGAAGTTTTACGGTTAATGTTGGACAAACAGCAAGGAGGGAGCAAGATGGGAGTCCATCAATATTTTAAAAGCTTATCAGATTTGGAAAAAATTTACCGCTGCCCGGGAAAGTTTAAATTTCAGGAACACTCGGTGGCCAGCCATTCATTTAAAGTGGCCAAAATTGCCCAGTTTTTCGGCCATGTGGAAGAGCATGCTGGAAATGAAGTCAACTGGCGCCTGCTCTACCAGAAGGCGCTCAACCATGATTATCCGGAGCTGTTTACGGGCGATATCAAAACGCCAGTCAAATACTCGTCAAAAGAGCTTCACCAGCTGTTCAGCCAGGTGGAAGAGGAAATGACAAAGAACTTCATTAACGGCGTGTTCCCGGAAGAATACCGGGCCATTTATTTGAATTTGTTCAAAGAAAGCAAAGATGATACGCTCGAAGGAAAAATTTTATCGGTTGCGGATAAAGTCGATCTGCTTTACGAGTCTTTTGGGGAAATCCAAAAAGGGAATCCGGAACCACTGTTTTTGGAGATTTACGAGGAATCATTGCGGACGATCCTGCAGTTTTCGGAAATGGCTTCCGTCCGATATTTTTTGGATTCCATCCTGCCTGACCTGCTTTCGGAACGTTTTATTGAACATAGCGAGCTGCGCGTGATTACGAACGAAATCATTGAAAATGAATTCAAAAAATAATTCATTTTCAATGATTTTTCTTGTATTTTCAAGCCTGTTGTTCAACAATAAGGATAATGGGGAGAATTGGCTTGGAGTGGGGTGATTATGATCATACAACTGTTTGCGGCCGCTTTTTTTCCGTGCTTTCTTGTCATCTTTTTTACGAGGGTCACATTCAACCAGCTGATCGGTTTAGTACTGACGGTCGCGCTCATTGTCGCTTCGGTTTACAAAGGGTATACGCGCACATGGCCGGTATACATTATGGATGCAGCTTCTTTGACAATCGGATTTTATTTTGCTAATACAATGATACAGAGGGAAAAGAAGAAAAAGGGGAAGCAAAGCTAATCATGCGGTAGGGGAATGGCCTTACCGTTCTTTCGCATGGAAAGAAAAGGGAAAGTTTGTTCGCTTTTTGTTGGTGATGCAAGTAGATATGTGTTAAAATAAAAAGACCGAAAGACGATGCACCACCTTTAATGGTTTGAAATAAAAGCCGATTGTAAATGAGGAGGCACATGAATGGAACAGCGTGCTTTTGAACTTGTTTCGAAATATCAGCCCCAGGGAGACCAGCCGGAAGCGATCCGCCAGCTTGTCGAAGGCGTCCGTGCAGGCAAAAAAGTACAGACCTTGCTTGGGGCAACTGGTACGGGCAAAACGTTTACGATTTCCAATGTGATCAAAGAAGTCAATAAACCGACGCTCGTTATCGCCCATAACAAAACATTGGCCGGGCAGCTGTACAGCGAGTTTAAGGAGTTTTTCCCGAACAACGCGGTCGAGTACTTTGTCAGTTACTATGACTATTACCAGCCGGAAGCGTATGTGCCGCAAACCGATACGTATATCGAAAAAGATGCGAGTATCAATGATGAAATTGACAAACTGCGTCACTCGGCAACATCGGCCTTGTTTGAACGAAATGATGTCATCATTATCGCAAGCGTATCATGCATTTACGGCTTGGGTTCGCCGGAAGAATACCGCGAACTGGTCGTTTCCCTCAGGACGGGAATGGAAATCGAGCGGAACCAGCTTTTACGAAGGCTTGTCGATATCCAGTACGCCCGCAATGATATCGACTTCCAGCGTGGGACGTTTCGGGTGCGCGGTGATGTCGTCGAAATCTTCCCGGCCTCCCGCGATGAACATTGCATCCGCGTCGAGTTTTTTGGCGATGAGATTGACCGGATCCGTGAAGTGGATGCACTGACGGGTGAAATCATCGGGGACCGGGAGCATGTTGCCATTTTTCCTGCCTCCCACTTCGTCACGCGCAATGAGAAGATGCAAATTGCGATACGCAATATTGAAGCGGAACTGGAAGAAAGGCTGAAAGAGCTCCGCGACAACGGAAAACTTCTGGAAGCACAGCGCCTTGAGCAGCGGACCAGATATGATTTGGAAATGATGCGGGAAATGGGCTTCTGCTCAGGCATTGAAAATTATTCCCGCCATTTGGCGCTGCGCCCGCCCGGCTCGACGCCTTACACGCTACTGGACTACTTCCCAAAAGATTTTCTGCTCGTCATTGATGAGTCCCATGTTACGCTTCCACAAATCAGGGGAATGTTTAATGGGGATAGGGCACGTAAGCAGGTCCTTGTCGATCACGGCTTCCGGCTGCCGTCCGCGCTCGATAACCGGCCGCTCCGGTTCGAGGAATTTGAACAACATATTTCCCAGATGATTTGCGTTTCCGCAACACCGGGGCCGTATGAACTGGAGCATACACCGAAAATGGTGGAACAGATCATCCGCCCGACAGGCCTTTTGGATCCGAAAATCGACGTGCGCCCGATCGAAGGGCAAATCGACGACCTGCTCGGGGAAATCCAGGACAGGATTGCAAAAAATGAGCGCGTGCTTGTCACAACGTTGACGAAGAAAATGGCGGAAGATTTAACGGACTACTTAAAAGAAGTGGGCATCAAAGTCCAGTATCTCCATTCTGAAGTGAAGACGCTCGAGCGGATTGAAATCATCCGCGATCTCCGCCTCGGCAAATACGATGTAATTGTCGGCATCAACCTGCTGCGCGAAGGGTTGGACATCCCGGAAGTGTCGCTTGTCGCGATTCTTGACGCCGATAAAGAAGGGTTTTTACGTTCCGAACGCTCACTGATCCAGACGATCGGCCGCGCCGCACGGAATGCGAACGGCCAGGTAATTATGTATGCCGATACGATCACAGAATCCATGGAAAAGGCGATCAATGAGACGAAGCGGCGCCGTGCCGTGCAGGAAGCGTACAACAAAAAGCACGGCATTATTCCGAAAACAATCCAAAAAGACATCCGCAATGCGATCCATGCGACTTACGCGGCGGAGGAACCAGCAGCTTATGAAACGGAAGAAGAGAAGAAGCCGCTCACGAAAGAAGAACGTATGCGGCTGATTGCGGAACTGGAAGCGAAAATGAAAGAAGCGGCAAAAGCGCTTGATTTCGAACAGGCCGCGCAGCTCCGTGATGCCCTTTTAGAACTGAAAGCGGAAGGATGACCACAATGGTATTAGATAAAATAGAAGTAAAAGGGGCCCGCGTCCATAATTTAAAAGATATTGATGTGACACTGCCGCGGGACCAGCTTGTCGTGCTGACGGGATTATCCGGCTCCGGCAAGTCCTCATTGGCGTTCGATACAATTTATGCGGAAGGGCAGCGGCGCTATGTGGAGTCGCTATCCGCATATGCCCGCCAATTTTTAGGGCAGATGGACAAACCGGATGTCGATGCAATCGAAGGGCTGTCCCCCGCGATTTCGATTGACCAGAAGACAACGAGCCGCAACCCGCGTTCCACCGTCGGGACCGTAACGGAAATTTACGATTACTTGCGGCTGCTATATGCCCGCATCGGACGGCCGATCTGCCCAAACCACGGTATCGAAATTGCTTCGCAGACGGTCGAGCAGATGGTCGACCGCATCATGGAATATCCGGAGCGGACGCGGCTGCAGGTGCTGGCCCCGGTCGTATCGGGGAAAAAAGGCCAGCACGTCAAAATGCTCGAAAATATTAAAAAGCAGGGTTTCGTCCGTGTCCGCATCGATCACGAAATGCACGACCTCGGTGAAGACATCGATCTTGACAAGAATAAAAAGCATTCCATTGATATTGTGGTAGACCGGATTGTTGTAAAAGATGGGGTGCAATCCCGTCTTGCCGATTCCCTTGAAACGGCGCTGCGGCTTGCTGACGGCCGCGTCATCATCGATGTGATCGGCGAGGAAGAGCTGTTGTTCAGCGAGCATTTCGCCTGCCCGATATGCGGTTTTTCAATTGACAAGCTCGAGCCGCGCATGTTTTCGTTCAACAGCCCGTTCGGCGCCTGCCAGGAATGCGACGGGCTCGGCTCGAAGCTGGAAGTCGACCTCGATCTTGTGATCCCCGACTGGTCGCTGACATTAAACGAAGGCGCGATTGCCCCGTGGGAGCCGATTAGTTCGAAATATTACCCGCAGCTTTTAAAATGCGTGTGCGAACATTTCGGCATTGACATGGACACACCGGTAAAAGATTTGCCGAAGCACCAGATGGATAAAATTTTATACGGCTCGGGCACGGAACGAATTTATTTCCATTATGAAAATGATTTCGGCCAGGTGCGCGACAACTATATTGAGTTTGAAGGCGTAATCCGCAATATTGAACGCCGTTATCACGAGACAAGCTCCGATTTTACGCGCGAGCAGATGGAAAAATACATGGCCGAGCAGCCGTGCCCGAAATGCAAAGGCTACCGCCTGAAACCGGAAAGCCTTGCAGTGAAAATCAACGGGAAACATATCAGCGAAATCACGGATTATTCGATTGCGGAAGCCCGCGATTTTTTCACACATTTGGATTTGACGGAAAAAGAGCAGGCAATCGCAAGGCTGATTCTCCGCGAAATTGATTCCCGCCTCGGTTTTTTGGTCAATGTCGGCCTCGATTATTTGACATTGAGCCGTTCTGCCGGGACACTTTCCGGCGGGGAAGCGCAGCGTATCCGCCTCGCCACGCAGATCGGTTCGCGGCTCACAGGGGTGTTGTATATTCTTGATGAACCGTCGATCGGACTGCATCAGCGCGACAATGACCGCCTGATTGCAACGCTCAGAGAAATGGCCAATATCGGCAATACCCTGATTGTCGTGGAGCATGATGAGGATACGATGCTCGCCGCCGATTATTTAATCGATATCGGACCGGGGGCGGGCGTCCACGGCGGACAGGTCGTTGCAGCGGGAACGCCGCAGGAAGTGATGGCGAACCCGGATTCGCTGACCGGACAATATTTGTCAGGAAAGAAATTTATTCCGCTGCCTGCCAAACGCCGGAAAGGGGACGGCCGTTTTATTGAGGTCAGGGGGGCTAAGGAAAACAATTTAAAAAATATCAATGTCAAATTTCCGCTCGGTACGTTTATTGCCGTTACAGGTGTGTCCGGTTCCGGAAAAAGCACGCTCGTAAACGAAATCCTGTATAAGGGGCTTGCGCAAAAATTGTACCGCGCAAAAGCGAAGCCGGGCGCCCATAAAGAAATCAAAGGCATCGAACATTTGGACAAACTGATCGACATTGACCAGTCTCCGATCGGAAGGACGCCGCGTTCGAACCCTGCCACCTATACCGGCGTGTTCGATGATATCCGCGAAGTGTTCGCATCCACCAATGAGGCGAAAATCCGCGGCTATAAAAAAGGCCGCTTCAGCTTCAATGTAAAAGGCGGCCGCTGTGAAGCCTGCCACGGCGACGGGATTATCAAAATTGAGATGCACTTTTTGCCGGATGTATACGTACCGTGTGAAGTGTGCCACGGGAAACGGTATAACCGCGAAACGCTCGAAGTGAAATACAAAGGCAAAAATATTGCCGATGTGCTCGATATGACGGTCGAAGATGCGATTGCCTTTTTTGAAAACATCCCGAAAATCAAGCGGAAGCTGCAAACGATATTCGACGTCGGCCTCGGATATATCAAACTCGGGCAGCCGGCAACAACATTGTCCGGCGGCGAAGCCCAGCGTGTGAAACTCGCTTCCGAACTGCACAGGCGCTCGACCGGCCGTTCTTTCTACATTTTGGATGAACCGACAACCGGCCTCCATGTCCATGATATTGCCAAGCTATTGGATGTGCTGCAAAGGCTGGTGGACAACGGCGATACCGTTCTTGTGATCGAGCATAACCTGGATGTCATCAAAACAGCCGATTATATTATCGACCTCGGCCCTGAAGGCGGGGAAGGCGGCGGAACGGTTGTCGCCACCGGCACCCCGGAAAAAGTCGCCGACAATCCGGCCTCATATACCGGAAAATATTTAAAACCGATTTTGGAACGCGACCGGGCAAGAATGGAAAAACAAATGGAAAGCCTGGCGCGCTGAGCACAATTAACAGGCTTCCTCCTGCAAATGCAGGGGGAACCTGTTTTAAAAAGGCAATGGCGATATGATTAGATATCTCGTGAGATATGCGGGACTTATACGTGAAAAGCGAAAGGACTCCGGTGGAAGAAACAGTAAAAATTTGATAAAGCTTAAAATAGATAGTCTGGAACCATTTTGAGATAGAACCAGCTTGACACTTTTTAAAGAAGTATTTGAATTCTAATGTAAATAGACATATAATGAGAAAAGATTGGGGAAAAATAATAGAAGATGTCACATTATGAAAAATTAATGCCTATTACTTAACAGGGAGAGAACTGTATGAAAAAGGTGATCACATACGGAACATTTGACCTTCTTCATTGGGGGCATATCAATTTATTAAAACGCGCAAGGGAGTTGGGCGATTATTTAATCGTCGGCCTTTCAACGGATGAATTTAACGAAATTAAAAATAAAAAATCATACCACAGCTACGAAAACCGGAAATTAATTCTGGAAGCGATCCGTTATGTTGACGAAGTAATTCCGGAAAACACTTGGGAACAAAAAATAGACGATATTAAAAGGCACCATGTGGATATATTTGTCATGGGCGATGACTGGAAAGGCAAATTTGACTATCTGAAGGATTACTGTGAAGTGGTTTATTTGCCGAGAACAGTCGGAATTTCAACTACAAAAATTAAGCAGGATCTTTTCTCCGTGAAAAATGGTTAGGGAACTGTTTATTTCTTTATACTTATTGCTTTTCCGGATCATCTTTTTGATGTGCAGTATATTTCCGGTAAAAAGAAAAGTTACATTCGTTGCTTCATTTAAGCAAAATAGTTTACATGTATATGAAGAATTGAACAAGCATTCAAATCCGTATCAAGTTACTTTCGTTTGCACTTCTTCTTGCTATCAGCAGGTGGTTAAAGAAGTCCGGCAAGGGAAAGTATTTCTTTTTGAGCCGAAAAATCCGTGGCATTTTATCGGCAGTGTGTACCATATTGCCACTTCCCAATTTGTGATTGTGGATAATTACTATGGCTTTCTGGCAGCTGTCCGTTTTAAAAAAGAGGTGGAATGCATCCAATTATGGCATGCCGCAGGAGCCATAAAAACATTCGGCCTGGAAGATAAAAATATTCATAAACGGAGCAAAGGCGCTCTGAAAAGATTTAAAAAAGTGTATGCACAATTTGATCATGTTGTGGTTGGTTCTGAGAAAATGAAGCGTATTTTTATGAGGGCGTTCGGGCTTTCTCCTGAAAATTTTCTTTATACGGGCATTCCGCGGACCGATCTTTTTTTTAATGAGAATAAGAAAAAAGATGTTATTGAACAGATTTATTACAAGTATCCCGCTTTGGTGAATAAAAAAGTGATTCTGTATGCACCAACGTTTCGTGATGGTCAAATTGAGACATTTGAAATGAAATTGGATATAAAACAGATGTACGAAGCGTTACATGATGAATATGCTTTAATCGTAAAATTGCATCCTGCTATTAAAAAAAGTACAGGTATGTCACAGTATCCTGATTTTGTCGTTGATTGTTCCGAAGACGATGACGTCAATGAACTTTTATTGATTACCGATATTTTAATTACAGATTATTCTTCGATCCCTTTTGAATTTTCTATATTAAACCGCCCGATGATTTTTTATCCGTATGATCTTGAAAATTATCAAGCCACACGTGGTTTTTGGGAGCCATACAATCAATTGGTGCCGGGGCCGATTGCTTATCATACAGGGGAAATCATTG
>Ga0207747_1000506_pt1 | contig 43266 bp, 30 predicted proteins | sample HigsolmetaGSP11D_FD_184839 | JGI IMG/M metagenome (GOLD analysis project Ga0207747, IMG submission 184839) | High solid enriched microbial communities from the Joint BioEnergy Institute, USA - SP1-1-D (SPAdes) | ecosystem: Engineered > Bioreactor > SSF (Solid state fermentation) > Aerobic >...
CTACCCAGACAGTCGCCCAGAACATCGGCTTTGCTCTTTCCATCCGTGGAGTGCCTGGGCGGGAAATTGAAAAGCGGGTGGCGGAGCTGTGTGAGATTGTGCAGCTCACTGGCAAGGAAAATCATTATCCGCATGAGGTGTCAGGGGGGCAGCAGCAGAGAGTCGCGCTGGCTCGCGCCTTGGCGAACAAGCCCGAGATCTTGCTAATGGACGAGCCTCTATCCGCGCTCGATGCCAAGATCCGGACTCATCTGCGCGCCGAAATTCGGGCCATCATCAATCGTCTGGTATTACTACAATCTACGTCACCCACGACCAGGAAGAGGCCCTCACGATGTCTGACCGCATCGCGGTCATGGAGGGTGGGGTGATCCGTCAGGTCGGTACGCCGATAGAAATTTACAATCGCCCTGCCGACAGCTTCGTTGCCGGTTTCATTGGCGAAAGCAACATCCTGCCGGCGCGCGCTACTGGCTGCGGCAGCATCCTTGTTGCCAGCCACGCCAGCCCGATCGAAGCGACGGGGCAGTATCTTCCGGAAGGCGAATGCGTTCTGTGCATTCGGCCGGAACACATCGAGATCGACCCCTACGAAGAAGGCAACGGTCGTCCTGCGGCTATCGTTCGGGGGCTCACTTTCAAAGGCCAGCTCGTACGCGCCGACATTACAACGGAGGACGGGTTCCTTCTCTTCGTCGACAAATGGTCTGCTGACTGGGACGCAACTCAGATTTCGGTTGGCGACAAGGTTTGCTGGTCCATCAAACCTGGGCGCGCGCTTGCATTTCCTGCGGATGGCCGGCTGGAGCCGCGGCGGTGGTAATGCGCAACCTGCCAACGCATATCATCGGCGTTATCGTCAGTCTGCTGCTGACGCTATTCATTCTGTACCCGCTCGCCGCTGTTTTGGTCGAGAGCTTCGTCGTGGTGCGCCCAATGCACCTCGACGAACTCAAGGAGATGACGGAGGAGGCGCTCGCCTACCTCCCAGAGGATCGCCGAGAGCGGCAGATCCGCGCGTGGGGCGCCAGCGCCACGCCAACCCAGGCGCTGGAAGCAACGGCTGCCACGCTTGAGCTGATCGGGCACCCGCCGTCCTGGGATCGCACAGACCGATATGAACGCCAAAGGGCTGCGGCCGAGCAGGCGGTGGCCAGTCTCGATCCTGCCGACCGGAAGCGTTTCGAGGCGGAATACCCGCTTGTGCTGGTCATGCTGCACAAGCGCATTCCCCTTGCTTTCATGATCCGGGACAAAATTCCCAAGGAAAAGTTTGACGGGCTGCGCGAAGGATCGATCAAAGCATTCGGCCTTGATCAATATTCGAAAATTTTCATCGAGCCACGACTTGCCCAGGCAGCCCGCAATAGCCTCGTTCTCGGTGTCATCACCGGCATCCTTGCCACCGCGCTCGCCTTTGCGATCTCTTACGGGATCAACCGGGGCGGCATGCCTCTGCCCAATCTCGTCCGCTATGGCACCCTGACGCCCCTGGTTTCGCCGCCGATCATCGTCGCGTTTGCGACAATCCTGCTGTTCGGGCGCGAGGGGCTCGTAACGCGCACCTTGCTCGAAGAGACCCTCGGCTGGATCAACGCCGATCAAACCAATCTCTACGGTTGGGGAGGGGTCATCATTGCCCAGACGCTGTCCTTCTTGCCAGCAGCCTTCATTGTGCTCGACGATGTGATGGCCAAACAGGAAGGCCGGCTGGAGGATGCCGCAGCCATCCTCGGAGCCGGCGCCGGGCAAACCTTTCGGCGTGTGACGCTGCCCATGGCTCAGCCGGCTCTGATCAAGGCCTTCATCGTCGTGTTCGTGATGAGCATGACTGACTTCGCCAATCCGCTCACCATCGGGCGTGGAATGCCGGTCCTGGCCGGAATTCTGTACGATGAAATGATCGGCTTCCATAATACCCGCCTCTCGGCGGCACTTGCCGTTTGGCTGATCACTCCGGCGGTCGCGTTTTCTCTGCTGTCGGGCCGGATCGGGCGGCGCAAGCGCTACAGTACCGATGGCAGGAACGCTGGGCGTTCGGAGCTGCCCATTCCTGCGGCGGCACGGATCGGTCTGATCGCGGTCACCTATTCGGTACTTGCCCTGATTGCGGTCGTTTACGCCACCGTGGTTGTCGGCTCGTTCGTCCGGATGTGGGGCGTCGATTACTCCTTCACGCTCGGCTGGTATTTTCCGGAATATGCAAACACCGCCGGCTTTGCTTCCGGTTATCGTGGTCTCGAGTCGGTGTGGTTCAGCCTTAAGATCGCAGCTATTGCAGCTCCTATTGGCGGCCTTTTGGCGGCGGTAATCGCATTTCTGGCGGAGCGCACCTGGTTGCCCGGCCGTAACCTCATTGCGCTGACCACGTTGCTGCCCGCTGCGATTCCGGGAGTTATTTTCGGTATCGGCTACATTATCGCGTTCAACCTGCCTTTCGGCATCCGTTCTTTGTCGCTGACCGGAACAGTGACAATCATTATTCTGAACATTTTGTTCGCAAATTTGTTCGTTGGCGTTCTTGCAGTACGCGCGACCCTTCAGCGATTGGATACCTCAATTGACGAGGCAGCCGAGATTCTTGGCGCGTCGATCGGCCAGCGCTTCTTTCGGGTTATTTTGCCGATGATGTGGCACGCCGCGTTGCTCGGCGCGCTCTACATCTTCGTACATGGAATGACCACGCTGTCGGCCGTGATCTTCCTCATTAGCCCAGGAACCCGGCTTGCCTCCTATGCGATCTTCGACAGCGTACTGAACGCCTACTACGGCTCTGCCTGCGCCATGAGCGTAGCCATCCTTGTCATCGTCTTCGCGACCATGGGCGCCATGTGGCTGCTAGAGCGACGCGGCCCAATGTGGATGCGGCTGGGAGCAGAGGCTTCCGGGCGCATTTGAGACGAACACAAAACAATCGGCAATTTTGGAGATCCACACCCATGCGGAGTGTTCGTAAGAAGCACACACTTCAGTACGATCAGGACCTGCTACGGCGGGACGAGATCGTTTTCATGCACCAAGCAGGATCCACGCCCTGCCTCGCAGCTATCGCCCGTGCTGAGGGTATATGGTTGGAGGATGTTTCCGGACATCGCTTTATCGATCTGCACGGCAACAACACCCACCATATCGGCTACGGCCATCCGCGCCTGGTCGAGGCGATTACGCGGCAGATCCGGACACTTCCGTTTACACCGAGGAGATTTACGGATCAGCCGGCCGTCGAACTCGCCGAGAAACTCTGCGCGATATGGCCAAGCGGCAAAGGAAAGGTTCTGTTTGCCACGGGTGGATCAGACGCCATCGAGATTGCGCTGAAGATCGCGCGGGTAGCGACAGGCCGCTATAAAACCCTTTCCTTTTACGGCTCCTATCACGGCAGCGGGTTCGGTGCGCTCAGCGTTGGCGGGAGACCCAATGATCGGCCTCAACGCCTTGGACCCCTGCTGACGGGCGCCTTGCATGCGCCGCCCTACTACCGTTCGGGAAAGCTGAGAGGAGGGCTCGCCCCTGACGCGGAGCAGTGGGCTGAGCATTCGCTCGAATGCATTCGCACAATCTTCCACTATGAAGGCGGTGACATCGCCGCCTTCATTGCGGAACCTATCCGCAACACACCTTATGTGCCGCCCTCGTGGTTCTGGCCCGAGGTGCGGGCCCTTTGCGACCGCCATGGCACGCTTCTGATTTTCGATGAGATCCCGACAGGTCTTGGCAAGACTGGTCGCATGTTTGGGAGCCAGTACTCCGGGGTTCCGCCAGACATTACTGTGCTCGGCAAGGCACTCGGTGGTGGGATGCTGCCCATCGCTGCGGTTATCGCGTCGGAAGTCCTCGACTGCGCAAAAGACTTGTCACTCGGGCATTACACGCACGAAAAGAACCCCGTAACCGCCTGCGCTGCGCTCACGACTCTTCAGATTATCGAGGAAGAGGGACTGGTGGAGAATGCGCGGCAGGTCGGAGAATGGGCTCTCGCCCGCCTGCGCGAAATTGGGGATCGCTCGCCACTGGTCACGGGCGTCCGGGGCAAGGGACTCTTGCTTGCTTTCGACGTGTGCGACCATCCTCATTCCGGGCTGACAGAAGGAGATATCGCGGCCAGTCTTGCGCGCAGGCTCTACGCTGCCGGCGTAAGCCTTTCGGCGTCATCTGACGGCGTGTTGAGCATGTCGGCGCCCCTGGTGATCAGCCAGAGCGAAATGGAAATCGTGCTGGATCGCGTGGAGACCGCATTACGGGAGGAAGCCTCCGCGTTGGGCTTAGTTTGAGGCGTTGGTCTTTCGCTTGTAGGCCTTTTGATAAGGCATTAGCCTCTATTTCTAGAGCCTGCTCTGCAAAGGATCTGATTTGCCCTTAGATATCTGCGTCGCGCAGCAATGCCATGGTTCGTGAAAGGCGCGTTGCCAAATTCGTCGCAGCGATACGATGAATGTTGCTGACAAGGGCTGGCTGAGACTTTTCGAGCTCGGCCAGTGTCCGCCGGTTGATTTCAATTAGTCTACAGTCTTGTTCTGCAATCACCTGGGCGGTTCGCTTCTCTCCGGCATAAAAAGCTATTTCACCGACCACGGCCCCGGGCAAAATTCTTGCAACGGGAATTTTGCTGCCATCCGGTCGCACGTATTCGACACGCAGTGAACCGCTCATCAGCACAAGAAGGTCATCGGCCTCGCTGCCCTGTTCAATGACAATTTGATCTTTCGAGACTTCGAAAACCTTGAAAAGGTCCGACGGATCGAGTGGCCGAGCAATCCGCCGAAGCTCGTCCAGGATGGCGGTATCAGGCTGGGCGCAATCCTGTCCCACAACGCCGAAAAGCAGCCTGTCTTCGACGAACTGTAAGGCGTCGTCCATATGCTCGAAGAGAAGCGGGGGTGATGCATCTTTCAAAACTCCGGTCCGGTCCAATGTTTGGAGCAATGTGTTGGAGAGGCCGCAGAAGACTAGCACGACCCGGTGGGCAGCGCAGAGCTGAACGAGGCGGCGAAGCGCAAAAGCTGCAGAAGCATCGATGCCCTGTACGCGTCTGAAGTTTACGAGGAGGAATTCCTTCGATCCCGCGGTCAAGACCTCCGAAATCTCTGCAAGCAGGCGGTGGGCCGTCCCGAAGAAAAGATATCCTGAAAGTTCATAGATCGCGAGTCGGTCGCCTCGCTCCGCGAGCACCTCGAGGTCTCGCTGACCGCGTTCAACACCGGACCGTTTTCTGGCGCCGGTCGTTTTCAAACGCACCACATCCACTCGCGAATAGGCGAAGATGAAAAGGAGTGAGGCCGCGATGATGCCGGTAGCAATGGCTTGAAGGAAGCCGATCGTGGCCGCTACGGCGAGGATTAAGATGACAACAAGAAAGTCGCGCAGAGGCAGACGGCGCGGCTCGACCCACAGCCAGGTGGCTAGAAGGTCGATACCGAGAAACGCGATCACCGCTGCAAATCACCGATCGGCAAAATGGACAGATAGGTCGTCCCTAGAAAAAGTACGGCGACCGTGACCAGCGCCACGGATAGGCCAGCGAGTCGTCCGGTGATGTTCAGCGCCTTGGCGAAAAGTGTCTGGCTCAGGAGATGGTAGCCGACCATCCCGCCAACCAACGACGCAGCAAGATTGGCGATCCCGACGCCACGCAATTCTCGGTTCGGATCAATGTCCTGACCCGTCGCCAATTTAAGTCCGGAAACATTGAGTAACGAACCGATGGTCGCCATGCCGATAACGGTGAGGACTGATGGCAATTGGGTTGCCACGAGATCCCACCGTGCTTGGAAGAAAATTCTAGGATCGAGAGAGCTGTAGAGGTTTGCTTTCTCAAACGGACCGAGGAGAAGGCCGTGTGTCTCGGCCGTGGCGAGATCGATGCCGAGAAGCCAGATCGCGCCGTAAAAGCACAGTACGGCGACGACAAAGTTACCGCGATATAGAATAGGACGGCTGCGATGAGCCAAGGTACCCATTTTTCCGGATTGCCAGGTGCGAACAGAACGTTTGCCGACCAAATGCTTACGTTGTCCCTGAGCGCCATGCCGATGGCGCCGGTCACAAGGAGATATCCGGTCGCCGCAAGGAATCCGCCGAGCACCGGATATGGAATGAAGCGAACGACATGCCCGAACCGCAAATGCCCGAAGATGATCGTTGCCGCGCCAGTGGCGGCTGAAGCGACAGCGACCAATACGGCGATCGTTGCGAACAAGTCGTCGGTAGTCGGATCTTGCCAGCCGGTTGCAATGGATACTCCGGCCAAGGAGAGGATGAGCGCCGTCACGTCCTGCGGCTGAACGATAGTGCCGCGATAGGACAAGGTGAACGCGCCGACAACGGCCATGACTGCCGCGCCGGCAAGAGTCAATCCGATGCCCCGACTGAGGAAGGGCGCAAGGTCACCGGTATAGATAATCGCTGTGAAGGAGATCGAAAAAACGATGGCCGTGAGGCCGATGATGAGGCCGGAAAGGCAGGACTTCAAAGGGTCTGAAATCATTGCAGCGCTCTAATGCCCCAAAAGGATTTGGGCTAAGGCTTTGCTCATCTGCTCGGCGCCTCCGTCTTCGTTGGCAGACTGCAACATGACCGACATGCCAGAAGTAGAAACATCGACGAGTATATGGAGGCAAATGTCGGGCAAGCATATCGCACGAATTACGGCAGGCTAATCTAATCAATAGCTCCTGATGTGATCAAGCTATCAGATAATCGGCGTGCAGAGTGTATCAGAGATCGTCCGGTTAGCGGACTGATTTGATCGCTTCCATTCGTATTCCGACGACGAAAACTTCCGACAGAAATAGCGTGCCTGCTCGGGTGCTGACCAGTGCCAAGGGAGACCCGACCCCACTGAAGGTCGTGGGATCACATTAAGGGCGGGGAGGTTCCCTTCTGATGGTCTTTGCCGAGTGAGCAGGCAAACGGCATATGTCAAGGTTGTCCATCAATCCCGGCGCTGGCCGGCTCTCATTAGATTTTCTTATGCCCCCCTTAAAGAAAATATTGTTTGTCGCCAGATCGCTACTGCCGTTATGCATCCCGCCGAAACGTCGTTCGCCCAGCTAGATGCCGGGATCGAATTCGGTCTTCTGTATACACAACACGGGGCAGCAAGCGTTTTAATGAGAGGAGCTGCATCCTAAAAAGAGCATAAATATATGGATGCTCGGATACTAGCTGCGCTCAAATATATCGAGCAAGATCTCTCGGAGCAAATTGAGCTGGAAGAGGTTTCCAGAAAAATCGGGCTCAGCAAATTCTATTTCGAGCGCCTTTTTCACGCGGAAGTAGGTGAATCGTTCTACGCCTACCTCAAGCGTGTGAGGTTGCATCACGCAGCACGCCGCCTGAAACGGACAAGTCAGTCTGTCTACGAAATAGCTGTAGCCTATGGTTATACTAGCAATGCTACGTTCTCGCGGGCATTCCAACGCTTCTTTGGCGTTTCCCCCACTCGATATCGCAAAGAACTTTGGGGGGCGTGAGGACTCATTTGATGATCCGCCGAAAATCGAAATTCGGGAGATAAAGCCCTATTACTGTATTTTTGCGCGATATTGTGGGCCTTATGAAAGAATTCGGGATTGGTGGTGCGATTTCATCGGGCGGTTGCCTGCTTCCCTTCACAACAACGAGTCGGGCGGAGTACGCTTTATGGGGCGAATTTACGACGATCCTCGTGTGACGCCCGCAAACGAACTTCGATACGACTGCTGTTACGTTTTCACAGATCTTCAGGATTCCCGAATTGAGTCGGACGATTTGAGGTATCGGCTCATAATCACAGATCCTGGGCTGTACGCTGCGGTTGACAACAGCGTCCGCCCCCGGCCTCGGTCCGCAGTGTATTCCTATATCCTCGACAGATGGTTACCGAGAACAATTTACCAATACTCGGACCTTCCAGGATTGGAATTTTTTACGGGTTGCCCGATCGACGCGAACAGTACCGAAGCGCCCGTATGCACCATGCTTGTGCCACTTGAGTAACATTGGAAGCCTCGCAAGGGGTCAAGAGCAAGAACGGCAAAACGCTTTTGACGAATGCTGCTAACAAGCTGAATCGTTCGAAAAGGCGACCGAATGAACAAGGGCCTTAGTTGCTCGCCGAAACGTTTTTGGGTTTCGTAGTTGAGGAGAGACCAATGAGCCTTCGCATCAATGACATTGCTCCAGATTTCACGGCCGAGACGACCCACGGCACGATCCGGTTCCACGAATGGATCGGCGATAGCTGGGCCGTCTTGTTTTCGCATCCCAAGAATTTTACGCCGGTATGCACGACCGAGCTCGGAACGATGGCTGGCATCGCACCCGAATTCGAACGGCGCAACGTCAAGATTATCGGCATCTCCGTTGATCCCGTTTCGGATCACGCGAAGTGGCAGGAGGACATCAGGATCGCGACGGGCCATACCGTAGGCTATCCCTTAATCGGTGATCGGGATCTCAGGGTGGCCAAGCTGTATGGGATGCTTCCTGCCGAGGCGGGTGACAGCTCCGAGGGCCGGACGCCGGCCGACAACGCGACGGTGCGCTCGGTCTTCGTGATCGGCCCGGTAAGAGAATCAAGCTGATCTTGACCTACCCGATGACGACGGGACGGAACTTCGACGAAATTCTGCGGGTCATCGACTCAATGCAGCTGACGGCGAAGCACCAGGTGGCAACGCCGGCAAACTGGAAGCAGGGCGATGACGTGATCATCACGCCAGCCGTCAGCAATGATGAGGCCGTATCTCGCTTTGGATCATTCAAGGCGGTGCTTCCCTACCTGAGACTGACGAAACAGCCGAGCGCGTAATCAGCTGAAGCTTCTCTCGCGGAAAGTGGACTGATCGCCTTTCGGCAGGAAGCCGGCTTGTCCGTTTGCTGCCGTCGCGCTGCTCGCTGGCATCTTTGAGGGGGTGGCAATCACCAGTGCGCGACGGCCAGCTTGCCCCGTGCATTCCTGCAAGAAGGTTGCCGTGTCTTCTAACCCGCGAGTCCGACGAGGTAGACCAGGGAATTGGGGGAACGATAGTGTCCGCTTCTCTAGCTAACTGGAAGAAAGGAAAATTATTCATTCATGCGGATCGTTCTCCCCAAAACCGTCCAGGCTGCTCGACCGCGAACCTTGCGTCGCCTGCAAATAAACGGGCCGGCTCGATCGGCATGGCGCCATCGGAGCGGCGGAAGAAAAGTCCTTCTATTCTACGCCAATATCAGCTCGCGTTGCTGGCTGGTGTCAGCACGGCGGTCCTGGCGAGCATTGCATGCCCCGCGTTGGTTCAGGCTGAGACGGTGGTGCATGGCGAACATACCATTACCAATGACCGTACCATCAACGACCTCCTGATCGTCGGCAAGGAGGAAAACGGCACGCTGACCGTTTTGAACAATTATCAGTATTACGGTCTATCGACTACAGGTGGCATCATCCTTGGCCAGAATGCGGGTGTCCAGGGCAAAGCGATCGTTCAGGGCGAGTACGGTTACTGGGTGAATTCTCCCAGCCAAGGCCAGCCACTCATTATCGGTGACCAGGGTCAAGGCTTTATCGTTATCCAACAAGGAGGCCATTTCAAGCACCAGAACGCATCGTCAGAGGTTTATATCGGTCGGGGAACAAACTCCTCCGGCAGGATCACTCTAACGAACGACGGCTCCTATTTTTATGCGGCTAGCGGGGCGAACCTTTATTTTGGCTTCGGCGACGACAGCGAGGGATATATCGAGATCCTCGATGGCGCCTTTGCGGAGACCGGTTCGCCCATGCTTGGATTCGGGGAGAAGGGTTACGGCGAGGCGATCGTGTCCAGCGGGGGGACATGGCACCTCTGGAACACGGCTTATGTCGGATACAGTGGAGTGGGTTACCTGGAAATCAGCAGCAACGGAAAAGTCTCTCTTAATGAGGAGGAAGGCCGGAGAAATAGTCTTTTTGTCGGTTACACGGAAACCGGCGATGGCACTGTGAAGGTGTCAGATGGCGGCGTTCTAGATGTGGGTAAGGACCTCAACGTCGGCTACGAGGGCACCGGCACGATGGAGATAATATTCGGCGGCGAGGTGCGAGCAATCGCGGCGCCGTCGGCCTGGTCGGGGGCTCCAATGGCTATGTCATTATTTCCGGCGAGGGCTCTTCCTGGACGCTGAACGACGTATTGAACATAGGCGGCTATGAGGGAGATAAAGGCAACGGCGAAACTGCGGAGGGTAAGGTTGAAGTTACCAATCAGGGCAATCTGACGAGCGGGAATTTGTACATCGGTGCAGGGCCCGAGGCTGAGGGCGCACTGATCGTCTCCAAAGGCGGCACGGTGGACGCCAACGATCTTGATATTGGCCGCACCAGCGAGGGCCAGATGACCATCAGTGAGGGGGGGAAGGTCGAGAACTCTCGTAGTTCCATCGGTTTCGGAGCGGATTCGGAAGGAAAAGTTACTGTCACAGGTGAAGAAACGCTATGGAGCCTGTCATTCCTTGCCGTCGGCTACTTCGGCGAAGGACACTTGACTATCGAAGATAGGGGCAAGGTTGAAAGCGCTGAAGGCTACCTTGGTTTCGATGATGGCGGCATCGGCACCGTTGTTGTCACTGGCTCAGATGAGAAGGGCAACCGCTCGACTTGGAAGTTGAGCAACAAGCTTTACATCGGGGGCTCTGACGAAGGCAAAGGCGAAGGACACCTGATCATCGAGGAGGGAGGGTTAGTAGACGTCCAGAACGCTTTAGATGTCGGCCGCAATGGTGTGGGGAGCTTAACAATCGAGTCCGGCGGGAGTGCCAAGAGCGGTTCCAGTTCCATCGGTGTCGAAGCAGCCTCAAAGGGGACAGTTACTATATCAGGAACCGGCTCGATCTGGAACGTAACGCGTGACCTCTATGTCGGCGGTTACAGTGGCAATGGCGAAGGACACCTTATCGTCAAGGACGACGGCCAATTAACTACCACCAGGTACTTGGATATCGGCAGGCTCGGCCACGGAGTGCTAAGGGTCGAGTCGGGCGGCAAGGTAATAACCGGCGACTCGAGCAGCATCGGTTGGGGACAAGGCTCGACAGGCGAAGTTATTGTGACCGGCCCCGGTTCAATATGGGAGCTGAGCGGTACACTTTATGTCGGCGCTGGTTGGGAGAAGACAGATGCGGAGGGGGAGGGATACCTGACCATTGCCGACGGTGGTAAGGTGGTGGCCAGCAATGTCGTAATCGCGAATCGCAACAAGACAACTGGTGTTCTGGCCATTGGTGCTCAGCCCGGTGATCCAGCTGCTGATCCCGGATTTCTCATGGTGGACGGCGGCACGGTAAGTTTTGGTAGCGGAAACGGTACTCTTGTCTTCAACCATCGCGGTTTGAATTACGAATTCTCCCCCGGTATTTCGGGCTCTGGCAGCATCAATCATCTTGCCGGGACGACCATTTTGACCGGCGATAGCTCAAAATTCTCCGGGACCACATCTGTTAGCGGCGGCACGCTCACGATTGCGAACAACCTGGGCGGCGATGTGAATGTCTCGCAAGGGGGCACGGTCACTGGCGGCGGCACCATTCTGGGGAACCTGGATTTGGAAAATGGCGGCATCCTCTACGGGGATGGCCAGACCCTGACCATCAATGGCGATGTCACGATGGACGCATCGAGCATCGTGGAGGTCAAACTAGGCAACCCTAACAATACTCCTCTTTTCGATGTGGGGGGAGCCTGACGTTGAACGGCACGCTGAACGTGGTCAATATCGGCGAAGCTGGCGTCTACCGCCTATTCGACTATGACGGCGCATTGTACGGCAACGGGTTAATTATTGGGCAGGTTCCGGAGGGCATCAATCCCGCCAATTTGGTCATCGTGACCGGAAATTCCCAGGTTAACTTGGAGTTCGCAGGCAACTACGTGTTCCAGTATTGGGACGGCAGCAACACCCAAGCCAACAACAAGGTCGACGGCGGCAGCGGAACCTGGGATGCTATCACGCATAACTGGACAACGTCTGATGGTGCGCATAACGGCGCGATGCAGCCGGTTCCGATCTTCGCCATCTTCAAAGGGGATGCCGGCGAGGTGAAAGTGGACCACCTGCACGGCTCGATCAGCGTCGCCGGCATGCAGTTCATGACCTCCGGCTATGTGATCACTGGTGACCTGATTAAGCTAGCCGGTGAGGGTGAAACCATCATCAAGGTCGGTGACGGGACGGACGCGGGCGCGGAATACGTGGCGACGATCGAGTCCGAGCTCACCGGTGAAAGCAAGCTGGTGAAGACGGATCTCGGCACGCTGATCCTTGCTGGCGAAAACACTTATACAGGCGGAACGGAGGTTAAAGAGGGAACGCTGGCACTGTCGGGCGATGGCTCGATCGAGAATTCGGCCTACGTCCAGATTGGCGCGAACGGCATTTTCGACATTTCGGACGCGGGTGGCGGTGCGACTATCGGCGGCCTCAAGGGCGATGCCGGCGGCATGGTGATGCTGGGCAGCCAGACGCTGATTGTCACCGGCGATGGCGAAACCTATTCGGTGATCTCCGACGGCGGCATTAAAAGCGGCGAGGGGGGCAACCTCGTCGTGGAGGGGAAGCTGAAGCTGGGCGGCGTCAACACCTATACCGGCGAGACGACGATCCAAAACGGCGGCACGCTTTACCTTGTTGACTCGGGTTCGATTGCAAACTCTGCTGGCGTCACGATCGCGGAGGGATCTGCTTTCGACATTTCCGGTACGTTTGGGGGTGCGACTATCAAGGCGTTAAACGGTAGCGGCGCCGTTTATATTGGCAGCAAGACGTTGACGATTACCTCGGGCGTCGAATACGACGGCATCATTAAGGATGGTGGATTTACCGAAGCAACCGGCGGTGGACTGACGGTTTCCGGTGGTAATCTGATCCTTAAAGGCCACAACACCTATACGGGGCTGACGAGCATTCTCGCTGGGGCGACGCTGCAAATTGATGCTGGCAGCGTCGCGGGCGGCGTCGACGTCCAAAACGAGGGTACATTCAAACTTTCCAACGGTGGCGGCGTGGGTGGCTCCGTGGACAACAGCGGCGCCATGACCGTCGACGGGGGGAATGCCAACATCACTGGCGTGCTCGCCAATAACGGCACCGTTACGATTTCCGCACCGGCGCAGCTAACGGTTGCGGATTTCCAAGGGGCATTGGGGACGGCAGTCATCAATGTAGCGTCGGGTGCGACGTTCACCTTCGGCAGCGACGGGCAAGACTACAGCTATGCTGGTCTGTTCACGGGTGATGGCACGGTCATCAAGACAGGTGGCGGCATACAAACCCTTACGGGGATCAATGATGATAATGACGTGTTCACTGGCACGTTCCAGGTCGCCGGGGGCACACTCGTGGTCAATGGCACGCTGGGCGATCCGAACAGCCGCGCCGCGACTGTAGTGGTCGATTCCGGAGCTACGCTTGGCGGAACGGGCAGCATTGCGGGAAGCGTCACGATTCAGGACGGTGGAACAATCTCGCCAGGAGAATCGATCGGCACCATCAACATAGACGGTGATCTGACGTTCATAGCCGGCTCCCGCTACAAGCTGGACATTGATCCAGTTAGCGAAACCAGCGATCTCATCCGTGTCGGCGGGAATGCCTTTCTAACCGGCGCCGAAGTGCACCTTTACGCAAACGGAATGTTTGGCCCCAGTTCCCGCTACCTAATCCTGTCGGCGAATGGCGAACTCCACGGCAACTTCGGCCCGATCATTTCAGATTTCGCCTTCCTCGACCCGACGATCACGTATGACGGTTCGGACGTCTATTTGGAGTTGATCCGCAACGATGTCGCTTTCTGTTTGCCGGGCATGACGCCGAACCAGTGCGCAACCGGAAAGGGAGTGGAGTCCACCGGCAGCGGCAATCCGGTCTACGAGGCGGTGGTCGGTCACAGCGCGGAGCAGGCTGCTAGCGCCTTCAATCACCTGTCCGGCGAAATCCACGCCTCCGCCATGTCGGCGTTCATCGAGGACAGCTGGTTTGTGCGCCACGCCATGAGGGATCGTTTGCGGGCTGCGTTTAACGGCTTCGGGAACAAGGGGACGTCTGGCATGGGCGACGTCACCGACGGACTCATGGTTGCGCCGACGCGCGAGGGGCGCGCCTTGTGGGCGCGAGGCTTCGGCTCATGGGGATCGGTCGATGGGAACGGCAACGCCGCTGCTCTTGATACGTCGACGGTTGGTATACTGACAGGCTTCGACGGGCCGATCGGCGACAATGTCCGCCTCGGCATTCTTGCCGGCTACAGTCAGCTAAGTTTCGATGTCGATGAACGGGCCTCGTCCGGCTCGGCCGAGAGCTACCACCTCGGCATTTATGGCGGAACCCAATGGGGCGATCTGGGCCTCCGCTCTGGTCTTGCCTACACGTGGTCTGATATCGACACCGATCGGACCATCATGCTCCCAACACTGACGAACCGTCTGAAGGCTGACTATGATGCTGGATTGTTCCAAGCCTTCGGCGAGCTTGGCTACCGTCTGAAGACGACGGTCGGATCGTTCGAGCCCTTTGCCAACCTCGCGTATGTGAATCTCGATACCGATAGTTTTACCGAGACTGGCGGTGCTGCTGCGCTGCGCGATCGAAGCACGACAACCGACCTGACCTTCACTACGCTCGGTATACACACCGAATTGGCATTTAACATCGGTGCGGTGAACTTAACGATCGACGGTACGGTCGGCTGGCGACACGCCTTTGGCGACACTATTCCGGCGCTTGCGCTGGCCTTTAACGGTTCCGACGCCTTCACCATTACGGGCGTGCCGATCGCGGAGGATGCGGCCATCATCGAGGCTGGAGTTGGCGTGGAACTTACTCCCAACGCCGCTTTGGGCCTCGCCTACCAAGGTCAGATAGCTGATGGCAGCGCGCAGCATGGGGTGAAGGGAGATTTGCGTATCAGGTTCTGAAAGGCAAAGGAAAGTGGGCGTCTGCGGAGTGCCGTCAGAGGGGGTTAGCCTGAAACTAGCCTAGTTGTTGGGTTGCTGAATTGCTCGGGAAATCTTGCGATGCTTCCAAGCACTATTCACGCCCACTGGGTTGTGTAGGTGGCACCTGTTCGACGGTATTGGCAATTGGCCACCTTCCAGAAATCTTCGCGCAGCATCAAGTCGGGTGCCAAGAATGGACGCTACCCTTCTCGGCTCTGGGACTTCGCGCGAACAATTGAACGAGGCCAGAGTTTCGTTGAGTCAATCTATTTACCAGCTGATCTGGGCAGTCGCTTTATTGGCGTAAGCATTTCAGGTGCGAGAGATATAGGTTTCCAAGCGGCTTGAGCTTTGGTTTGCGAGCAGCGTTAAAGCATCCTCGACAACTCGGTAGTAATCTGCTTCGCGGTTTGACGCACCAGTCTCGCATAAAGTTTGTGCCTTCGCGCATCGTGTCGGTACACGGGCATGCTGACGCTTATCGCTCCTACAGGCTCTCCTTGGCGATTGAAGATCGGGCTGCCGAGACAACAGATATCTGGCTCATTCTCCTCATTATCAAATGCAAATCCCCGTTCGCGAGTTAGCTTCAGCTCCTCGAGTAGCGCCTCGGTCGTGGTGATCGTCTTCGCCGTGCGGCGTCTCAATTTCAGCTCCTTGATGACTTCCAGCAGCCGCTCGTCCGGCAAGCCGGACAGCCACGCCTTGCCCACGGACGTGGAGTGAACTTCGACTTGGGCGCCAATGCTCGTCTGCATTTGTACTGTGCTGGAGCCAACCAGCTTGTCTATGTAGACCATCCGGTTGTTGCTAGGCACTGCAAGATGCACGGCTTCGTCCGTCGCATCACGGAGCGCGACCAGAAAATCTCGCGCAATCGTTCGCAGGTCAGAGTCCTCCCAGGTCTTGGCGGCAAGCTGGAGAAGACGTGGGCCTAGGCGAAATGTTCCGTTTCCGGACTGTGTGATGAGACCCTCGGCGATGAGCGCAGAAACGAGCCGGTAGACCGTCCCCCGCGGGAAACCCGCGCGCTTTGTAAGTTGGGCAATGTCTAGCGTCCCAGGGGCATCGGCAATGATCTGCAGCACCGTCATGAACTTCGAGAACGAAGCCGCTCCCTGCACGGGAGTAGGAGCCCGAAAATCGGCTTCATCCGGACGATCACTCAGGCTCATGGCATGCCTCCTCGCAAGCTTGACAAAAGAACTTGGCGGCACTACACGGTGTGGACAGATTGTCCACATTGTAGTCAATTTTGGAACCCGGTTCTAGTTGCACTCTCGAACAGTCCAAAGGCGAATTCGCTTGGACCGAAAACGAACGCATCTGACAGCAGGTGCGAGAAGCTCGGAATTGCGGTTGGGAGGAAAACCACATGGCAAAAAAAGGATACTGGGTTGCAATGGTCGACATTGCAGACCAGGAGGGCTACAAAGAATACATTGCACTGAACAAGGCCGCGTTCGACAAATACGGCGCGACTTTCGTTGTGCGCGCAGGCAAGCACCAGGTTATGGAAGGACCGGATGCGAACCGCGTCGTCGTAATCGAGTTCAAGGACTACGAGACCGCCCTCGCCTGCTACAATTCCCCTGAGTATCAGAAAGCCCTCCAGGCCCGCGCGAAATATTCCAAGGCACATCTAGCTATCGTCGAAGGCGTCTGACGTCAAAAGGCTCTGCTTGAAATTTCCTGGTCTCGTTGGGCGTCAGGGAGTTCCTTCCGACTAGAATGTTGGGCAGAGCCGAGCAAGGCCGTCGCAAGCGCGCACAGGAGGAGCTATGTCCTCAATGTTCCAACGGCTTTTCAAGGTTTTTGACGTCCTTGTAGCCGTCGGCATGGCCGTCATGAGCCTTTTGGTCTTCGCGAATGTCGTACTGCGGTACGGATTCGACTCGGGAATTACGGTCTCCGTGGAGCTATCCCGCCTTCTCTTCGTGTGGATCATCTTTCTGGGATCCGCCGTGGCTCTGGCCAAAGGCGCACATCTCTCCGTCAATACTCTGGTCTCCCGGTTGCCGCGAAGGGCGCGCTTCGCCTGCTTTCTTGTTTCGTATGGGCTGATGCTCTGGTGTTGCTGGCTCCTGGCAAAGGGCAGTTGGTCGCTCACTGTCATTGAATGGAACAACCGCGCTGCGCTGTCGGGATTGCCAGTTGGCCTCACGTATGCTGCAGCACTCGTCGCCGCAATTACGATGGCTGCTTGTCTCATCGTTGGGCTGTGGCAGTCGCTGCGCGGTGCTTTGCCTGGTACGTGGGCGGGAATGGATGCCGCTGAACCGGCCCGGACGACACTCCCCGCACTGTCAACGGAGAAAGCGCAGTGAGCGGCCTTGTATTTCTCGGTTCTCTCGTCGGTGCGATCGGCATCGGCATTCCCATCTGTTTCGCCCTCATGCTGTCTGCAGTCTCATTGATGCTGCTGATGGGCAATTTGGATGCGCAGATCCTTGCGCAACGCCTCGTAAATGGCGCAGACAGCTATCCGCTGATGGCGATCCCGTTCTTTCTCCTCGCCGGCGAACTCATGAACGCCGGAGGTCTTTCCCGCCGTATTGTGAACGTGGCGCTGGCGCTGGTTGGCCACTTGCGTGGCGGTCTTGGCTACGTGGTCATTGGCACGGGCGTGCTGATGGCCAGCCTGTCGGGATCCGCAATCGCCGATACCGCGACGCTTGCGGTGATGCTGATCCCCCTCATGCGCGATGCAGGCTACAATATGAATCGAGCCACTGGGTTGATGGCCTCGACGGGCATCATTGCACCAGTAATTCCGCCCTCTGTCGGGTTCGTAATCCTGGGTGTCAGCGCGAATATTTCCATCATTGGCCTGTTCTTTGCCGGAATCGTCCCGGGCCTGCTAATGGGATTATGCCTCACGATTGTCTGGTGGCTGGTTTCCGGAAAGGAAACGGCGGCCGTGCAGCCCAAGATTCCACGCAAGGATATACCGAAAGCGATCCTGACCGCTGGTTGGGCGCTCATTATGCCAATAATCATTCTGGTCGGCCTGCGATTTGGCGTATTTACTCCGACAGAAGCCGGGGTCGTAGCTGCTGCCTATGCACTTTTCGTCGGACTGGTCGTTTATCGGGAGCTGACGCCGAAGCTGCTTTATGAAGCACTGCTTGCTGCAGGCCGTATGACAGCTGTCATCATGCTGCTGGTGGCTGCCTCGATGGTCACCGCATTCATGATGGCAATTACGAATATGCCGGGCCAGCTTATCGCCCTTCTCAGGCCGTTCGTCGAAATGCCGACCCTTCTGATGGCGATGATCGTTCTGACGGTCTTTATCATCGGCATGGTGCTCGATTTTGCACCCTTGATCACCATTCTGGTTCCCATCCTCATGCCGCTCGTGAAAGCAGCCGGCATCGACCCTATCTACTTTGGGGTTATCTTCATCATGACCGCCGCAGTTGGCATGATTACGCCTCCGGTCGGAACCGTGCTCAGCACGGTGTGTGGGATAAGCGGCATCACAATGGGGGCGGCCATCAAAGGTGTCTGGCCTTTCCTTCTGGCTGAGATCATTCTAATCGTACTGCTGGTTGTCTTCCCACAATTGGTGACCGTGCCAGCTTCCTTCCTGCACTAAAAACACGAGCGCGTGTTTTGGGGGGCGCGGCAAACATTCGGCTGGTACGATAACGTGCTGCACTCAAGACATCGCGCGCAATTTTTTTGGTGCCGGGATCGCTCGGAGACATCGTAGCAATTTTGACCAAACGGTGTGCCGCGTATCGTGGTGCCGATATGTATGGCATTCTCAGGAATGCGCCTTCGCGTCCTCGACTTTTCACCCGTCTCCCTGACTGGCAGGCGGTTCGCGTGGAGCTTGATCATCTCATTCTTGAGCGGCGGCGCTGACGCGTAGCCGTTAGTCAAGCCAGTCCCTTCAAGCGGCCCTAACTGGATGGTCAGCCCAACCAAGAGTCATTTGGCGCGCTTTGAAGCTTCAGCGGGATACGTTGACAATTGGCGGGTAGTCGGATCATCATAAGCTGTTGGACAAGATGCCCATATTGTGGGCATTTTGTGTGATTGGAAGGTTGGGGCGCAGTACCATGATTGGCCTGCCCGGGATGTAAACGATCCAGAGATCTTGGCTCCTTGAATGTTTTTGGGAGGAAACTCAACAATGCGACGCTTTCTTCTGACCGCGGCCTTTATCGCAGGCCTTTTATCGGCTCCGGCGATGGCTCAGAATGCCCGCTTGGGCTACGTGCCCACTGAGGATCATCCTGTTGGGCAGGCTTCGCGCTATTTCGCGAAACTGGTGGGAGAAAAGTCTGGCGGTCGCATCACTATCGAGACCTTTGGCAATGGGGTCCTGGGTAGCGAACCCGACATGCAGGCATCGGTCCAGGCCGGCTTCATTGACATTATGGTTGGTCCGACGCCCAACCTCGTCGGCGTCGTCCCCGAATTCATGATTTTCGACCTTCCTTTCTTCTACAAGGATTTCGCAGCGGTGGACGCTGTGATGGATGGCGAAGTCGGGAAGCGGTTGTTCTCACTCTTGCAGGAAAAGACGGGCATCGTCGGCTTGGCGTGGTGGGACAACGGATTCCGCCACATGACCAACGCTATTCGTCCCGTGAAGACGGTGGAGGATATGGCCGGGCTTAACATCCGTGTCATTCCTAACCCGTTGTTCATCGCGACTTGGAAGGCCCTTGGAACGAACCCGACGCCGCTTCCGTGGCCTGAACTTTACAGCGCCCTCGAAAATCGTTCGGTCGACGGTCAGGAAACGCCATATGCTCTGATCTACACCGCCAGATTTTATGAGGTGCAGAAGTATCTGACCAAAACGGGTCACGTTTATACGCCGTTCGTCCTTCTTGCTAGCCAGAAGTGGTTTGGCAGCCTGTCGGACGAAGACAAGGCCCTCGTCATGGAAGCCGCAAAAGAATCGGCGAAGTTTCAACGCGAAGTTTCTCGTAAGGCAGCTGAAGATCTGGAGCAGGAACTCGTAGCGAAGGGCTTCCAGATTATCGAACCAACGCCTGAAGCCCTTGCAGCCATGCGGGAGCGCGTTGCGCCCGTCGTGCAGGAATACAGCGAGAAGATCGGCGTCGATCTGGTCGAGCAAGCCCGAGCGGCAATGGCCGCCGTCGCCAGCAAGTAAGGAAATAAAATCCTTTACGGCGATGCGGGGCGCCGCATCGCCGCTTCTACGTCCGGTTCAAGCTCAGAGAGTAATGTAGCTGCGGCTGTTGATGCCCAGTGTTCTGTGGGATCCTCTAAGGTATTGCTAATGGATCTCGCAGAACCCGTAAGGATGAGCACGCGGTAGACGCTCTGCCTTCGAGATGTAACCACCAGAGTGAAACTGCCTCTGCAACTTCTCGAGAAAGGTCTTGATCCGCTCGGACGCGACGCTCGCCTTAGGCAGGTGTCGGGATCGCGAATCCAGTGCGTCGCGATTACGACGTCCTCGCCTACAGAATTTCCTCCTCAAATGCGCACTTTAGCAAGCTCGGCGCTGAGCAATTGGGCCTCATGAGCCCGGGGCTTCGAGAGCGGGGCAAGCAGGCGATAGATTACCGGAGTGAGGAACAGCGTAAACGTCGTTGCGAAGCCGAGCCCGCCGATGATGACCCAACCGAGAGCCAGTCGTGCTTCCGCTCCGGCGCCACTCGCCAGAACGAGGGGTAGGGCGCCGAGCACGGTTGTCGCCATCGTCATCATGATGGGCCGTAGCCGGGTCGTGGCGGCTGCGCGGACGGCGGTATCCACGTCAGCGCCCTCATCGCGGCGCTGGTTGGCGAACTCCACCAGAAGAATGCCATTCTTGGCCATGATGCCGATCAGCAGTACCAAGCCGATCTGGCTGTAGACGTTCATCGTTCCACCCGTGAGCAGGATGGCCAGGGCCGCGGCCGCAAGAGCGAACGGCACAGTCACGAGAATGACCAAGGCGCTCACCAGACTTTCAAACTGCGCCGCGAGCACAAGGAATACGACAAGCAGAGCAATGCCAAATACGAAGGCCGTGCTCTGGCTTGTTTCCTCGAGCGTCCTCGCTTCACCCAACAGCACAATCGACATGTCGGGCTCGAGAACCTCGGCAGCGATGGCCCGCATCGTTTTGACCGCCTCGCCGAGAACCATGCCGTCATCAAGATTGGCAACCACAGGCACTGACCGCAGCCTGTTCTCGCGCCCGAGGCTCGGCGCAATCGCAACCTCCTCCATCGCCACCAGCGACGATAGCGAGATGAATTTGCCGTCGGATGTTTTCACGAAGAGGTTGCCCAGATCGGACGGGTCGTCGATGGGCCGTCCCCCAGCTTTCACCTGCACCTCGATGATCTCGTCGCCGACGAATAGATCAGCTGCCTTTTGGTAGTCGATCATCGTGTTGATCAGACTTGTGATGGTGCCGACGGGAACACCGAGCCGTGTCGCCGCCTCACGGTTGATGCGCACCGAGAGCTGTGGCTGCGTGGTGTCGTAGTCCGTCCGCGCATTGCGGAAGCCGGGTGTCGAAGAAAGGCGGCTGGCGAGAGCACTCGCGGCATCGGCGAGACGGTCGTAATCGGGGCCGGCAACGGCAAACCGCAAACCTTGCCCGCCACCGCGGATGCCAAGGCTGTTGGGAGCGCGCATTGAAACGGACAGGCCCGGGATGCCGTTCAACCGTTGCTGCAGCGCGGCCTGGATCTGTTGCTGCGTCCGGTCGCGTTCTGCCCAAGGCGCAAGTGCCGCCACGAGGAAGGCCCGATTGGTCGAGCCACCGCCAATGATCGCCAGAGAGGCGGTAATTTCGCCGCTCTTCTGAAAGTCGCTCAGGGCATCCTCAGCCTTCTGCGTCAGGGCAGACATGTAGTTGAGATTGCTGCCTTGCTGGGCGCCCAACGAGATCATGATGACGCCGCGATCCTCCGTCGGCGTGATCTCGCGCTGAAGCGACAGGTAAGCAAAACCGCCCAGCGCCGCGAAGGCGAGGCAGATGACGAGCACGAGATAGCGTGCCCGAAGAGCAAGATCGAGGACAAGGGCGTAAGCATAGGCGAGCCCCTGCGCAATGCGTGTAAACCGTCCCGGCGCATCGGCAGGTGCCGAGCCCTTCCCGAGTTTCGAAGCAATCATGGGACAGGCTGTGAGCGCCACGAACGACGACACCATCACAGCGAATGCCAGGACGAAACCGAACTCGGAGAACAGGTTGCCGACAGTTCCCGGCATGAACGAGATCGGAACGAATACCGCGACGAGCGTGGCGGTCGTGGCAATCACAGCAAACACGACCTCGCGCGTTCCGAGCACGGCAGCCGCCCGGCGCCCTGCCCCCATGGCCCGATGGCGCGCAATATTTTCGATGACAACGATCGCGTCATCGACGACGAGGCCCGTCGCGATAACGAGCGCCAGCAGCGTCAGAAGGTTGATCGAAAATCCCGCCATCCATACGGCCGCGAGTGTGCCGATCAGCGAAACCGGAATGGCGAAAGCCGGCGCCACAGTCTCACGCACTGATCCGAGGAAGGCGAAGATGATGAGGATCACGATGATCGTGGCGAGGACGAGCGTAACCACGACCTCGTTGATTGACTCCCGGATGAAAATTGCATCGTCCGAGGTCACGACCATGCTGACGCCTTGGGGGAGGGATCGTTCGAGGTCTGCAATTGCGGCGCGTACGCCGTCCGAAACGGCGACGGTGTTGGCTTTCGCCTGGCGGATAATTTCAATGCCGATCGCCGTTTTCCCATCAAGGCGCGTTATTGCCGTTGGCTCCTGGTAAGCCCAACGCACAAACGCCACATCGCCCACCTTGGTCTGCGAGTTGATTTCGATGGCGGCGACATCCTCTGGAGTTTCGACCGGAGCTTCAGCGCGGACAATCAACTGCTGTGTCGCGTTCTCAAGGGCGCCCGACGGAGCCGTCACCGATGCAGTCCCGATAGCCTGGATTAGCTCGGCATGGCTCAGCCCCCGTGCCGCAAGTGCCACCTGAGAGACGCGCACCTCGATGGTCCTCGCCCTCAGACCATAGGAGTTGGCGGCGGCCACGCCCTCCACGGCTGCCAGCCGGTCCTCAATCACATTCTTAACGAGATCGGTCAGCTCGCTTTCCGACAGCGTGTCGGAGGCAACCGCGATACGCATGATGGGCGAGGCGTCCGCGTCGGCTTTCATGATGCGCGGCTCCTCGTCCATGTCCTTCGGCAATTGCCTCATGACGCCTGCAACGGCGTCACGCACGTCCATTGCAGCCGTCTGCATATCCGTGTTGGTCGAGAACTCGATGGAGACGCGGCTCGAGCCGTAGGAGGAGTTTGAGGAAATGCTGGTCACCCCTTCGACGCGCGAGACGGCGCTTTCGATAATGGCCGTCACCTGCGCGTCCATGCTTTCAGGCGAGGCTCCCGGATAGCTGGAACGCACCGTCACCACAGGGCGGTCGACGTCCGGCAGCTCGCGTATCTCGATCGATTGCACAGCCGCGATGCCTGCGATGATCACGAGCAGGTTGAGTACCATCGCGAAGATCGGCCGGCGCACGAAAACGCTGACCCACCCGCCGTCATTTGGAAGCGGGCCTGACCTCGAAGGCCCAGAGGCTGAGGTGCTCATTGTGGAAGGTTCCGGTTGCAATTGGAGGAAAATGATGGGGATGGAGGTTTGATCAAAGCCCGTGCATCCGAACCTTCTGCCCTTCGCGCAACAGGCCACCACCCTCGTGAACGATTTTCTCGCCGGGTTTCAGAGGCGCATCGAGGTACACGCGGTCGCCGTTGCGCGCGACGATCGCGACATTCACGCGTTCGACCGTGCTTTCGTCAGTGATCCGCCACACGTAGGCGCCCATGCGGTCCCACTGGATCGCAAGTCCAGGCACCACGGGAGCTTCATTGCCTTCGAGCCGAACGCTGACGGAGAACGTCGAACCGGGAATTAGCGAAAGATCCGGGTTCGGAATTTCACCGCGCACGGTCAGCGTCCGGGTGGCAGGATCAATCCGGGTCCCGACAGCGCTGACAGCACCCATGAAGACCTCGCCAGGTCGGGCGGCAAGGCTCGCGCGCACTGGCATGCCGATCTTGATCAATTGTGCCACGGCCTCGGGTACCGTGAATTCGATGATGATCTTGGAGCGATCGTCCAGCGACGCGATAGGTGTGCCGACAGCCAGATAGTCGCCCGTCTCAAGATCCGTGAGCCCCATGATGCCCGAGAACGGTGCCCGGATCGTCATACGCTCGAGATCCTCGCGGGCACGGCGCAGATTAGCATCCGCGACCTTCAAGGCTGTTTCCGCCTGCGCCACCGTAACGCGCGAAACCGAAGCCGAATTGAGTTGCTTGTATCGCTCCACGGCAGCAAAGGCTTCTGCGCGCTGCGCCTCCGCCATCTCGACAGCGATCTCCTCCGGTTCGGAGTTAAGCTTTACGAGAGGCTGTCCCGCCTCCACCTTGTCGCCGCCCTTGAACAACACTTCGGCGATGACACCCGCAACCCGGGTGGTCAGCGTGATTTGTTGGCGCGCTCGGCCTGAGCCAACGGCATCAACACGTTCGTTGATGCGCTCGAGCCTGACTTCGTACACCGAAACAACCGGGTCACCATCCGCTGTTCGCGGCCTTCGTTGCGCCTCAGCGGGAGAAAACAGCCCTAGTATGACGAGGCCTGCCGTTATGATGCGTATCCCAGCGCCGCTCAAGCAACGTTTCTGGCCCAACAATGACGATACCCTCATGGATCGGATCCCCCAAACCTTCTCCTGAGCCGAGCGGCCGCTTAGATCTGATAGCACGTGTTATAGGTAAACGTTCGACATCGTGAATTCCGTCGGCGGCTCATAAGATTTCGATCGGAGATCGGACGTTGGTGTGAGCTCGCCAAATGGGAGCGCCCAGAAGCCGCATGACACTGTCAATTTCGCGAGTGGCGACGCGTGAGGAGCTAATGAGTATCAGAATTGTCGCCGGGCGCAGTGCAAATTTGCTGTGAAGATCCCCTTTCATTCGGAGCCCTCGCTGCGTCTCGGAACTCTCAAGGCGAAACGCCGGACAAATGGCCAATCTTGGTAAGGTTTGTAGTTGCTGACGTGCGGCGATCCAGCGTTCCCCGCAGAAGACAGGCTCTGGGCGCGATCTACGGTTTCGAAGCTGATGAGGCTGACGCACCAGTCCTTGGATTAGCCCTTCGGCGGCGCTGTTGGCTAGACGACCTCGATCCGCTGATGGAAATTTCCCGATCACGTACGCGAACTTCGCTGAGGACGAGATGACCCTAGGCTTAGCGCAGCTCTGGCGCCCTCGATGCAGCTTATCGCGAAGAAGTAGTGCCAGTTTTTTCTCACTATTTGCGAGCAAGGCGTGGGCTGTGCGAAGGTGGCGATTGAGGTCGATTAGTCACCGTCACTCTTGTCCTGGTCGCGGGCGATATCTCGGTAACGACCAATTCCAGCGCAGGGCGCCCAAGCGAATGATCAGGGTGATGACAAATCCGGCAACAAGACTGATGCTTCGGTCTAGGCCGAATTGGGCTAGCGCGACAAACAACGTGGCTCCGAGAAAAGCTGCAGTGACGTAGATTTCTCGTCGTAAGAGCGCTGGACTTTCGCCACCGAGGATGTCGCGAATGATGCCGCCGAACGTGGCGGTGATCACGCCCATTGCGATTGCAATGATCGGTTCGACATTTGCGTCGAGAGCGATCTCTGTCCCTGTTACCGCGAAGAGCGCGAGGCCTATGGCGTCGAAGCGGAGGAGGAGTGCGTAACGGGAATGAGGGATATGCGCGAGAAAGAAGGCAGCGCTGGAGACGGCGGCAACACACGTGACCAGGTAGCGTGGATCCTTAATCCAGAAGACGGGCAAGTTCCCCAAAAGCGTGTCGCGGATTGTGCCGCCGCCGACGCCTGTCACTGTGCCGAGCAGAATGAAACCAATGATGTCCATTTGTTTGCGCGAAGCAACTAACGCGCCCGTGGTCGCGAATACAGCGACGCCGAACCAATCAAGCCAGAAAGTGATGACGTCGATCATGCGTCTGCCTTGCGGACCAGTGAAAGAAGCCTTGGAGCAATATTCTACGAGAAGGCAGACTGCCGATAGACGAAATCACGGAGTGCCGGTGCCAACGAATCCCCTCCGCCGGCGGTAAACCGCTGCCGCAGCCTCTGACAACGGTATTCGCGTGAACGTTCCCAAGGAGCAGTGGCTGTCGTTCGCTCAGATCGCCGAAAAGCTTACTGCCCAGGGGTACGACATCCGCGAAATCGAGATCGACGACGGCGTCTACGAAGTTTCGGCTGTCAAGGACGGGCAGCGGGTAAAGCCCTACCTTCACCCGGCAACGGGCGAAATCCTCAAACAGAAGACCCGCCGCTGACAACTAACAAGCCTGACTGGAAAGACCAACTTATCAGCGCTGTCGGATGTCACTAATCTGGCTGACAGGCGGAGAAGTAACCTATCAATTATCAACCGACTCTTGCTTGAGTAATCTGATTGCTGACAGCATCAAACTCGCGAAAAGGCCAGCAAAGAGGAAATTTTATGAGCAACCCGACCTGGTCTGCCGGATATGTCGCAGATGCGCCTTATACGCTAGGCTTTTATCGGGAAATGGGACCAGAGCATCTGGCCTTTGTCGCGTTGATCAACGGGTATGCTGCGCCACTCCAGGCGGGGATGCGTTATTGCGAGCTGGGGTGCGGCCGGGGGTATGGCACGCTGTTGTTCGCTGCTGCAAATCCGGATCGCCACTTTGTAGGCATCGACTTCAATCCCGCCCATATCCAGGAAGCCAAAGACCTGGCCAAGAAGGCGGGAGTCGAGAACGTCCGTTTTGTCGAAATGAGCTTCACGGAGCTCGCCCAAAGTAACGATCCGGATCTCACCGATTTCGACGTCGTGGCTTTGCACGGCGTGTATTCCTGGGTGAGTAAGGAGGTGGCGAACGATATTCGCCACGTTTTCCGCCGACACCTGAAACCCGGCGGCCTATGCTACGTCAGCTATAACACAATGCCGGGTTGGGCTCAGATCATGCCCATCCAGCGGCTGATGCGAGAGATTGCACACAGGACACCAGGCGATTCGATTCGCAAATTCAGCTCTGCTCGCAAGCTTTTGAAGATACTTGAAAAAGAAGATGTTGGCTATCTGAAGGTCAATAGCGCAGCGTGCAGCCGCGTTGCCCAGTTTCCGAATTTGCCTCTCCAGTATCTTGTGCACGAATATATGAACGAGAACTGGAATCCACTTTTTGTCACCGAAGTGATGGAGCAGATGGCGGAGGCCAAGCTCAGTTATGCTGGTTCCGCAAGCGTTATCGAGAACCGGGTTGCCTTCAATGTACCGCAGAAGTTGATGCAGACCTATACGGAGGCCCCTGACCTGGGCCTGCGCGAGTTGCTAAAGGATTTTTTCGTCAATCAGCAGTTCAGTCGGGATGTCTACATCAAAGGAGGTGTTCGGCTCGGCCAGCAGGAGCTGGAACAGCACTACGAGGCCATTTGCCTGGTGCAGTTTGGGGCTATACCTGATGGAGTTACCGAGTGGCCGATTCCGGTAGGTACCGCGCGCCCAAAGCCGAACGTCATTCCTGCGGTTCTCGAAGCGGTCGCGGATGGTCCGACGCCAATCGGCACCATTCGAGCTCATTGTGAAAAGAAGGGCGTGCCCAAGGTCGATTTACCGGGCGTACTTGAGATCCTGATTAATGCAGGGGTGATGCGGATCTGCCGTAGCGATCATGCTTCGCTTGACCGGGAACCTGCAAGAAAACTCAACCGCGCTGTGTTCGAGCTGGCGCTAGGCGATGATACACATCGCTTCCTAGCCTCTCCGGTCCTCGGCTCGGCGATTTACGCCTCATATACGGAGCGTCTTCTCGGGCAGTTGCTGTTGAGCGAGAGCTTGGAGACGCCAGTAACCGCTTTCTCAGCCTACGAATTCTTGCAGCGACACGGCAAACAGATAAAGGACAGTGGGACGCCCGTGGACGACCTGGCTGCCGCGCAAGAGAAACTATCGACATTGTTGGCAGAGACGCGAAACAGGGTGCTGCCAACGTGGAGAAGGTTGGGAATCGATCTTTGAGCTCCTCTTTTGCGGCTTCGCGTTGGCGGTCTCGTCGGGACAACGCGATCAGCTAGCCAAGGCTGTGCGCAAGCCAATCCCAAACGAGCAGCACAAGAGGCCTACCTAGACCTATCCCCCGCTTCCCTCGCCTACAACAACAAACGGCGCCCAATTCGAAGGATGGGCCTCGATGGGGTTGTCGCTCTCAATCATCGCTAGCATTGCTTGGCGCATCGCTTCGGCACGACCGAATGCACGGCGGTCGGCAAGTGCCGCGAAGGCGGTTATCGCCAGCTTGACGGTGGCGTGGGAGTTCACCGCCCAGTGAGAGACCAGCAGTGCGCGGGCGCCGGCATGGAAGAAGGCGCGCGCCAAACCCGACAGCGCCTCGGCGTCGCCGCCTTGACCCGCAGCCGTATTGCAGGCGGAAAGGACCACCCACTCCGCGGCGAGGTCGAGCTCCGCGACTTCGGACGCAGTGAGTAATCCATCGTCCTCAGCGCTCGCCTCGTCAGGCGGTGTCAAAATGAGTGCAGGCTCGGCCAAACTGTCAGATCGCCAGCGACGAGACCGTGGGTCGCGAAATGTAAGACTTTGTATTTTGCAAGCTCGCCGTTCGCGTTGAGGTGCTTCAGATTGCGCTCGGTTGCGCGCTCGCCGAGCCAGACGTCGTCCTCGGGAGCCCCCAGTCGACGAGCGATCATACACAGCTCGTCGGCGGTCTCGGGCAGAGGCATTTGCCGCCGCAGTTCACGGATGTCGGCCAAGCTGCTACGGAATAGCAACGAGAGCACAGGGATGTACTGCATGGCGCTGGCGAGCTGCTGGCGAATGCCGGTTGCGGGCTCGCGAGGGCAAGTTTGGAATTGCCAGGCTCTACGGTCCTGGCCATCCGGTCCGGAGAGCAGCGGATTTCCGAAGCCGATGAACGAACGTGTCGGTTGCTGCGCAGTGGCAGCAGTTCTCAGGCCTTTCAAAGCCGTAACCGATGGCAAGACAGTGATAGGTTGACGGCGTACCAACCACGGAACAGTGCTGTAATCAGCGGCACCGCCTCGATCTCCCATTGGCGGCTCGGCCGTGAGAAGCACGTGGAGCGGCAGCTTTGTCAGTGGTCCCGAGGGGACTACCAGAAGGTGCTTGTCCTGGATCAGATCCTCGATGCCGCCGAACAAGTCGCGATAGAGCTCGTGCGCCTTGGCGAGGTCGAAGGGTAGCGGCTCGCCCCTCTCGTAATCGCTCAAGCTGTAACCGGTCTCGAGCAGTCTTTGGCATTGCGATCCGTAGTCGTACCAACCCCTGGCATCCAAACCGCATCGCAATGCGTCGACTTTTCTAGCGATTTCGCGCCGGGTGGCTGTGAGCTTGATCCAGCGCACGTGGTCTTTTGTTGCGACCCAGACGTAGCTGCCGTAGCTGCCGATCAGGAATTGGATCAGAGCCTCGTTTTCTTGCAGCAGCCGTGAGGCCTCTTTGATCGGGACGGGATCGGGATTGGCAAGGCTCGCGTATTCCGGGAACGCCCTGTCGATATGCTGCGAGATGGATGCGATCTGCTTTTCGAGACCGGCAAGCTCCTCGCGAAGAGCGCGGATGAGACTTTCGTCCCGGTCGGAAACAGCGACACCGAGCGCTGACAAGAGCCGCCGGTCCGAATCCTTCCAGCGCAACACCAGATCTTGCCGCTCGCGAACGAGCTTCGCCAGTTGTCCCGGGCCGCGCGCGACACGCGCAGTCATCTGAGTGAGGGCACGTGCCGCGGCGCTATCTCCAAGCCGCTGCGCCAGCTCGAAGGATTCTTCGCGTGCAACAGCTTCGTCCTCCACGCCGGTTTCGACTGAGGTATGGAGCGCTGCGATGTGGCTTTGAAAATGATGATTGAGCCTGCCTCTGTTCTGCGGCGCGTCGCCGTCGTCTAAAGCTACTGCTTGGTTAAAGGACAACGCGTGTGCAATGATCGATCGGCTTGCACGGCGGTGAAGGTCCAGCGCCAGGGCGTGATTGCCGAGAGCGGCATGCGTCATGGCGAGGCTGCGCAGAGCGAATGCCGTGTCGGGATGATCCGGCCCCAGGGCTTGCTCCGAGATCGCTACAGCGCGGGCCAGCAATGGCTCCGCCATCTCGGGCCGGCGGGTGAGGCTGTAAAGCCGCGCGAGATTAGTGAGACTGGCGGCCGTGAGGGGATGGTCCGGGCCAAGTGCCTTCTCACGAATGGCCAGCGCGCGCTTGTGCAGCGCCTCGGCCTCCCGGTAGTGCCACTGAATGAGGCTGAGCTCGGCGAGATTATTGAGGCTCGTCGCGAGATCCGGGTGCTCCGGGCCCAGTACCTTTTCCTGGATTGCGATTGCGCGACGGTAAAGCAAACCAGCTTCTCCCTGCTTCGGGCCGGTGTAGGCCGTCTGCGCCATCATGCCCAGATTGAGTAGGGTAATGGCGATATCAGCTTCGTGAAAAGCCGCGCTGCCCGCTCTGGCTTCATGTGCAAGATCACTGCTGTCGGCTGTCGAGGAATCCGCTGTATCCGGAGATATCATTGGACGTGGTCGAATGCCCGGCACCGGGCCGGGCATCGCAGCGCCCACCTTGCCGACGTGCGTAATGCCCTCATCGGGCTCACGCTCATTACTTGAAAAGTCCGCCAGATCGAGCTGGCTGCGTGTCAGGCTTTCTCCTCGTCCCTGCGAGAGGATTGCGATGGCCCGCCGCAACAACGGTCCAGCATCAGCAGGGCGGCCGAGCGCGAGCTGAACCTTGGCGAGATTGTTCAGGCTTTGCGCGACTTGGGGATGAGTGGGGCCGAACGCCTTCTCGCGAATTTCCAGCGCCTTCTTGTGTAGAGTCTCGGCCTCGGCGTGGCGGCCTAGAAGATCAACTGCAACAGCGAGGTTATTGAGCGCTTCTGCGAGGCGGGGATCTTCAGGGTGAAGGCTCTCCTCTCGCAGCTTCAAGGCACGGCGATGGAGTGGCTCCGACTCAGCATGTCTGCCAAGCCGGTCCAGCAACACGCCTTCAAGCGAGAGGGTCTGTGCCAGTTCATCGGATGGGCTGGTTCCCGTTTGCGCAAGGATCTGGCGGGCCCGTGTCGCATGCGAGAGAGCCTGCCGAAGATCGCCTACTTGGTAGAAGTACACCGCGTCTTGATAGACACTCTCCCAGCTTTGTGGTGGCCGACCTTCTGCCAGCGCTCTTCCAAGTACCAGGCTTTCGAGAACGCAGAAAATCGCAAGGACGATTCGGAGGCCCTTGGCACTTAGTCCGCTGCATCGTTGCCGTCGCCTGCCGCGCATGGCCATGATCCTCCTGTCTGTGGATCAGCCGAAGATTAGCAGCAGACGGAGGAAATGAGCAGCTTTCGGGACACTGAATAATAGCTTTCGCGCGGACCGGTGGCGTAATGTCAATGGCTAGCTGGGCCTTATCTTCGCGCTATCTTCGCTGACACTCCCGCGAACATGGCTGAGGCACTTGCCCGAAACCTCTAATCTCGCAGCCCGTAAGCATCGTCGCTTCATTCTCCACTCCGCGGAAAGCCTCACGCCGCTGATTTCTCTATCTTATTGCACCCCCTTGGGCTCATGAGTCGTATCTTCGGAACGTAACCTCTCCCGGGCGGTTCACCGATGACGACGTAAGAGTTCGTGTGGAGGACTGATGAAAGGCATTATCGCAGCGGCGATCTTAGGTGGCGCCACTTTGTGCGGCGCAACCATCAACGCGAATGCAGCGCCGGTTGGCCCAGCTCCAATTCAGGCAAATGCTTTTGTGGAAAAGGTGCACGGTTATCATCGAAGCTGCCGAGGTGGAGCTGGCTGGGTTCACAGACATACGCGGAGCGGGCGGCCGGTTGGATGTGGACCACGGCTCTATCGGAGGCCAGGCGTCCACTTGTACTTTGGCGGCCGCGACCGGCGGGGCCACTATCACCGCCACCATCATCGGCGGCATGACAGGCACCACAGGAGACATGTGCACTGATTAGAGTGGAGAGTGGAGAAATCCACTCTCTTTTTTCTTCAAAAAAGCCTGCCTGGCAGCGCTTATTTCTCGCTTTCTACCCACTTTCCGTTTGTGTCGCTGGAAGACCTTCTAGCACTTTCGCGGCGTCAGCCGATGAACCAAGCCACGGCAGAAGTCGTACCAAACCCCAGCCCGGCAATTTGATCGCCACCTGACGGAAATCCACCCCGGCGACCAGCCCGAACATATTTATTTCCAGTCCCTCGATCCAAGCCAGCGCGAGCCCGAAAAGCCCATACAGGGAAACCTGGATGCCGGTGCGCGTAGGGCTTGACCCCAAGTAGATACAGGCGTTTCGGAAGTCCTTGCCGATTGCATTGGGAGGCAAAGTGATGCCCGCTTCAGGTACCTGCGCCAAGACGTGCGCAATGAAGGTGTTGGAGTTGGGACCTGGCCAGACGCGATAGTCGCCAGCCTGATTGTAAGGATAGTCGGCCACTGCCGACTTGATTTTGGGAATAAGGCGTTCAGCAACTTCGCCCTCCACGGCGGCAATCAGCTGCGGCGTGCTCCCGAACCATCGTCCGTCAGGGGCCCAGTTATCGATTTTGACCGGTTTCCCCCAGCCGGCCACGTCATATCGCGTATATCTCGGCGCATCTTTCTCCTTTACAACGATCCACGAATGGACGGAGAACACGCCCTTCCAGCGGCCAGCCGGAGCGGCAAGCACGAAGATCAGCGCTCGGCGAACCTCCGAGGGAGGGGGCAACAGCCCCGCACTCGACCAGTCAGCTGCGCGCCAGCTTGCGGGATGATCCTTGCCCAGCCACCAGACCCCATGCAAAGCGAGGGGTAGCAAAAAGACGACAGCAAAGGCCAGAAATACCATCCGCCAACGGGAGGGTGTGTTGCGGTTCAACGGTTTACCAGGGACCATTCTTTGATGATGGCAGTCACCCAAAGATGGTCAACGTACTGTCGACCGAAGTATAACCACAGCATCGTGAGACAAGATATTGCAGCCAATGCCACGATGCCGCCACAACCCTAACCCCTACAACACGGAGTTGCGCTCGAGCTAGACGCGCGGTGAGCATTGCGTCAGGTACCTGAAGAGTGGCACGAAGTGTAACCTGATTCTGGTGTCAGGACTGCGAACCAGAGTAGGTATGAACAACGCGAAACCGGCCTGTCGCTGCACAGGTTGCTGAGCTCGGCATGATATTCAAAGACGCTACGACCTTTCAGGCACTGAAGCGCCTCTTGAGCGACCACGGTCGCGAATACGCGCCGCGTTATGCCGTGGCCTTTCTTTTCATGAGCGTGGTTGCGGGGTGCACATCCCTTAGCGCCTGGATGATGCGGGATGTGGTCAACAAGATCTTCGTCGAGCAGGACAAGGTTGCCCTATTCTGGATTCCGCTCACCATCTCCGGGCTGTTCGTTATCAAGGGCATCGCGTCCTATTTGCAGGAAGTCTCGTTGAGCCGCATCGGCAACCGGATCGTCGCGCAGATCCAGAAGCGCATGTACGACCATCTGCTCAAGATGGACGTTGGCTTCTATCAGCAATACCCTTCGAGCGATCTGATCACCCGGATCACCCACAATGCTCAGGCCGCGCGGACGATGCTCCACCTGGTAGCCATGGGGTTGGGGCGCGACCTGCTAACGTTGATCGGGCTAATCATCGTGATGATTTCCCAGGACCCGCTGCTATCGGCGATCACTCTCCTCGGAGGTCCTATTGCAGTCTACTTCCTGAAGCGCCTAAGGGAGCGCATCAAGAAGGCGGCCACGAGCCAGGTCATGAGCATATCGACGATCGTGGGGGTTATGCGCGAAAGTGCGCAGGGGATCCGGGTCGTCAAGTCCTTTCAGCTCGAGCCGGTGCTGAGGCATCGGATGGACGAGGGAATTAAAGCGGTTGAGAAGCTTTCGAACAAGATTGCCGCCGTTCAGGCGCGGGTAGATCCGCTCATGGAGACATTGGGCGGGATGGCTGTCGCCGCTGCCGTCATTTATGCCGGCTGGCGCAACTTGACCTTCGGTGACACTCCCGGTCAGTTCTTCGCGTTCGTTACCGCTTTGCTCATGGCCTCTGACCCGGCGCGACGTCTGTCGAAATTGCAGCTTCAGCTCACCACAGCGGCCGTCGGCGTGAAGATGATGTACGAACTCCTCGACAAGCCCGCAGCGGAGGTTGACGCCGACAACCGGCCAGACTTGGCCGTGTCGCAGGGCGAGGTGCGGTTCGAGGATGTCGTATTTTCGTACGATTCCAATACACCCGTTCTTCGGGGCCTCAATCTGGTTGCCCCGGCTGGACGTACGACAGCGCTTGTCGGTCTTTCGGGGGCTGGCAAGACGACCGTGTTCAACCTGTTGCAGCGGTTCTGGGAGCCGGCAGCAGGCGTCATTCGCATCGACGGCCAGCCGATTTCTGAGGTTTCTGTTGCGTCGCTTCGGAGCCAGATTGCCCTTGTGAGCCAGGATGTTTTCCTCTTCGAGGGCACAATTCGCGACAATATCGCCGCGGGCCGTAAGGATGCGACGGAGGAAGAGATCATCGCGGCGGCCAAGGCAGCCCAGGCGGACGAATTCATCCGTTCGCTGCCTCACGGCTATGATACGCAGGTGGGGGAGCTCGGCTCCCAGATCTCCGGAGGGCAACGTCAGCGGATTTCCTTGGCGAGAGCCTTCCTGAAGAACGCGCCGATCATCCTGCTAGACGAGCCCACCTCGGCTCTCGATAGCGAAACCGAACAATCCATCCAGGAAGCTCTTCAGGAGCTGACGCGCGGGCGCACGACAATCGTAATCGCGCACCGCCTTTCGACCGTGGCCAATGCAGACGTTATTCACGTAATGGATAAGGGACAGGTGATCGAAAGCGGTCGCCACCGCGAGCTGATTGAGCGCGGTGGGCTCTACGCCAAGCTCTACCGCATACAATTTGCGAACGCGATCGAAGACTATCAGTCACCGGCGCTCGCAAAGTAGAATTTAAGGTGCTGGCGCTATTCACCAACTTGGACGCGCGTCAGCGATATTGTCGGGTAGCACGGTTTACGAGAAGTCTCTCAAGAAAGTCGTCGTTGACGGCGGCCACAGTCTCGACGGAGAATCGCTCACGAACAAAGCGGGCTCCTTCCTCTGCAAGACGATAGCGTAACGCTTCATCGTCGATGAGGCGCTTTATGGCTTCCGCGAAGCCGGCGACATCGTCGGGGGCAACAAATAGCGCAAATGGGCCGCTGACCTCGCGTAATCCGCCAGTCCCTGAGGAGATGAGCGCAGCGCCGCCTGCGTGAGCTTCCAGCGCCGTGCGGCCAAACGGCTCCCTCCATCGGGAGGGCACAAGTGCTATTGCCGCCCGCTCATAGCGCTCGCGAACGCATTCCCAAGACAAACTAAACTCTATAACGACGCGATCCGAAATTGCTGGTTGTGAGAGGACAACCAGCACGCGACATTCGTACTCCGGTTTTCTCCCCGGTTCCGACAGGATGAAGCGCGCGCGCCATTCAGGCCGCTCTACAAGAACGCGCGCAACAGCCTGTGCCGCTTCGAGGACGCCCTTCTCGGGCACGCAACGACCCACGCAGATGATTTCTTGCAACCTCTGACGCTGAGGCCGCCATTGGCTGAAATCGAGCCCGTTGGGCACAACAGCCTGGGGAAGCCGTACATCCGGCCAGGCCTCTGCAAAGTGCGCCCTGCAAGCCTCGCTGACGTGCACCAAACCCGCTAATCGCGCCAGCTCGCGGCGCCGATTGAACCGGCGGATCGAGTTCAGCAGTCCGGGACGATAGCGTTTGTAGAAGCCATGAGCATGGAACACCACGCGCCCCGGCAGTAGGCGGGCAAGCCGAGCGGCGACCTGGAATTGCTGATGGACGATTACGAGGTCCGCTCTCTCGGAGTGAGCCAAGCGCGCTACGTAAGAGGCCCTCAGAAACGAATGTGTAGTAACTGATGGAGGGAAGCTTTTTGTACGGAAAGAGCTAAAGAGACCAAGAGGCCCATCGGTTACGATGCATACCTCCCCGCCCCGTCGACTCCTTGTCATAAGATCGCGGACACACAGGTCCACCGAGTTCGGAGTAGCGCGATCAGCATGGGACCGGCGAGGCAGCACGACAAGTAACGTCATTTCACTGCGCATCCGAGAACAAATACAGAACAGAACAAAGAAAGAACGCTCCGCGCAAGGAAAAGTCAATAGGCTCTCGTACTGATCCTCTTCTCTTCGCGGGGAGGTCTGCAGCCTGAAGTCGCGACGCGAGCATTGCGCTTGAGAAAGCCAAATGTTGACCGGCTCATTCTTCCATCGCAGTCAGATGTCGATAGAAGACGACACTGATGCCCTACTTGCCCCGCGCGAGGTGGATGACAGACTTGTAGGGGCGCGAGACTTCGAGCGGTTTCCACGCATTTTGAGACGCTACAAACCGGCTCATTTGTATTACCTCGCCCGCTTGCCCCGGCGTCGCAAACGTTTCATTCGGCAGGGTGAGGAGATTGCAGCGCGCTGGAAAAAATCGGCCTCTGCAAGAAGGACAACTGGCGGGGTCACGCTTGTCGTCGGTCCAATCAGCGATACCAACGGCCTCGGGCGGGCCGCCCGTTACGAGCTCGACCGATTGCGAAGAGAGTGTGCGCGCCTTCAAGTTGTGGATGTTAGGCATGAGACTGCAGAGTCAATCCAGCGCCGGATTGCTGAGGGAGACCTTGTCCCCCCCGACACTCTGATTGTCCTTGCTCAGCCGGATAACTACAAACTTGTTTTTCCTCTTTTCCAGCCTGAGTTTCTCGCGCAGGCATGGCGCATCGGCCAGCTCGTATGGGAAATGCAGTATTGCCCGGCCGAATGGATGTTTGTTGGTAATCTTTTGCATGAGTTCTGGTCTCCATCCCGGTTTAGCGCGGAAGCCATCGCCGGTGGTCTTGGATTACCCTACGAAATCCGACCCCATCCAGTAATCATTCCCAATGTGCCACCGATGGAGAGAAGTCGCTTCGGCGTAGCACCCGACGATTTTCTTGGGTTGGCCATCATGGATCTGAGAGCATGTCCCGACCGCAAGAATCCGCTCGCGCACGTCGAGGCGTGGAAACTCGCATTCGGTCGCAATCCGACCTGCAAGCTCCTGATGAAAGTACGGTTTCAGAAAAGAACTCAGATTGTAAGGCAGGAGCTCTTGGAACTCATTGGAGATTACGAGAATATCTCCTTGGTGGAAGACGTTTTCACTGATAATGAAGTTACTGCCTTCCAAAAGATGGGTGACGTGTATTTATCTCTGCACAGATCGGAAGGCTTCGGGCTCAATATCGCGGAGGCTTTGGAAATCGGACTCCCTGTTTTGGCAACGGCATGGTCTGCGCCGGTAGAGTACATGCCTAATTACAAGAACGCCGTTCCCATCCCCGCCAGGCAGGTCTTGTATAGGGATTACCTCAGGACTTACTCTTCTAGGAAAAAGCTGACATGGGCGGAACCGAACATACATTACGCGGCAATGATGCTTCGCAAGCTGAGAGATCAAAAGAAAATGAGAAAGTCTTCTTTCGTTTGTGGCGAGCCTGAAAGGTAGATTCCGTTATTAACTAAGGGGCATCCTTAAACGCCGACTGGTGCTAAGTCATTGGGCGGAGAGCTGGGGCTCTCCGCCGCTTTCATGACGTGTTTGCCAAAATCTCAGTCGCGCGCAAGGTCAACGCTTTTCTCAGACGGAACGAGTGCTACGCTGAAAAGCTTGTCGCCCTCTCCAAAACCCGTCAGCTCCTCACCATAACTCGATGGATGTAAGGAGAAACATCTGTAATCCATCCTGTGAAAGAACGCGAGATACTCGTCAGCCGAAACTGAGGATACGCATTGAAGTTGAGTGGGATGAACTTCTGAAACAATAATAGGTCGATCGGAGCGCACACGTTTGCTGGATGAAAGAACCCTGTGCTCAGCTCCTTCAATGTCGATTTTAATGAAGTCGATAGAATCGGCGACAACATCATCAAGTTTGGCCGTTTTTATTGGCGCCGCAACGTAGTTACATCGAGCATCCGAAATGAAGCTCTCGCCAGGATTCTCGGTGCCATCTGGCCAGACAAGGTGGGCATCCCCGGCCGTATCCCAAAGGGCCAGGTCGTGCAGGATCACGCTCTGGTCAAGTCCGTTTTCCCGGACCGACCGACTGAGATAAAAATACGTGGGCTTGCGTGGTTCGAATGCGTAGACTTTACCGGAGGAGGTCACCAGCTGCGCAAGACCTAACGTGTGCCAGCCGATGTTCGCACCGACGTCGAGCGCTACCATTCCGGGCTTGACATTCCTGCGGATGAACTCGGTCTCAATCGGTTCATAATTGTCAAGTAGGCAGCCATATGAAACATACTTGTCGCTGAGATCTATCCAAAGTCTATACCTGCCATTGTACACTTCCGTACATACCCATTTCTCCGCGGAGAAGTTGATAAGTTTTTGGGCATTGCGGAACTCCTCTGAGCGGAAGAGCGCTTCTCGGAATCGTTGGTAGTCGGGAAAGTGTTGATGCGCAGAAATAACCGTCTCCGACTCCGGATTGCGGCCCAGGATATACCGGAAGCCCCAAATAACCTCATCCCGCGTCAGCATGGCGCCGACCCTTGTAGTTGATGGACTGGGTGAGTAACTGGCTGAGATCGAGTGCCACATCAGACCAGGATCTCAGGTGCGCCTGCGCAATTTGACGGCACTTCTGCTCCCGATATTCATTGTCAAGAGTCAGTTTAATTACGGCTTCTTCGATCGAAGCGAGAGAATAAGGGTTCACGTATTCTGCGAGGTTACCGCCAACTTCCGGCATCGAGCTCACGTTCGAGCAGATGACAGGACGACCGAACCAAAGACTTTCGCCTATCGGTAGCCCCCAACCTTCCTTGAAGCTTACAAAGATGGAAAACAGGCAGTTGGAGTACAGATAGGCCAGCTCTGCGTCGTTCGGCCTATCAATAATTCGAATATGGCCCCCCAAGGCACCCGTACCCACAATGAAGTCGTCAAAATCCTCCTTCAGCCATCCGTGTTTGCCGGCAAAGAGCAGGCGTGGTGTGTCATAACCCAACTTATCCAGGAGGGACTTCCAGACATTTGCCAACGCCCAGATGTTTTTGCGAGACTCGAGAGTGCCAACGCACAAGGCGTAGGGGATACGCGCCGCGTTTATTATGCGCGCGTGAATCTTTTCGTTTCCTCTCCCCGCAAAGTTAACTTGGTGGCCGCCGCGAGGATAATTGGCGAATTGATGAGCGAGGGGGACGACCTCACTGCCTATCGAAATTCCTCGCGCCGCTAGCCAGGCATCGAGATCGCGCTTGGTGGCGTGGGAATTTGTAATGAAGAAGTCGCTATTCCCTGCGAGATGTTCAAGCCAGCGCAGGAATTGTTGCGGCACATCATCGACAACATGCTCCGGCGTATGAATCGGAATGAGGTCGTGAATGAAATGCGTAATTCTTATTCCTCTGGCCTTTCTCTGAAAGGCAAGAAAATTGAGGTATGGCTCAAAATTCCAAGTCGCGCCCGGGATAAAAACGTGATCCCCGGACTTAAAATCGACGGTCTTGGGGTTATGTGGTGTGGACGAAAAGGCAGGGGATGTTTGGATCTTGCGTTTCCTGAGGGTCTCCCCACGTGTCAGAGTGTTGAGAGCTAGTAGGCGAGTCCTATGGAAGGATGTCTTCCAGCTGTTCTGGTATTTTTTGGCGAGATAGTTGTCCAGGTTGGGGTTGTGAAGGGAGGAATGGAGGCCAAAGTATTCGCAGAAATCGCTCTGCTGGTATTCGAAGCCCGGTCCAAAATACTCCGGATCATAGGAAACAGGTCTTTTCAATATCGGGTGGAATGCAATGAGCCTTAATTTTTCCGGGCCGTGCTCCTGAAGGAGATTCGAGATTAGCTCGACGGAAACTCTTTGGATGCCGCTTAGGGTCGTATTTTTTCGGGCATACTCAAGAAGATCTGTGATGTCGAAGAATAGCCGACTCATGCAACCCCCATACTAGCAAGAGATGTATGTTGGCGGAAAACGACTTAGTCAGTCCAGTAATCAGCGATCCAGGTTGCGGGAAGGAAGCGTCGTTGGATCAATCGGGGCAAGGAGCGTCGACCTGGGCGTTTCGCAAGGTCGCATTCGCCACGAAGAGCGGACTGAGGAGTGAAGGAACCGTAGAATATGAGAATCCGTCCATTTGCTGGCGGTGTCGGACGGGTGAAAAAACGAAGAACTCGCGTTTTTGGTAAGCAAACGCGGGAAAATGCCGGGCACCAGGCTTCCGGCCAGAAGGTAACCTCGTCAACAGCCCGTGTAAGGAAGTTCTGCTCCTTGGAGGCGTAGACCTGAATGATGACGTCGGTGGGTGTAGCGTGGAAGCGATCAAGTACCGCGTTTTCCAAACCGACAAAAAACTTTACGACTGAGCTGTTTCCGAAGCCCAGATGCGGATCCTTCCATTCGCGGATCATGCAAAACCGGCCTTCGAACTCGAAGAAAGGGTCGATATTTCCTATGATTACGACGTCAAGATCGAGGAAGAGCGTCATGCCCTCAAGATCGCCGAGGGTTTTGTGGAACAAGCCCAATTTCGGCCAGTGAACGCCAAGTCGCGGGTCGTAATCAAATTTTGGAAGCGGCTGACACTCGATTTCCGGATTGATGCCGTTTGTATCGTCAGTGAAACACACGAACCGGATGTTCCAGGTCGTGTTCCGTCGAACCATGCTGTAGAGCCGGTTTACGAATTCTGGCCCGTAACGCGTCCCCCACTTCATGCAGACGACGTTGGCGCGCTTCTCGCGCTGGGCCTTGAGATAAAGGGGATACCACAAGCTGCGAGAAGTTCGTGCTTGTTGTGCGTCAGGTAAATCGGAATGGTCCGTGGAAGCTGAGGAGGCGGATGTACCCCAGAGCAAGCTGCTGGACGCCTCGTTTGCCCGCTTAGAAAGAGTCGGAAACATTGGTCGCCGCCGAGACTTTGCATCTGCCGGCGACGATTGCTGTCGAGCCTTGCGGCAGGCTGTTTGGGAAGTCAGCTTACAGAGGTGTTGTGGAAAACACGCCCTCGATATGAGGGCGTGCCGAAATAGCGCTGGCTAACTCGTCCAAAGGCCTAACCAAGCATCAGTTAATGGTAAGGAGCGAGATTCTGACGTCTGGCGACTAACCGAGCAGGGCGACATGCTCGTGGAAAGCTGTCTTAAGCCGCCAGGCAGCATTTCTTGTACTTCTTGCCTGACCCGCAGGGACAAGGATCGTTGCGGCCAACTTTCGGGCCAGAGCGCACGATTGGCGTTATCGACCGGTGATGGTGGTGGTGATGATGGTGGTGATGATCGTGGCCGCAGCCGCACGCGTCATGATCATGGTCATGGTCATGAGCTTCGTGGTGGCTAGCGCCTGCCTGCGTTTTGGTCTCGGTGCTCATCGGCTGGGCCCTCAAACTTATGACTATACATGTATTGATTTACACAAATTTGCAGCAGACGCCTGTTGGTCGCACCCGCGGGCCTGTTGCGCCCAGGAAGCGATTGTCGTAACGGCTCGCCATGACAGACTCCGTCCTTATCCTCGACTTTGGCTCCCAGGTAACGCAGCTAATTGCGCGGCGCGTACGGGAGGCAGGCGTTTATTGCGAAGTGGTGCCCTTCAATAAGGCGGAAGAGGGGCTCGCGCGGCTTCAGCCGAAAGCCATCATCCTGTCCGGCGGACCGTCGAGTGTTTATGAGGAGGGCACTCCAGCCGCTCCGCCAATCGTTTTCGAGTCAGGCCTTCCAGTGCTCGGCATCTGCTATGGCGAGCAGACGATGGTGGCGGAGCTCGGCGGTCGGGTATCGCCCGCCACGCATCGCGAGTTCGGCCGCGCCGAGATCGAGGTTATCGAGGACTGCGCACTCTTCGAGGGGGTTTGGTCAAAGGGCACCCGCGACCAGGTCTGGATGAGCCACGGCGATCGCGTCGAGGAGCTGCCGCCGGGGTTCAAGGTCGTGGCCGTCTCGGCGAACGCACCCTTCGCAGCAATTGCTGATGAGCAGCGGCGGTTCTACGGGGTCCAGTTCCATCCCGAGGTGGTGCACACGCCGCGGGGAGCGGCGATTCTCGCCAACTTCGCCCGCAAGGTTGCCGGCTGTCGCGGCGATTGGACCATGCGGGCATTCCGGGAAACGGCTATCGAGCGCATTCGCGATCAAGTCGGCAACGGTCGCGTTATTTGCGGCCTGTCCGGAGGCGTCGACTCGGCAGTCGCCGCAGTTTTGATCCACCAAGCCATCGGCGACCAGCTCACCTGCATTTTTGTTGACCATGGGCTGCTGCGGCTGGGTGAGGCGGACGAGGTGGTCGAGCTTTTCCGCCGCCACTACAACATTCCGCTCGTCCATGTGCGGGCAGAGGACACTTTCCTCGCAGCCCTCGAGGGGGTGACCGATCCGGAAGCAAAGCGGAAGACGATCGGTCGCCTGTTCATCGATGTTTTCGAGGCAGAGGCAAAGAAGATCGGTGGAGCCGAGTTCTTGGCCCAGGGCACGCTTTACCCGGACGTGATCGAAAGCGTGTCTTTCACCGGCGGGCCTTCCGTCACCATCAAGTCGCACCACAACGTTGGCGGCCTTCCTGAGCGCATGCACCTAAAACTGGTGGAACCGCTGCGCGAGTTGTTCAAGGACGAAGTGCGGCAGCTGGGGCGGGAGCTTGGGCTGCCGGAAAACTTCATCACTCGGCATCCATTCCCAGGGCCTGGGCTTGCCATTCGCGTGCCGGGCGAGGTGACGCGAGAGAAGCTCGACATCCTACGGAAAGCCGATGCCATTTTTCTGGACGAGGTCCGGAAAGCTGGGCTTTATGAGACGATCTGGCAGGCTTTTGCCGTATTGCTGCCCGTGCGGACCGTTGGCGTCATGGGCGATGCGCGGACGTACGATCATGTATGCGCGCTACGTGCCGTGACGTCGACCGATGGTATGACGGCCGACTATTTCCCGTTCCCACACGATTTTTTGGGACGCACGGCCACCCGCATCATCAACGAGGTCCGCGGCATCAACCGGGTTGTTTACGACATTACTTCCAAGCCGCCGGGCACGATCGAGTGGGAATGATTCCACGTCCGGCAGCCGCCGGCAGGATCAGGCACCAGACACACCTAAGCCCGCGTCACTTCGGGCCTTTTTGTGTTTTCCACCTGGCACGGACTGGCAGCCTGGGGTATGGCCAAGCACGAATTTTTCATGGCATAGTCGATGGCACGAAACCGGCCCTGTGCCATACCTCGCCGCCGATGCCATGC
>Ga0207747_1000509_pt1 | contig 43062 bp, 38 predicted proteins | sample HigsolmetaGSP11D_FD_184839 | JGI IMG/M metagenome (GOLD analysis project Ga0207747, IMG submission 184839) | High solid enriched microbial communities from the Joint BioEnergy Institute, USA - SP1-1-D (SPAdes) | ecosystem: Engineered > Bioreactor > SSF (Solid state fermentation) > Aerobic >...
TATCAAGCAGTTGCGAGCAAACGCAAGTATTCAAGGAGGTTAACCTATGAGCACTGAGCAACAACAGACTTCGTCCGCCGGATACAATCCGCGGGTGATCGAGCCGAAATGGCAGCAATACTGGGAGACGAACAAAACCTTCAAGGTGCTGGACGATGACAGCAAGCCAAAGTTCTATGCGCTGGACATGTTCCCTTACCCTTCCGGCGCCGGCCTGCACGTCGGCCATCCGGAAGGCTATACGGCGACGGACATCGTATCACGCGTCAAGCGGGCGCAAGGCTACAACGTCCTTCATCCGATGGGTTGGGATGCGTTCGGTCTGCCGGCTGAGCAGCATGCGCTCGATACCGGCAAGCATCCGCGCGACATCACGAAGACGAACATCGATAACTTCCGCCGCCAGATCAAGTCTCTCGGCTTCTCCTATGACTGGGATCGCGAGATCAGCACGACGGACCCCGCCTATTACAAATGGACGCAATGGATCTTCCTGCAGCTGTACAAGAAAGGCCTTGCCTACGTTGCGGAAGTTCCGGTCAACTGGTGTCCGGCGCTTGGCACCGTGCTGGCCAACGAAGAAGTCATCGACGGCAAGAGCGAACGCGGCGGCCATCCGGTCATCCGCAAGCCGATGCGCCAATGGATGCTGAAGATTACCGAGTACGCCGAGCGCTTGCTCGAAGATCTGGAGGAGCTCGATTGGTCGGAGAGCATCAAGGAGATGCAGCGCAACTGGATCGGCAAGTCGAGCGGAGCCGAGGTGGAATTTGCCATCGACGGCACGGACAAGGCGCTCCGCGTGTTTACGACTCGTCCGGATACGCTGTTCGGCGCGACCTATTGCGTCATGGCGCCTGAGCATGAATGGGTCGATTCGATCACGACGCCGGAGCAGCGGGCAGCGGTGGAAGCGTACAAGGAACAGGCCGCGCGCAAGAGCGACCTGGAGCGCACGGATCTGGCCAAGGACAAGACCGGCGTGTTCACCGGCGCCTATGCGATCAATCCGGTGAACGGCAAGAAGGTGCCGATCTGGATCGCCGACTATGTGCTTGCCGGATACGGTACCGGTGCGATTATGGCTGTGCCGGCGCACGACCAACGCGACTGGGAGTTCGCCGTGAAGTTCGGCCTGCCGATCATCGAAGTGATCGAGGGCGGGGACGTCAGCAAGGCAGCTTATACAGGCGATGGCAAGCATGTCCACTCGGACTTCCTGGACGGACTGAACAACGAGCAAGCGATCAAGAAGATGATCGAATGGCTCGAGGCAAACGGCAAGGGCCGCGGCAAAGTGACCTACAAATTGCGCGACTGGCTGTTCAGCCGCCAGCGTTACTGGGGAGAGCCGATTCCGATCCTGCATCTCGAGGACGGCACGATGAAGCCGCTGAGCGAGGACGATCTGCCGCTTCTCCTGCCGGATGTGGACGAGATCCATCCTTCCGGCACGGGAGAATCCCCGCTGGCCAATGTGACGGAGTGGGTCAACACCGTCGATCCGGAGACCGGCATGAAAGCTCGCCGCGAAACGAATACGATGCCGCAATGGGCAGGCAGCTGCTGGTACTACATCCGCTATATCGATCCGCATAACAAGGAGCGGCTCGTCGATCCGGAGCTGGCGAAGAAGTGGCTGCCGGTCGATCTGTATATCGGCGGAGCGGAGCATGCGGTACTTCACTTGCTGTACGCACGTTTCTGGCATAAGGTGCTCTATGACATCGGCGTCGTCCCGACGAAGGAGCCGTTCCAGAAGCTGGTCAACCAGGGCATGATCCTCGGCACGAACAATGAGAAGATGAGCAAATCCCGCGGCAATGTCGTCAATCCGGACGATATCGTCAGAGACTACGGCGCTGACACGCTGCGCATGTATGAAATGTTCATGGGTCCGCTCGAGGCTACCAAGCCATGGAGCGAAACCGGTGTGGAAGGCATCTACCGTTTCCTCAACCGCGTATGGCGTCTGTTCATCGGCGAGGACGGCAAGCTGAATGCGAAGATTACCGATGAGCCAGTGGACAAGGAATTCATGCGCGTATGGCACAAAACGGTCAAGAAGGTTACGGAGGATTACGAGCAGCTTCGCTTCAACACGGCGATCAGCCAGCTTATGATCTTCGTCAATGAAGCGTACAAGGCGGAGAAGCTGCCTCGTCAGGCGATGGAGCACTTTGTCCAATTGATCGCGCCGATCACGCCGCACATCGCTGAGGAACTGTGGGAGCGGCTTGGCCATGAAGGCGGCATCTCCTACGTGCCTTGGCCGAAGTACGACGAGGCGTACACCAAGGATGATGAGATCGAGATCGTCATCCAGGTCAAGGGCAAGATCGTCGACCGGGCGATGATTCCGGCTGACCTTGACGAGCGGGGAATGGAGGAGTTTGCGCTCTCCAGAGATTCAGTCAGGCAGGCGATCGCTGGCAAGAATATCCGCAAGGTAATCGCCGTGAAAGGCCGCATCGTCAATATCGTCACCGACTGATCGACAGCATCCTGTCAGCAGCGACCTGACGGGTTCAGGCTTTCTGGCCATAGAAGAGAGATTCGACCTTGGTCAGGTCGCTGCTGAATTTGACATGTGTCGTATGGATGAGCTTCTCGAACATGCCGTCGAGATGGGCTTGCATGACCTTCAGCCCCTCGTGGGTGATGCCGCCTGGCACGCGGACCCTTTCCTGCAAGGAAGCGAAGGTGAAGTTCTTGTCGTTCAGGAGCTTGGCTGTGCCAAGCAACATATCAGCGGCCAGTCGGCTCGCCTCGTCTCTTGATATGCCAGTCAGTTCGACTGCGGCATCGACGAACCGCTCGAGGAAGTAGCACAGGAATGCAGGGCCGCAACTGGACAGGTCTGACGTGATTCGGGCATGCTTCTCCTCGATGTAGCGGGGAATGCTGATATGCCGGAACAGTGCCTCCAGCCTCTCGCGATCGCTTGTCTTCATGCGTTCGCTGTACATGAACAGCGAAGCACCGCTGAGCGCATAGTTCGTGATGCTCGGGATGACCTTGGCGATTTTGCACGGGAGGTGATCTTCCAGCAGCTTGATGAGCACGGGACTCGAGATCGTGACGATGGTCTGCTCGCTGTTCACGAACGGCTGGATATCCTCGATGACCTGTTTATATTCATGCGGCTTTACGCAGATGAAGATGATGTCGCAGCTTTTCGCGATCTCACGATTGTCGGTTGCTGCATATAACCCAGGGTACAGGCAGGCGAGATTTGCCGCCTTGGCATGGGAACGATTCGCGGCCATGATCTGATTCGCCGAAAGTGCGCCAGACGAGATAAATGATTCTATCAGGATGCTCCCCATGCTGCCCGTTCCGATGAATCCGACTTTCATCATGAAACCCTCCCAAGATAAACGTTATATGCATCTTTTCAAGTATATGAACATGCGGGATGTCCATATGACAGGTGATATCACCACGATGATCAGATGTACGGGGGTGACTGGATTGTTGCGGTCGAGAAGCATGCTTGCAGTGCTCGGATATGTGACGCTTCTGCTCATATTGGCATTTATCCTGTATCGGGTGTTGACGTTTATCGCTCCTGTCCCGTCCGGCTGGTCATCCGAAGCAGAATGGGTACCGGTGAATTCGCTTCTGATAAGCGCAGGCGATCAGGAAGATGAACATGATGAAGCGCTTACATCCGGCGGCGATGCTTCGGATCGATCAGCGGACAGTCTGAGAGGGACGGAGGGGGCAAGCAGTGAGCAAGCAGCTTCAACTCAAACTGGCGATCAACAGCCGGCTCCGGAGCAGACGGTTGCCGCTGATGATTCACTGATCCTGATCAACACGGCCAGCCTCGAGCAATTGCAGCATTTGCCCGGCATTGGCCCAGCCAAAGCGCAGGCGATCATCGATTACCGGCAGGAGCATGGGGCGTTCAAGAGTCCGGAGGACCTGCTGAATGTGAAGGGGATCGGTCGGAAGACGCTGGAGAAGATGCTGCCCTATCTGAAGCTGGATTGATCGACAATTTCCTGTGAAAGCACTTTTCTTTTCACGCGCTTTATGCGAAAATAGATTATACTAGATTATACATAGTATTCATATCTAAATGGAGGGATTTATCGATGTCAGAAGAGCGCAAGCTGCAGTTAGAAACACTTGCCGTCCATGCGGGACAGCAGATTGACCCGACCACAATGTCGCGCGCAGTACCCATCTATCAAACGACTTCGTATGGTTTCCGCGATTCGGATCATGCGGCCAACCTGTTCGCACTTGCGGAAGTGGGCAATATCTATACCCGCATCATGAACCCGACCACAGATGTATTTGAACAGCGCGTTGCACAGTTGGAAGGCGGTATCGGAGCGCTGGCCGTATCGTCAGGACAAGCCGCCATCACCTTCTCCATCCTGAACATAGCAGGAGCAGGAGATGAGATCGTCTCCGCGTCCAGCCTGTACGGCGGTACATACAACCTGTTCGCGCATACGCTCAAGAAGCTGGGGATTACGGTGAAGTTCGTTGATCCGGTTGATCCTGAGAACTTCCGCAACGCCATCACGCCGAAGACGAAGGCACTCTATGCCGAATCGATCGGCAATCCGCGCGGTGACGTGCTTGACATCGAGGCAGTTGCGAAGATTGCGCATGAGCATGGCATCCCGCTGATCGTGGACAATACGCTGCCGAGCCCATATCTGCTCAGACCTATCGAGCATGGGGCCGATATCGTGGTGCACTCTGCGACGAAGTTCATTGGCGGCCATGGAACGTCCATCGGCGGCGTCATCGTCGACAGCGGCAAATTCGACTGGAAGGCCAGCGGCAAGTTCCCTGGCTTCACGGAGCCGGATCCGAGCTACCACGGCCTGGTGTATGCGGATGCTGTCGGCCCGGTCGCTTATATCATCAAGGCTCGCGTACAGCTCTTGCGTGACATCGGTGCTTCCCTCTCGCCATTTAACTCTTTCTTGCTGCTGCAAGGTCTGGAGACACTGCACCTGCGCATGGAGCGCCACAGCGAGAACGCGCTGAAGGTGGCGCAATATCTGGTGAAGCATCCGGCCGTGTCCAATGTGAACTATCCGGGGCTTGAATCCCATCCGTCCTATGCGCTGACCAGGAAGTATCTGCCGAAGGGCGCAGGCGCCATCCTGACCTTCGAGATCAACGGCGGAGTTGAGGCAGGCAAGAAGCTGATCAACAACGTGAAGCTGTTCAGCCATCTCGCCAACGTCGGCGACAGCAAGTCGCTGATCATCCACCCTGCCAGCACGACGCATTCGCAACTGGAAGGTGAAGAGCTGCTGTGGACAGGCGTGACGCCGGGCATGGTTCGTCTGTCCGTCGGTACGGAGAATATCGAAGACATCCTGTATGATCTGGAGCAAGCGATCAAGGCCAGCCAGCAATAAATCGGGAAGGAATGCTCTCATGACAACGAACCGCAAGGATTGGGATACGTACTTTATGGATATCGCGTTTATGGCATCGACCAGATCCCGGTGCGGCAGGCGCAAGGTCGGAGCGGTACTGGTACAAGGCAAGAAATTGCTCGGAACCGCATATAACGGAGCGCCTTCCGGCGTACCGGACTGCGAGGAAGCAGGATGCATGCTGGTTGAGGAATATGAGCTGCAAGTTGCGGAGGACGGAACGGAGCAAGTGATCAAGAAGCAGCGCTGCGTGCGTACGATTCACGCGGAACAGAACCTGCTTCTGTTCACCGACCGCAGCGATCGGGAAGGCTCTACCGTCTATGTCACCGATCAACCGTGCTGGACATGCGCCAACATGCTGGCCAACAGCGGTATCACGGAGATTGTCTACCATCGCGAGTATCCTAAGGATCAGGACAAGGTTGTCAGACTGATGGAGCAGAAGGGCATCGTGTTCCGCAAGCTGGCTGCATATGAACCGCCGCCAGGCGCGGTTTGAACATGATGAATCGGTTATTATCATACGCGATCATAGAGGAAGCACCTCTGTTTCGAAGAAGAAGCGGGGGTGCTTTCTTGTGTTTGGAAACATGAATCGTCTACAGCAATTCTATCTCAACAGCTTGCTGATGATTACCGGTCTCACAGGCGGTTTGCTCCAACAACGTGCGTTGATCCTCGCGGTGATCATCGCGCTTGTGCTGACCATCGCCATTCAGAAGCTGATGTCACCTGAATATTCCTGCATCAGGCATGGTGTCCTGACATTGCTGCTGACCGCTTGTGCCGTCGGGTATGGATATTGGACGAAGGAGACAAGTCAATCGAGCATACCCGATCTGTTGGAGGGCGAACAGGTCACCGTCCAGGGGGTCATCGCTTCGGCAGTGAAGATAGACGGTGATCGGGTGTCCATGCAGCTGGGTGTGGATCGATTGTACGCTTCATCGATGCTTGACAGGCTGGATGAACGGCTTCAGACGGTGATCTATCTGGACAGCGAAGAGCAGCAGCAAGCAGTCCGATCCTGGAGCAGAGGCATGGAGCTGCGACTTGCCGGAACTTTGCAGCGTCCGGGCACAGCCAGAAACTTCGGCGACTTCGATTATCGCGAGTTTCTCGAGAGGCAGCGCGTCTATTGGCAACTGACTGTGGAGGATCTGGCCGCGGCGGAGGTGAGAAGCAAGCCTCCGCTGAGCCAGCATCTCCTCCTGGGAGCGATGGATCGGATGAGCAGGTGGATGACGGAGCTGGTCTGGAAGTTATACGACGAGCGCTATGCAGGATTTATGCAAGGCTTGCTGATCGGCGACCGGCAGGAGCTGCAGCCGGAGCTGTACGACGACTTCTCCGATATCGGCATGACGCATGTGCTTGCCATCTCCGGCCTTCATGTCAGCGTGTTTACTGCCGGTTGTTTCTGGCTGCTCAGGCTGATGCGGTTGACGCGTGAGAGAGCGTTCCTCGTCTGTTTCATCCTCGTGCCGCTTTACGTGCTGTTTACCGGCGCCTCGCCATCGGCGATTCGTGCGGGGCTGATGGGCATGCTCGGACTGCTCGCGATGCGTCTCGACAAGTGGAAGGATTCGCTGCGATACATCCTGATCGCTGCTCTGGCGATGCTGGCAGCGAATCCTTATTACATATATAATGTAAGTTTTCAGTTGTCTTTTCTTGTGACGGCCGGTTTGATCCTGCTGGTGCCGCGATTTGTCCAGATGTTGCAGATGCTTCCGGCAGCTGTTTCCGGAGCAATCGCGGTGACGGTCGCGGCGCAGCTGTTTTCCTTTCCCATCGTCATCTACTATTTTCATATCCTTCATCTGCTGTCGCCGGTTGCCAACCTGTTGCTCGTGCCGCTCACGAGCGTGGTCATCCTGCCGCTGGGCATGATCTCCTTGCTGCTCGGAGTCATCTATCCGGCGCTTGGGCATCTCCCGGCATGGCTCAACTCGCAAGCGGCCGAGCTGTTGTTTCGGGCAGTCACCTGGACGGCGGAGCGCGAGGCGCTGCTTACCATCTGGCCGCAGGTGCCGATCTGGTGGGTTGTGGCCTATTACGCGCTGCTCCTGGCGATTGTCATCCTCTGCCCAAGGCTTCGCTCGATAAGCCGCTCCCATGTTGCACGAGGCTTGACAGTCCTGGCCGCAGCTTCGATGACAGCGCTCATCCTCTATGCCTATGAAGGCGATCCCTGGAGTCGGACGGGCATCGTCAGCGTGCTCGATGTAGGCCAGGGAGACTCGATCCTGATCCGAACGCCGACTGGCCGGCATATCCTGGTGGATGGCGGAGGCACCGTCAACCGTGCACGCGAGGAGGAAGTGTGGCGCTCCCGCCGCGATCCATACGAGGTAGGCAAGGATACGCTGGTGCCGCTTCTCAGGCGGCGCGGCATCCGCCGCCTGGATGCCGTGATCGCAACGCATCTCGATGCCGATCATATCGGGGGTCTTCATGCGGTGATCGAGCATGTGCCGACGGAGCGCATCCTGTTTAACGGCACGCTGAAGGATTCGCCATACGCGGACAGGTTGATCGCTTCGGCCCTTGAGCGCGACATTCCCCTGATCCCTGTATCAGCGGGGCAGGTGTGGCAGGCAGATCGCGAGACGACACTGACGTTTCTTCATCCTTTCGCGGATGCGGGAGGCGCTTCGACGACACTTAGGCATGTGGACGATCAGAATGGGGAGTCTGTCGTATTTGTCCTGCAGATGGATGATGCGCTATTTCTGTTCACCGGAGACATCGGCGAAACCGAAGAACGTGCGATTCTCCGCAGTTTGCAGGGAGGCGGTAACGGTGGAGCGGCAGTTGCCCCGGGGCTGCAAGGGCGGGTCGATGTGCTTAAGGTGGCGCATCACGGCAGCAGGTACAGCACCTCCGATGCCTGGCTGGAGTACTGGCAGCCGCTGAACGGCGTCATATCGGCAGGCCGCAACTTCTACGGTCATCCGACGAGCGACGTGCTGGAAAGACTGGCGGAACGCGACATCTTAACCTATCGGACGGATCAGCATGGGGAGATTCAGTATCGGACGGTTGACGGCAATCTCGAGGTGAGGACGAAGCTGGTCCCATAACTTAATGCACTTGATGAGACAGCAGCAGGAACCATTCCACCCAATTCAGGCTCAAGGCTCATCACCAAACCCCTGCGCAAGATGCGATTGACTGCTAAACACAATAAACACAACCAAACCTTGAGCAATACTTGGTTGTATACTTACATTCAAATTTTTGTTATTCTAGTACTTGAATTTATACTTAGGCCCGTTGCAACATATCACGTTGGCGCACCGTCTATTAAGGTGCAAGGAAGGAGGATCCTGGTGGTAGAGCAAGAGCTGATCAGGTCTGCTCAATCGGGTGATCGTGACGCTATGATCCAGCTGTTGCGTGAGATCGAGACTCACGTGTACCGAACGGCTTACTATATCCTGGGCAATGAGCAGGATGCCATGGATGCTGCTCAGGAAGCCCTTATTCGAGTATATACGAAGATCGAATCGTTCGAGGAGAAAGCCCAGTTCAAGACGTGGGTACAGAGGATCGTCACCAATATCTGCATCGACAAGTTCAGGAGAAATAAACCGACTGTATCCATCGATGAGCACGCGATGAACTTTACTGCTGATCACAGCGTCGAGGAGGAAGTCGTCGCAACCTATGTATCTCAGGACATCCGGGAGGCGATTAACAAATTATCCGATCATTATCGAGCAGTAATTGTGCTGCGTTATCTGCAGGATTTCTCCTATAACGAAATTTCCGATTCGTTAGGCTTGCCTTTAAACACCGTCAAATCATACTTGTTCCGAGCCAGACAGCAGTTGCAGTCACTGCTGCAAGACTATCAGAAGGGTGGTGTTGGGGGATGAATTGTCAAGAGGTGATGGAATACATGCAGCGCCAGCTGGACCTGGATCTGGCAGACACTGAACAACAATTGCTCGATGCGCATCTGAAGACTTGCGCATCCTGCCGCGTCATGATGGAACGGCTCCAGCGGCTGACAAGCGAGTTGTCGAGCTTGCCCAAGGTTCATCCGCCCGTAAGCCTTGTAGATGCGATCTTGCCGAAGCTGGAGGAGATCGATCTGGCCAGGCAGTCGGCAGGCATCGTCGGATCGACAACGACTGTACATTCAGGAGAAACTTCACTTGCGAATCGGCGAAATCGCAGAGCGAATCGATTGTCATATAAGGTTCTCGGAGGTGTTGTTGCAGCAGGGTTGCTGCTCGGCATCGCGATCGTCAATCTGGATCAGGATGCTTCAATGCGCGTAGCGGATCAATCGATATCCGGCTCGTCCCAACTCAGCGGGTCGGCGAACATAACGATCATGAATGTCGCAACCAGCTCAGCAAATGATGAGGCAGATGCAAGCGATGATGTCGAACTGATGGAAACATCCATCCTCGAGGTTGATGACCAGTACGCTGAGGAAACCTCCGATGACAAGCCGGTGGGAATACTTGCGCCGTCTGGCGAGAAGCAACAGGGGCTTCTGGGAATCCCGTCAACTGGCGGAGATTCTGAGGTTCCGGCTGTTGGACCAGACGAAGCGCAAACGGAAGCCGGCGATAAGGGCAAGATAGCGTCAGGCCAAACAGAAGAATGGAATGAATCCTTTGATGTTAACCTTGATCTGGACGATATGGACAGCATCCAGGACCGCTCTGGAGCGTCCGTTGGTCTGGCCTCTCCTGAAGGCACGTACTCCGTCTTCATCGAGAATGGCTCGCTGGTCGTTCTGGACAGCAACAATGAGCGGACCTACGTATCTCAGTCATTCGGCGATGCGGAGGTTTACGGTCTGGAATGGACAGATGACAGCCATCTGATCTTCAAGGTACTGACAGATGAAGGTGAACAGGCTTATTACATCGATCTCGACACGCGTTCGGAAGGGCGAATGTAATGGCTTCAGCGAGCGCTGATCAACTGTTGAATGAAGCGATGTCAGGCAAGGTTCGGCCGGTCTACGTATGCTATGGTACGGAAGAATACATGCTCGGCAGATTCGTCGACAGATTGACGGATACTCTCTTGCCTGAGGATGCGAGAGACTTCTCGTTCAGCAAGTATGACCTGACGCAGACGGATCTGGATACCGTGCTGGACGATGCGGAGACGGCGTCGTTATGGTCGGAACGCAAGGTGATCCTTGCCAGGCACGCCGTATTTCTCACCGGTGCCAAACCGGGCGGCAAAATCGAACACAATACGGATCGGATGGCGGCCTATCTGGAATCGCCGGCGGGCCAAAGCGTCGTCATCCTCACCGTTCATGCGGAGAAGCTCGATGAACGGAAGAAAATCGTCAAGCAGTTGAAGTCTGCGGGATGCATCGTATCCTTTAATGAACTGTCGGAGAAGGAGCTGCAGAGCTGGGTCGAGCAGCAGGCTTACGAGTCCGGCTGCCGCTTCGCTCCGGGTGCAGTCGAACGGCTGGTCATGCTCGCCGGCACCAATCTGCAAACGTTGAAGAGCGAGATCGATAAACTGACGTTGTATGCAGGAGAGAAAGGCATCATAACTGTCGAGGACATCGATCGGCTGGTCGTCAGCAATTCCGAGCAGACGGTCTTTATGCTGGTGGAGGAAGCGGTGAAGAAGCATCCGGATCGGGCTCTTTCGATGCTCCATGAGATGCTCATGCGGCGGGAGGAGCCGATCAAGATCCTGGCTCTGATCGCCAGGCAGTTCCGCATCATGCTGCAGGTGAAGCAGCTCTTCGACCAAGGATATTCGCATCAGCAGATCGCGGGCATGATCGGTCTGCATCCGTATCCGGTGAAGCTGGCGCATGAGCAGAGCCGCGCATACAGCATCAGGCAATTGATGCGCTGCATCGCCAAGCTCGCGGATCTGGACCATCAGATGAAGACGGGTCTTGTCGACAAGCGCCTGGGCCTGGAGCTGTTTCTGCTCGAACTGGCCGAGTCCTAGCTGTATGGGGCAACTTCATATCCGGCGAATGAAAAGGCAGTGTTGTTGATAGTTGCATGGCGGCTCCATTGTTCAGATCAAACGTAACGGAACCAGGAGCCGTTATTTGGCAGAAAACCTGCTATTTTCCGATGCTAACGGAACGTACAGCCGTTATGGGGCACGTTGGACGAGGAATCACACTAGGAAACATCGGATCACGTCATCTCATTCCGTTAGCTTTGCGAAACGGCTCATTTTGCCACAAATAGCGGCTCGACGTTCCGTTACCAATCGTGATAAAACCCCCGTACCTCTGTCACTTGAGTTATGTCCGATTGTTCGCATCGTTCCAACGCAACATCGAAGATAAACACAGCCAATAAAGAAATACTTGGCTGGCGCCAAGTCCTTTAGGACCCTGGTGGCAGCTTAGTATTTCTTATGTCTTATGAGAATGTATGGGAAGTTATACTTTCTATAAGACTGAAAAAGCCGTCTTGAAGGCCTCACGCCTTCAAGACGGCTTTTCGTCGTGCGTTTCCATCTTGCGATTAAGCTTGCTTCACAAGTGCGTTTACTTTCTTCGCAAGTTTCGATTTTTTGTTTGCGGCAGCGTTTTTATGAATCAAGCCTTTGGATGCGGCTGTATCCAGCTTCTTCGAAGCGTAGACCAGAGCTGCCTTGGCTTTCTCGATATCGTTATTCGCCACAGCTGTTTCTACTGCTTTAACAGCAGTGCGAAGAGCGGACTTCTGCGAAGCGTTTTGCAAACGGCGTTTTTCGCTTTGTTTGACGCGTTTGATTGCGGATTTAATGTTTGGCATGCTGATTCACCTCCAACCTTGCATTAACGATTCGTCTCGTGTCACAACTTTAAGTATTCTAACATGTGGTTATGCAAAAAGCAACAGAATTTATCTTGATAGACTGTGTTATTCGCGATCGGCACGAAGTCTTGACCGCATAATCCGCGGGAGGCTGTTGCACAATAATGGATGTCCATCTGTACATGATGTGAATCTACCGAGCAAAGGAGAGCGGCCATGAATCAAACCAGATATAAAGCGCTGTTCAACGAGCTTCCAAATAGGAATGAGTGGAATCTGGACCAGGAGCTCAATCAGAGATCCGCGCAGCTCGATCTGGCCCTGGAAGCGAAGGAGGTGGCCAGCAGCGCACGCGGAGCGAGAGATGATCTGCCTGGTGTACATACGGAAATCTGGGAAGAGCAAGGCATCAAGATCACGCGTATCGAGGTGCAGAATGAGGAGGGCGCGCGCATGATCGGCAAGCTGCCCGGTCATTATATTACGATCGAGGTGCCGGGACTCCGGCGCAAGGACACGAAGCTGCAGGATCGGGTAGCGACATGCTTCGCACAGGAATTCGAACGCATCCTCGATCATCTGAAGATTCCGAAGGATGCCAAGGTGCTGATTATCGGTCTCGGCAATTGGAATGTCACGCCGGATGCGCTGGGACCGCTGGTGGTAGAGAATACCATGGTCACGAGGCATTACTTTGAACTGATGCCGGATCAGGTTCATCCCGGTTACCGCCAGGTCAGCGCAGTCGCCCCAGGGGTGCTGGGAACGACCGGCATCGAGACGAGCGACATCGTACATGCGCTCGTCGACAAGCTGAAACCGGACCTGGTGATCGCCGTTGATTCCCTTGCGTCCAAGGCGCTTGAGCGGGTCACCACGACGATTCAGATCGCCGACACGGGCATTCATCCGGGATCCGGCATCGGCAACAAGCGAAAAGGACTGACGAAGCAGGATCTCGGGGTAGATGTGATCGCCATCGGTGTTCCGACAGTGGTCTATTCGTCCACGATCGTCACCAGCACGATGGACATGCTGATCCGCCACTTCAAGCGAAGAACCGACAACACCCAGCATATCTTCGGCCTCATGGATCAACTGTCGGAATCGGAGCGTCTTGAGCTGATCAAGGAGGTGCTGAATCCGATCGGACACGATCTGCTCGTGACGCCGAAGGAGATCGATGAGTTCATCGAAGATATCGCCAATATCATCGCCAGCGGGCTGAATGCCGCCCTGCATGAAGCTGTTGATTCCTCGAATGTCGCTGCCTATACGCATTGAGATTGATAGGAGAGAGGGGGATTTACCCCGCTCTCCTGTCTGTCTTTCTGGCGGTTTGTGAGCATGCGAGGTTCTATTTCTGTCTCCCGCTTCATAGATTGGTTACTAGATTAAGAGTCAATGGAGCCTGAGGAGGTAGAATGAGATGCAGCCCGATACAACCTCGCAGTATGCAAGAAAACCAATGCCAACGAACAGACAGTTGCTCGCTTACGGCAAATTGCTCGGCCTGCTCGTTGCAGGCACGTTTACCCTGATCGTCATGATCGGGTTCGCCGCATGGGTGCACGGCAAGCTTCAACCAACGCCGAATGATGCGCTGCTGGATATGGCAGGCGCCATCCCGGAGGATGTGCTGATCAAACTGTTGGCAACTGAGGTTGGAGGGGGCCAGCCCTTACAGGAGGAAGATGGCGGCGCAGCGGGTTCAGCATCGCAGCAACTGCTGAGGATACTGACCGGCATCGATCTGAGCGACCCGCGCAGCGTTCTGGCAGCCGAGATCAGCGGGCTTGCGTTCGAAAGCGAATCTGCTCCCGGCGACTCCGAAGCGATCCATGAGCCGGAAACGCCGACCGACCGTCCTCCTGCTGCCGGAGACCTGTTGCCCGATGAAGATGGCAAGCCAATCAGCCAGGGTGCAGAAAGCCAGGATGCTGAAACGGACGACAGGCAATCGACAGAAACGGATGACGGTAACCTCCCCCAGCTCGATGTACCTGTATCAGCCGGCCTGGAGGAGCGGCAGAGGGTGAAGGTCTTCATCTATCATTCTCACAACCGCGAATCCTGGGTGCCGGAACTGGAAGGCGTCAATCATCCGAATGAGGCGTATGACGAAGAGGTCAACATCACGCTGCTCGGCAAGCGGCTGGCAGCGAGGCTGGAGGAGGAAGGCATCGGCACGAAGGTGTCGGATAAGGATTATCCGTCTGCGATCAAGGATTTCAACTACAATCATTCATACAGCTACTCGCTCAAGACCGTCCAGGAAGCGGTGATCACATATCCCGAGCTGCAATATTACTTCGACATCCATCGCGATTCGCAGAAACGCAGCCTGACGACAACGACCATCGACGGAATCGATTATGCCCAGGTCTACTTCATCATCGGCCAGCAGAATCCGAATTGGCGGGAGAACGAGGCGTTCGCCCAGAAGATTCACGACAAGCTGGAGGAGAGGTACCCGGGTCTATCAAGAGGCATTTTGGGGAAGAATGCACAAACAGGCAATGGCGAATACAATCAGCACATTTCCCCCAACGCGATCCTGATCGAGGTCGGCGGACCGGAGAACACCCTCGAGGAGTCCTGTCGAACGATCGATGTGCTCGCGGAGGTGCTGTCCGAGCTGTTCTGGGATGCGGAGAAGGTGGACGCGCCGGTGGAGCCTGGCGAAGTGGTAGCGGCAGCGGCGCAAGCAAACGATGGGAGGACGAGCAAATGAATGAATTCTGGAAGTTTTGCATACGCATGGGGATCGTTGGCCTGCTCGTCTGTTTCGGCATCTTCTACGGCGTCGACCTGGCTGCCAATGGTCTGAGCGAGACAGGCGGCAGAATCGGCGCAGTCGATTCCGCTGTTTCAGATGAGCGGACAGATGAATCAGAGAGGCAGCAGACGGAGACATACAGCGATCATGCAGGCGCAGATTCGTATCCATATGAACCGCCCTATGATCCGTTGACTCCGGCGCAGGAACCGACTCTGATCAGCGTCCTGGCGGATGTGACCGGCGACGTGCTGCAGCGAACGGCGCGCGGCGGCATCGAGCTGATCGTGTCGCTGTTCGACGGCATTCTTCACTAGCCTGTCTGCTTGACCATCTTTTAAACCCTTCCCATTACTGATATAATGATAATCAAATTTGTGGGGGGTCAGGCATGACGGACATTCACGAACGACAAAAGAAAATCAGGAACTTCTCAATTATCGCGCATATCGACCACGGTAAATCGACGCTCGCAGACCGCATCCTGGAATATACCGGCGCATTGACCTCTCGTGAGATGCAGCAGCAGGTGCTCGACCAGATGGATCTCGAGCGTGAGCGGGGAATCACGATCAAACTGACGGCGGTTCGTCTGACCTACAAAGCGGATGACGGCGAAGAATACATCCTGAATCTGATCGATACGCCGGGACATGTCGACTTCACATACGAAGTGTCGCGCAGCCTCGCGGCTTGCGAAGGGGCGCTGCTCGTCGTCGACGCGGCGCAAGGCATCGAAGCGCAGACCCTGGCGAACGTATACCTGGCACTGGACAATAATCTGGAGATCCTGCCGGTCATCAACAAGATCGACCTGCCTAGCGCCGAACCGGAGCGCGTCAAGCAGGAGATCGAGGATGTGATTGGCCTGGACGCGAGCGAAGCGGTGCTCGCTTCCGCCAAAGCCGGCATCGGCATCAAGGAGATTCTGGAGCAGGTGGTGGCCAAAGTGCCACCTCCTTCCGGCGATCCGGACAAGCCGCTGAAGGCACTGATCTTCGATTCGCACTATGATGCTTACAAAGGTGTCGTCGTCTACGTGCGCATCGTTGACGGCTCGGTTCGTCCCGGCTCGCAGATCAAGATGTTCTCCAATGACAAGACCTTCGAAGTGATCGAGGTCGGCGTGTTCAAGCCGCGGATGACGACGGTTGACGAGCTGAACGTCGGAGATGTCGGCTTCATCGTTGCCGGCATCAAGAATGTGAAGGACACGCGCGTCGGGGATACGATCACCGATGCGAAGAACCCGACGCCAGAACCGCTGCCGGGCTATCGGCGCATCAATCCGATGGTATTCTGCGGGATGTACCCGATCGACTCGTCGGATTATGAGGATCTGCGCGAGGCACTGGAGAAGCTGGCGCTCAATGACGCGTCGCTCCGCTTCGAGCCGGAGACATCCTCGGCGCTTGGATTCGGATTCCGCTGCGGCTTCCTCGGACTCCTGCATATGGAGATCATCCAGGAGCGCATCGAACGTGAATTCAACGTGCCGATCCTGACGACGGCGCCAAGCGTCGTCTACCGCGTCACGATGACGAATGGCGAGGTCAGGGAGATCGAGAACCCGTCGCTCTATCCGGAGCAGGGCAAGATCGAATACGTGGAGGAGCCTTACGTCAAATCGTCGATCATCGTGCCGAATGACTATGTCGGGGCGATCATGGAACTGTGTCAGGGCAAGCGCGGCGAATTTCTGAATATGGAATATCTGGATACCAATCGTGTGACCTTGACTTATGAAATTCCGTTATCCGAGATTGTATATGACTTCTTCGACCAACTGAAATCGAGCACCAGAGGATATGCGTCGTTCGACTACGAGCTTGCCGGATACAAGCGCTCGAATCTGGTGAAGATGGACATCCTGCTGAATGGCGAGCAGGTGGACGCCCTGTCCTTCATCGTGCACAGGGACCGGGCCTATCACCGCGGCAAGGCGATCTGCGAGAAGCTGAAGGATCTCATCCCGCGCCAGATGTTCGAGGTTCCGATCCAGGCTGCGATCGGTCAGAAGATCATCTCGCGCGAGACGGTCAAGGCGATGCGCAAGAACGTGCTGGCCAAGTGTTACGGCGGCGATATTACCCGCAAGCGCAAGCTGCTCGAGAAGCAGAAGGAAGGCAAGAAGCGGATGAAGCAGGTCGGCAGCGTGGAAGTGCCGCAAGAGGCGTTTATGGCGGTGCTGAGGCTCGACGACTAGGATCAGATGGCGAATCGGCGATGGCATGCATCGCCAATCGCTCACACCTTTATACACATAATCGCACACCCAGGCAGGGGAAAGTTGTCAGCTGTGCAAGGATGGCGGCGCACGGTTGACCTGACTTTCCCCTCCGTCCGTTTGAACTTGCTTGTCAGAGAGGAGGGGGCGCAAGTTGCAGAAGTTAAGCGTGATGAGCCCGCGGGCGGTATATATCCACATCCCGTTCTGCACGAACAAGTGCCATTATTGCGATTTCAACTCTGTTGTGCTGCAAGGCCAGCCGGTGATGGAATATTTGCAGGCCCTGGAGCGGGAGATGGAGCATACGGTGCAGATGATGCCGCCGCAGACGGTCAACTCGATCTTCGTCGGCGGGGGGACACCGACGGTGCTGACGCCGGAGCAGATGGCGTATTTCCTGCGCTCGGTTCGCACCTATTTCCCTTATCAGGCGGAGAATGTGGAGTTTTCGATGGAAGCCAACCCGGGCACGATCGACGAAGAGAAGCTGGCAGCGATGAGGGAAGGCGGCGTGAATCGGCTCAGCTTCGGCGTGCAGTCCTTTGACAACAAGCTGCTGCACGACATCGGGCGCATACATGATACGTCTGATGTGTATCGAAGTCTGGAGGCGGCGCGCAAGGCGGGCTTCACCAACATGTCGATCGATCTGATGTTCGGGTTGCCGAACCAGACGCTGGATCAGCTGGATCACACGATCTCCGCCGCGCTGGAGCTTGATCTGCCTCATTATTCGATCTACAGCCTGAAAGTGGAAGAGAATACGCTGTTCTATAAACTTTATCAGCGCGATGAACTTCCGCTCCCTGATGAGGATACGGAGCTTGAGATGTATCGCCTGATCATGAAGCGGCTTGCGGCTGCCGGCTATGAGCAGTACGAGATCAGCAACTTCGCCCGGCCGGGATACGAAAGCCGGCATAATATAACGTATTGGCGGAATGAACCTTACTATGGCATCGGCGCCGGCGCGCACGGCTATGCGGCCAGGCTGCGCCACATGAACATCAAGGGCGTTCAGCCATACATCCGGGCCTGCCAGACGGGCCTTCCGCGGGCTGAGGAGCATCCTGTCTCCGAACCGGAGGCCATGGAGGACTTTATGATGGTCGGGCTTCGCATGCTGCGGGGCGTGAGGAACGAAGATTTTCGCCAACAGTTCCAGGTGTCGATCGAGGAGGCATTTGGTCAGACGATCGCCAGGCTGATCGACCAGGGATTGCTGGAACGCACGGAGGATGGCTGCAAGCTGAGCGAGCAGGGATTGATCTACGGCAATGATGTTTTTGGCGCGTTTCTGGGCGCGGTCGTAATCGGCTGAAGTGTGCGACAAAAAAGCGATTGCATACTTATGCTGCATGTTGTATATTTATCCCTATCTGCGAAGAAGCAAACATTCGGATATGAAGACCGGTAAGGTCTGACAAGCTATCCTGTGGCTGTGTCCTTCGGCTGTATGAGAACTGGACGCTGCGGCGAGGGCAAGCTTCTTCGATTACATGAAATAGGCGGGGATGATCATGGCGGTCGTGCGCAAAGCTACGCTGGATGATGTCGAGCAAATATACATGTTGATAGATCGTTATGCCCAGAGAGGCATCATGCTGCCCCGGTCGCGGGAGTTGCTCTCGAGGGTCATCGATACCTTTACGGTTGCCGAAGAGAACGGCAGCGTCATCGGCATCGGCTCGCTGTGCGTGCTGGGGAAAGAGCTGGTCGAGATCCGTTCCCTGGGAATCGATGAGCAATATAAAGGCAGGGGCATCGGTTCGAGGATCGTGGAAACATTGGTTCAGGAAGCGCGGGAGATGAAGATGCGGCAAGTGATGGCGCTCACGTACGAGGTCAAGTTTTTCGAGAAGAACGGCTTCCGCGTCGTTGATAAGGAGATTTTCCCGGAGAAGGTTTGGACCGATTGCGTCAATTGCAAGAAGCAGCATTGCTGCGATGAAATCGCTGTTCTGAAGACGCTGGATTGACTTGACAAAGACAAAAGCGTTTTGGTATTTTTGTAGTAGGTTTTAGCACTCGCACAGGCTGAGTGCTAACGGAAGGAGGCTGACTTACGTATGCTGTCAGAACGCCAACGCTTGATACTGAACGCCATCGTCGACGATTACATTCGCTCGGCGGAGCCGGTCGGTTCGCGCAGCATATCCAAACGTGGCGATGTAGCGTACAGCCCGGCGACCATTCGCAACGAGATGTCAGATCTCGAAGAGCTCGGTTACCTCGAGCAGCCTCACACATCTGCCGGTCGTATACCCTCTCACAAGGGATATCGATATTATGTGGATCATCTGATTCGCGTCAAGGAGATGTCGAAGCAGGAGATTGACAGGCTGAAGCTTTTCTTCGCTGAACGCATGCAGCAACAGGAGAAAGCCATCAGGCAAGTGGCGATGATCCTCGCCGAGATGACCAGCTATACCTCATTTGTGCTCGAGCCGGAGCTGGTTCATACCACTCTTAAACATATGCAGATCATCCCGCTCAACGAGAAGCAGGCGGTAGTGATCATCGTAACCAGTACCGGCCATGTGGAGAACAAGTTGATCGCCCTGCCCCGGGACGTTTCTGTTTCGGAAATTGAAAAAGTGGTCAACATATTAAATGCGAAGCTGGCTGGTGTTGCCATGATGCACCTCAATTCCAAGATTTATGACGAGGTCGGCGAAGAGATCCGCAGGTACGTGACCCACTATCAGGAATTGATCAAGGTGCTCGATACCACCTTCACCCTCGAAGAGGAAGGACGCGTTTTCTTAAGCGGAGCGGCCAACATGATGAATCAACCGGAATTCCGCGACGTCGAGAAAGTCAAATCGCTCTACTCGCTGCTTGAGGAACATGACACGCTGGTCAAGCTCCTGTCCCCAACAGAGATGGGCGTCCAGGTGAGGATCGGTTCCGAGAACAACTTCATGGCGATCAACAACTGTAGTCTCATCACAGCGACATACTCGATCGACGGTCATACCCTGGGCACGATTGGTATTCTCGGCCCTACCCGCATGGAGTATGGCAAAGTGATTGGCTTGATGCAATATTTATCCAGAGAAATGTCCAATATCTTATCGAATCATTACGGTAATGATTGATTACGGGGGGGTGAGAACGAACAATGACAGCACAGAACGAGCAAATGGATCAGGATCAAACGACGCAATCGACAGCCCACAATATGGAGCAGACTGAAATGGAGACGCCTGAATCGGCAGAAGCCCAGGCAGCGCAGGAGGAAGCATCTCAGACCCAGGAATCGGCTGTCGAGTCGAATCTGCTGGATGAATTGCGCAGTCAGCTGGATGAGCAGCAACAGAGACTGCTTCGTCTGCAGGCTGATTACGATAACTTCCGTCGCCGGACTCGTCAGGAGAAGGAGGAGTTCGCCAAGTACGCTTCTTCCGATATCGTGGAGAAGCTGCTACCCGTTCTCGACAATTTCGAACGGGCGCTCGCGGCTGGACAGTCCGGGAACGACTATGCTGCGCTGATCAAAGGCGTGGACATGATCTATCGGCAATTCAAACAGGTGCTGGAGCAGGCTGGCCTGTCCGAGATGAATGCGGCTGGGCAGCCGTTTAATCCGGAATATCATAATGCCGTGATGAAAGCGGAAGACGAAGAGCACGAAGAAGGCATCGTGCTGGAGGAATTGCAGAAGGGCTATATGTTTAAGGACAAGGTTCTTCGACCGGCAATGGTGAAAGTCAGCGGTTAAAGACAGAGATAGTTAGGAGGACATACCAGTATGAGTAAAGTTATCGGAATAGACCTCGGAACGACAAACTCTTGCGTAGCCGTCATGGAAGGCGGCGAAGCGGTCGTCATTCCCAATGCGGAGGGGAACCGTACTACCCCTTCGGTAGTAGGCTTCAAGAAGGACGGTGAACGCATCGTCGGCGAAACGGCGAAGCGCCAGGCGATCACTAACCCGAATCGGACGATCATCTCGATCAAGCGTCATATGGGTACCGATTACAAGGTGGACATCGACGGCACCAAATATACGCCGCAGCAGATCTCTGCGATGATCCTGCAGAAGCTGAAGGCTGACGCTGAAGCCTACCTCGGCCAGGAAGTCAAGCAAGCTGTTATCACGGTGCCTGCCTACTTCAATGACAGCCAGCGTCAAGCGACGAAGGATGCCGGCAAGATCGCCGGTCTTGAAGTGCTCCGCATCGTCAACGAACCGACTGCTGCAGCTCTCGCTTACGGTCTTGACAAGGAAGAGGACCAGACGATCCTCGTATTCGACCTTGGCGGCGGTACGTTCGACGTATCGATCCTCGAGCTTGGCGACGGCATCTTCGAAGTCAAGGCGACGAGCGGCGACAACCATCTGGGCGGGGACGACTTCGACCAGAAGATCATCGATTATCTGGTTGCCGAATTCAAGAGAGAGAACGGCGTTGACCTGTCCAAGGACAACGCGGCTCTGCAACGCTTGAAGGACGCAGCCGAGAAGGCGAAGAAGGAGCTCTCCGGCGTGTTGACGACGACGATCTCCCTGCCGTTCATCACGGTAGTGGACGGAGTGCCGCAACACCTGGAGATGAATCTGACTCGCGCGAAGTTTGAAGAACTGACCGCCGATCTGGTAGAGCGCACGATCGGCCCGACCCGTCAAGCTCTGAAGGACGCAGGACTTAGCCCGGCCGATATTGACAAGGTCGTGCTGGTCGGCGGTTCGACACGCATCCCGGCTGTCCAGGAAGCCGTGAAGAAGCTGATCGGCAAGGAGCCGCACAAGGGCGTGAACCCTGACGAAGTCGTGGCGCTCGGCGCAGCGATTCAGGCGGGCGTCCTGACCGGCGAAGTGAAGGATGTCGTGCTGCTGGACGTTACACCACTGTCCCTGGGCATCGAAACGGCCGGCGGCGTATTCACGAAGATGATCGAGCGCAATACGACTATTCCGACGAGCAAATCGCAGATCTTCTCCACATTCGCAGACAATCAGACGAGCGTCGAGATTCACGTGCTGCAGGGCGAACGTGCGATGGCTGCTGACAACAAGACGCTCGGCCGCTTCATCCTCAGCGATATTCCGCCAGCGCCGCGCGGCGTGCCGCAGATCGAGGTCACTTTCGACATCGACGCCAACGGTATCGTCAACGTATCGGCGATGGACAAAGGCACAGGCCGAAGCCAGAAGATTACGATTACTTCTTCGAGCGGCCTGACAGACGAAGAAATCGAACGCATGATGAAGGAAGCAGAAGCGCATGCTGAAGAGGACAGGAAGCGCAAGGAGCTCGTAGAAGCGAAGAACGAAGCGGATCAGCTCGTCTATACCGTCGATAAGACACTGAAGGACCTCGAAGGCAAGGTGGATCAATCGGAGATCGCCAAGGCCAATGAAGCCAAGGAAGAGGTCAAGAAGGCGATTGAATCCAACGATATCGAGAAGATTCGCAAGGCGAAGGATAAGCTGAGCGAAGTTGTGCAACAGCTGTCTGTCAAGCTGTACCAGCAAGCTGCCGGAGATGCTGGTCAAGGAGCGGCAACAGGCAGCAGCGACAACGCCAGCGCCAAGAAAGACAACGTCGTAGATGCCGACTACAAAGTCGTAGACGACAAGAAAGACTGAACGCTTGACAACGAAGGGTGAGAATCATGCGGAAGATCTCGAATACCGATAATCCATTGATCCGGTCTTCGCGCATCCGTCTGTAAAGTCAAAGCCGGTATTAAGCCGGCTTTGACTTTGATTTAGTCTTACAGCATGCATCATGCGACATGCTTCAGCTGCCGCCAGCGTCCCGAAGGACTTGGCGGCATCCAAGTATTTCGTTAGTCTTATAGAAAGTATAACTTTCCATACATTCTCGTAAGACATAAGAAATACTAAGCTGCCACCGGCGTCCTAAAGGACTTGGCGGCATCCAAGTATTTCTTTATTGACCAAGTCATATATGGGAGTGGAACGAGTGAGCAAGCGTGATTATTACGAAGTGCTTGGCGTAGATAAAAACGCCACCCCCGATGAGATCAAAAAAGCATACCGCAAGCTGGCCAGGCAATACCATCCGGACGTCAACAAGGATTCAGATGCGGCCGAAAAGTTCAAGGAAGTGAAGGAAGCCTATGAGGTCCTGAGCGATGAAGGCAAACGCGCCCAATATGACCGCTATGGCCATGCCGATCCGAACCAGGGCTTCGGAGGATTCGGCGGTTTCAGTGGCGGAGGCGGCGGTTTCGAGGACTTTGGCGGCTTTGGCGATATATTCGACATGTTCTTCGGAGGCGGCGGTTCGAGGCGCAATCCGAATGCGCCGCAACGCGGAGCCGATCTGCAATATACGATGACGATTGAGTTCAAGGAAGCCGTTTTCGGCAAAGAAACGGATATCGAAATACCGCGCACCGAGAATTGCGACCACTGCCACGGCAGCGGCGCAAGACCGGGTACTCATCCCGAGACGTGTTCCACATGCCGCGGCACCGGACAGCAGGAAGTGGTGCAGAATACCGCATTTGGCCGCATCGTCAACCGCAGGGTATGTCCGACCTGCTCCGGTACGGGCAAGATCATTCGCGAGAAATGCTCCCATTGCGCCGGCACCGGCAAGGTGAAGAAGCGCCGGAAGATCCATATCAAGATTCCGGCAGGCATCGACGACGGGTCGCAGCTGCGCGTGTCCGGGGAAGGCGAGAGCGGGATTCGCGGCGGTTCGCCGGGAGACCTGTATGTGGTCGTGCATGTGAAGCCGCATGATTTCTTCGAGCGTGAGGGCGACGACATCTACTGTGAAGTGCCGATCACCTTCACCCAGGCTGCGCTTGGCGATGAGATCGAGGTGCCGACGCTGACCGGCAAGGTGAAGCTGAAGATTCCGGCGGGCACCCAGACGAACACCTATTTCCGCCTGAAAGGTCATGGCGTGCCGCGGCTCAGAGGCATCGGACAAGGGGATCAGCATGTCAAGGTTGTCGTCGTCACCCCGACGAAACTGAGCGAGAAGCAGAAGGAGTTGCTCCGGGAATTCGCCAGACTCAGCGGCGAAGATACGCATGAGCAGCAGGAGACGTTGTTCGAGCGTATGAAGAAGGCTTTCCGCGGGTGACCATTCAGTCACCCGTGTCTGTGCCAACTCCTCATTGACAGCAGACGCTGGCAGGTGCATGATGAGGAAGTGCTCACACATTAGACGACGGACTGTAGGAAGTGTACTTGCTTGGGTTACTTGTATCTTCTCATCGCAACCATGTCCTGGAGCCTTGTCGGCGTGCTGGTGAAATCGGCATCGTTCCAGTTTGATTTCTACACGATCACGTTCGCCAGGTTCTTCATCGGCGTGCTGGCGCTCGGTGTGCTGGTCATCGCAACACGCAATACGCTAAAGCCCAAGCTGCTGGGCAGATGGATCTGGATCGGCGCCCTGGCCAAAGCGGCAAATTATCTGTTCGAGAATCTCGGGGTCTCTGCCGGATATGCTTATGGCAATGTGCTCGTCTATCCGGTGCAGACACTATGTTTGATGTTGTTTGGCATCTTCCTGTTCAGGGAGAAGATGTCCATGCGGGGCTGGATCGCCTCAGTGATCGTCATCATCGGTGCGCTCCTGATTACGTGGAATGGACGTCCGCTCGCTTCGCTCTGGAGCGACCAGGGCTGGCTGTCCATCATCTTCGTCCTGTCGGGCATTGGAGCTGCGGCGCACCTGCTCAGCCAGAAGATGCTGCTCGATTCGATGAATGACGTGTCGATGAACTTTTCGATCTTCTTCTGGGCTTCACTGATCACGGCGTTGCCGCTGCCTTTCGCGGCAGATTGGTCCCCAGAGCCTCTGCCTGGATCATGGCTCGCCGCCATCGGGCTCGGATTGATCACCGGCCTCAGCTTCGTTTTCTCTTCGAAAGCGATGCGCACGGTGAGGTTTTCGGTTACAGCGATCGCTACCAATCTTCCCGTGCTGTTTACGGTTTTCTGGGCGGCGCTGTTCTTCCGGGAGCCGATCACCGGCTACATCACCAGCGGAGCGATCATCGTCGTCATTGGCATGACGATGCTCAACTGGCCGGAGCGCAAGGAGAAGGAACAGGTCGATTCGACAGCGGTCGGGACATGATGTCATTTGTGATAGGTCTGTTTAACGATACAGCCGGGAAGAAAACGTCCTTGTTTTTCTCCCGGCTTTATTGCGTTGTCAGAGAGGACCGGTTGAACAGGCTGGAGTTCATAAAATGCTCATTTCGGCTGCAGGCAAGTTATATGCGATCCTGCTCTGTCTAAGGCATAATAGAATAGATAAGTGATGATCCTAACATCAACTTGCTGGGGAGGGAAGCAGCACATGGACGATCGAGTGAGCACCGGGCATGAAGGTCTCGATCAGGCAATTGACATGCTGCGATTGGGAGACAACGTGGTATGGCAGGTCAATTCGCTCGAAAGCTATCAGGAGATGGTGGATGCTTATGTGAACAGAGCGATCCAGGACGGCCGGAATATCGTGTACGTTCGGTTTGGCAACCATCCGCCGCTCCTTGATCACAACAAGCATGTCAAGGTATATCGCCTGGATCCGGACAAGGGCTTCGAGAACTTCGCCACATCCGTTCATCTGTTGATCGAGCGCGAAGGCGAACGGATCTTCTATGTCTTCGACAGCCTGACGGATCTGTTGGAATATTGGCATTCCGATCTGATGATCGGTAATTTCTTCAAGGTCGCATGTCCGTACCTGTATGAACTGGACACGGTAGCCTATTTTGCCATCTTGCGCAATGTTCATACGTACAGCACCATCGCCCGCATCCGCGAGACGACTCAGGTGCTGTTTGACCTGTACGAAGTGAAGGGCAAGCATTATGTGCATCCCCTGAAAGTGGAGAATCGCTATTCGCCCACGATGTTCTTCCCGCATCTGATCCAGGGACAGGAGGCGATCAGCCTGACGGCCAGCGCCGATGTGGCCGAACTGTTCGCCAGCATCCGCCGCGGTGAAGAGCGGCTGGATTATTGGGACACGTTGATCAACAAGGCGCGGGAGCTGGTCGGACAGCCTTCCGAGGTGCAGGACGCGTTCAGGAAGAGGCTGATCCGCATGCTGTTTGGCCAGCAGTCGCGCATGATCAGGCTGTGCGAAGCCTACTTCAGCCTGGAGGATATCGTGATGATCGCCGACCGGGAAGTCGGCTCCGGATGGATCGGCGGCAAGAGCGTTGGCATGCTGCTTGCCCGGAAGATCCTGGAGCAGGCAGATGGCGGAAAATTCCGTCCTTATCTGGAGCCGCATGATTCGTATTATATCGGGACGGATGTGTTCTACACCTATGTCGTCCAGAACGGGTGGTGGAAGCTCCGGACGAAGCAGAAAACGGAGGAAGGATACTTCGAATATGCCGCTGAGCTGCAGGAGAAGCTGCTGCATGGCAAGTTTCCCGATTCCATCCGCGAGAAATTCATGCAGTTGCTCGAGCATTTCGGCCAATCACCGATCATCGTCCGTTCCAGTTCGCTGCTTGAGGACAATTTCGGCAATGCCTTCGCCGGCAAGTATGAGAGTGTGTTTCTGGCGAATCAGGGCACGCCCAAGGAACGCTATGAGGCGTTTGAGCAAGCGATCCGGATCGTATACGCCAGCTCGATGAACCGGGATGCGCTGGAATATCGGTTGAACAGGGGACTGTTCGCTGAGGACGAGCAGATGGCGATACTCGTGCAGCGTGTATCGGGGGATCACTATGGGGATGATTATTATCCGCATATAGCTGGCGTTGGCAATTCCTCGAACCTGTATGTATGGGACCCGGAGATCGATATGAATGCCGGTATGCTGCGTCTCGTCTTCGGACTTGGCACGAGAGCGGTTGACCGGACAGAAGGCGATTATGCGCGTCTCGTTACACTGGATAATCCCTTGCGCTTGCCGCTCGTGCACGCGGAGGATCGCAAGCAGTTCTCCCAGCACATGGTGGATGTGATCTCGCTGAGCGAGAACCGGCTGGTGACGAAGAGGCTGGGTGCCTGTCTGAATCGCGATATCCGGGTAGATCCGTCGTTGTTCGCCAGCGTTGATTACGGAACGTTGAATCGCATGCGGGAGAGACGTATGAAGGTGCAGCAGATGCCTTATATCCTCGATCTTCACAAACTGCTCAGCGAGACGGACTTTCCTGCTGTGATGCGCGACATGCTGCAATGCTTGTCCCGGGTTTATGATTATCCGGTCGACGTAGAGTTTACGGCGAATTTCAACGAGGATGGCCGCTACAAGATCAACATCGTGCAATGCCGGCCTCTGCAAACGAAGGGCCTTGGACGCAAGGTGACGCTTCCGAATGCGGATGCGGAAAATTGCCTGTTCGCGATGCAGGGCAACTTCATGGGAGGGAACGTGCGTCTGCCGATCGATTACGCCGTGCTTGTCCGCTCTTCCGCCTACCTGAAGCTGAGCGAGCAGGACAAATATGCGGTGGCGCGACTGATCGGCCAACTGGTCAGGCTGCTGAAGCGAAACACCGTCATGCTGGTCGGGCCTGGCCGGTGGGGAACAACGACGCCTTCCCTGGGTGTGCCGGTCATGTTCGCCGAGATCAGCCACGCTTCCGTGCTCGTTGAGGTCGCAGAACCCGATGAAGGCTTTATGCCGGAGCTGTCTTACGGCAGCCATTTCTTCCAGGATCTCGTGGAAACCGGCATCTTCTACGCGGCTGTGTTCGCCGGTCAACCGGGTGTCGTCTTCCGCCCGGACCGCATCCTGAATGAACCGAACCGGTTGTCAGAGCTGCTCTTGGAGCAGGAGGCATTTTCCCATGTCGTTCATGTCGCAGCAACTCCCGGCATGGAGCTGTATTCGGATATCGTGTCGCAGCGCGTGATCTGTGTGTAGTGTCCGGGATGCGCGGTTGTGTCTGTCTGAACAACGGAGCCACCAGGCAACAGTCAACAGCCTAATCTTCCGGCATAAAAGCGGTTTATTCGATACCCAAAAGCCCTCCGGCTTCCGACTGGAAACTGGAGGGCTTTAATTGTTCATATAAAAAGCGGGTGAGGGGAATCGAACCCCCGCTTCAGGCTTGGGAAGCCGGCGTTCTACCATTGAACTACACCCGCAATAAAAGACTTGAGATGGTCGGGAAGACAGGATTTGAACCTGCGACCCCCACGTCCCGAACGTGGTGCTCTACCAAGCTGAGCCACTTCCCGTTGTTCGTAATATCGCTCAGGTTTTTCAGCGACATAAACTAATATAGCATAATCAAAATAAAAATATCAACAGTTATTTTGTGGGAAACGAATAATTTTTGTGCCGACAGACTGGCTTGCTGCAAAGTCGAACTTTCCCCCCTCAATGATGGTAACAATACCCCCGTCCCTCTGTCATGTTTGTGGCAGACGCTTCACCATCAGGATGACGAGCAAGAACAGCCCCATGTACCCGAAAATATCGTACAACGAGGACAAAAGCGGGGCGAATCCAAACTGGCTGATCAGGAAGCAGGCGAAGAGCAGTGTGACGGCGATGACATTGTGCGGCAGCGGGCGAATGCTGTGGATCTGTCTCGACATGCCGAACACGTTGCCGACGAGGGTGGTGAAGATCTCCCCGTAGACAACGACGAGGAACAGCACCTGCATCAGCCAGCCGAAATCTGCGATCACCTCTGCCATCGGGATGTCAAAGAGCAAGATGACCGGCATCAGCGAATTCATCGCGGCATGGCTCGTCAGCAGCATGAATCCGAGTCCGATGCCTCCGAGCAGCCCGCCCCAGCGGAGCACGCTCTCATCTTCAATCTCGCTGCCGAGCGGGACAAGCACCGCTTGCAAGGTAGCGAAGTTCAGCGCCGTGTAGGCGAACGGACTGATCATCCATTGCCAGTCGTTCAACTGCTGTTGCTGAATGGCCAATGTTTGCAGCAAGCCGTTCATATCGAGATAGACGACCGAGATGATCATCGAGAAAAAGAGCATCATCGGCACAACGATCACATTCACAGCCAGCACGCCATCCAGATTCTTCGTCATCACGAGATAGGTAAGAAAGACACTGAGCAGAATTCCCAGTTGAAACGGCAGACCGAACCGTTCCTCGAAGATCGAGCCGGTCCCGGACAGCATGACGCTGGTGACACCGAACAGGACGATGAAGCTGAGGGCATTGGCAGCCCGGCCGATAACGGGACCGAACAGGTACATATTCAGCTCCTGATACGAATATGCGCGGATGCGGCGGGCGAGCAGCATCATCTTCGTGCCGATCCAGATGAACAGCGCGGTGCTGATCAGCATGCCGATGACGCCGAATCCTCCATATATCGTGAAGAATTGCATGATCGACAGCCCTGATGCGAATCCCGCACCTACGACCGTACCGATATATGTTGCAGCAACCTGAATGATCGCTTTGGTCTTGCCGGTCAGCATCCTAACTTCCTCCCATGCCATGCTGTGCATCTGCACAACCTGGTGTCCAGTGTCCGCACAACCATATGTATGTCCCATCACAGCGTCACATTCCTCGATATTCTGCCAACTCTCTTCCATTTTTTGACTACCCTTGTGTCCGGATGATTCATGCAACCTGGTGGAACACTAACACTGGCGAAAAGTTTGCCTTCGCTGATAAATTCAACAAGCAATGCACAGTTACCAGATGGCAAAGGAGAATGCACAAGTGGAATGTGACAAGATCCTGACCGAGAACGGATTCGCCCCGCCTCCTGCGCTGTCGGAACGTCCGAAGGTCGAAGTGGAAGACATACCAGCTGGCGCCCGGTTCAGCGATCAGGAGATCGGCGCGATGATCGCGATCAGCAACTCTGCCGGGCTAACGGCCTGCAGCGCCGTGATGGGCAGCGGCGATCCGCGAGGATATCGCGGCGATGTTCGCCAAATTCCATGCGCAGAAGACGCAACTGGGACTTAAGATCCTGAGGCTGAACAAGCCGAAGGATTGGCTCATACCGCCGCCGCTGCAACTCAAGAAAGAGCCAGTTCCTGTATAAGCATGGCCTGAACAAGCCCGGAAAGGCAGGTGCAGTCAAGGTCAGGAAGCTGCTGGAAATCTCGATCCCGATCATGATCGCAGCGATGTCTTATGGCGGAGCGCTCAGCAAAAGCGCGAAGATCGCGCTTGCCATCGTCCATAGCCTGTATGATGCCTTGCATGCTCATAGTGCCGAACTCCGCACGCAAGGCGGGTATGAGCAACTGGATTCGATTCTGAACAGGCTCAGAGGAGAAGTGAACCCATGCGAGCGCGACTTCCCGTGACACGCGTGACAGAGGGACGGGGGGTTGTCACCACCCCGATAAAGCGAACAATTGGAGCATCGACGAAGGGTGAGGTAATCTGATGAACGCTGAACGCAATAACAAGAATACGCAACTGCCTGTCGGACGCAACGAGGATGTGGAATACTCCGCAGAGCTGACCGACGCTGATGACCTGGAAGCGCAGGAGAGAGCGGAAGCAGCGGACCGCAGGCAGACAGGCGGTCAGGGCGATCATTCCTAGACCGGGAAGACGGATACGACGAGGAGGGTAACTATGACTGAGCGCAATATACTGGCTTACTTTCATTCGCCAGAGCAAGCGGAAGGCGCCAGGCGCAAGCTGCTGGCGCTGCGCGCGATCGATGTCAGCATCGATCGCATCCATACGGATGCCGGTGCCGACACGGAGTTGGCGATGGAGATGATCGGCACCGATGTTGGCGGACTTGGCGCCGCCGTGCTCGGCGCAGCTTATGCGAACCGGTCAGCAGCCATTATGTCCGCGGCGCATCCCGATGCAAGCGGACTCAGCGATCATGGGGATGAAACGCTGGCAGGCAGAGACATCCTGCTGACGGCTGTTGTCGATGACCGTGAGTATGCCCAGGCGCTACGCATCGTTCAGGAATGCGGAGGGATGGTCTGATGGCAGAGATCACGATCAATGCGCGCTTCGAAACCTTGGACGATGCAGAAGGAGCAGCCACCGAACTCAGAGCGGCGCTTGGGACGGAGTTGGATATTCGCTCCTTGTCGGAGAATCAAAGCGCCAGAAACCGGATGGCTGTTGATGAAAGGGCGCTCTTCGCCTATCAGGCGATGAACCTGGGCTCACCGACGCTTGCGCCATACGCTGCACTGACCATGGGTTTGTCAGGAGTTCAGGCGGATAGCGTCATCTACAGCGATCACGCCTATGTGCTGGAAGCGCGGATCGATGAAAGCAACAGGCGGCAGGCGCTGGATATCATCGAGAAATACGGCGCCAGACTTATCTAGGCCAAGCCATTCAGCGTGTATGAATCCATACGAAGGGGTTGTCCAGTATGTCAGTGATCACTGATGTGCTGGTCAGCCCCTTCTTCGCATTCCGATGATTCTCTTATTGAAATAGGACGGGACGAAATGGCAGGATATCGGACCGATCCTCGACGCGACGCACATCTCGGGTGGACATGCGGAGCTCGCGATCGGCGGCTTGAGATTGGACCAAGGCTTCACCGGCGCCTTCATCGGCGTGTGTGTGCATGACCTGAGCGGTGCGAGGAAGCATGCGGACTTTGACTATTTTGCTTATTGGGAGCACTGGGCAGAAATGAAGATCTGGTTGACGATGAGCTGCCGGAGTGAAGAGACAGGCTTGGAAGGTTCTCGAAATCCTTGCTGATCGATTTGCTTCCGGCAGTTTTTGCTTTGCATGCCGTGGAGAGCGTCTGTACGGCTGTGTATGGTCACGTGCGAGCATGTATCGCATCGGATCTAAGACTCGGCACCCTGCTGTGAAAGTTGGGGTTTGCTGCGCGACTTGTACGAAGTGGAAGGATAGATGGTTTTTGTAGTACAATTATGGTCAAATGCTCGCAGGTCGACATACACGAGAAGAGAGGTACATCAACGTGCAATGGTATGAAATCACGATCTATACAACGGAAGAAGCGACAGAAGCGATCTCCGATTATCTCCATCAGCTTGGAGCGGGCGGAGTCAGCATCGAGGAGTCAGGATCGCTCTCGCGGCCGCGCGACACGTCGCTGGGACAATGGTATGAGAGGCCGCTCAACGACATCCCGGAAGGAGAGGCGGAGATGAAGGCGTACTTCTCCGAGGAAGGCGCAGACATCGAAGCCGTGCTGGAGCAGGTGAGAAACTTCGTCCATACGCTGCCCAAGTACGGGCTTGATCCTGGCAAGGAAACGATCAGCTGGCGCAAGGTCGACGAGGAGGATTGGGCGAACGGCTGGAAGCAATACTACAAGCCGGTGCGCATCTCCAACAGGCTGACCGTCAAGCCAACATGGGAGGAATACGAAGCCTCACCGGGAGAGATCGTCATCGAACTGGACCCCGGGATGGCGTTCGGCACGGGCACGCATCCGACGACCTCGCTCTGCCTTCGCACACTGGAACGCTACATCCAGCCGGGAGATGATGTGATCGATGTCGGAACCGGGTCAGGCATTCTGGCAATTGCGGCCGGCCTGCTCGGGGCTCGCCGGGTGCTTGCGCTGGATCTTGATCCGGTTGCCGTGTCCAGCACGCGGGAGAACGTCTGCCTCAACGGCCTGAGCCAGATTACCGTGATGGAGAGCGATCTGCTCAGCATCCTGGATCAAGTGGATCGCAGCGAGCTGGGCGTCGAGCTGCCTGTGCAGCTCGTAGTGTCGAACATCCTCGCGGAGATTATCGTCACCTTCGTTCAGGATGTATATGCGGTGCTGAAGGAGGGCGGCCTGTTCATCGCCTCGGGCATCATCACGGCGAAAGAACAGCTTGTCGTTGACCGTCTGCAGGAGGTTGGATTCCGGGTCGAAGCGAGACATGAAGAGGAAGACTGGGTAGCGCTTGTGGCGCGCAAGCCTTGACGGCAGCTGGCCGATCGAGGCCGCGTGCGGATGATGCGCGCATATGGAAGCCCCCGATCGCAGGTGATCGGGGACGAGTCGAGTTTATGGGGTGGTACTGACCGATGGATTTCCTGAATGGGCTTCGCTTCCCCTATCCGGTGGAGCAATGGCCAATCGTGGCGATCGTGATCGCGATCGCCTTCACCGTTCATGAATTTGCGCATGCTTATGCCGCTTACAAATTTGGCGATCCGACCGCATACCGGCAGGGCCGGGTGACGCTCAATCCGATGGCACACCTGGATGTCTTCGGCACGATCCTGATCTTCCTCGCCGGTTTCGGCTGGGCGAAGCCGGTGCCGGTGAACCGGTTCCACTTCCGGCATCCGCGGCTCATGGGCATCGTCGCGACTGCTGTTGGACCGCTCAGCAATCTGTTGATCGCGCTGATCGGACTCATCCTGCTCGTGCTGGTAAATCAGCTTGGGCTTGACGCAGCGTCGCAGGGCGTGCAATATGCTGTGATTCTGTTTTTTGACATCCTGATCCGCCTGAATATCGTCCTGTTCGTCTTTAACCTGATTCCCCTGCCGCCGCTGGACGGGTACAGGATCATCGAGGATCTGCTGCCGAACCATCTTCGGGCGAAGCTGTCGCAGTATGAGCACTGGGCGATTTTTGCCTTCTTGCTGATGGTGTTCATTCCGCCGATTCGCAAGGTTACGCTGGAACCGATCTTCAGCCTGACGGTAGATATTTACCTGATCCTCGTCAGAATCGTGCAATTTCTGTTTGGTTTTCTGTGACGCTGTTGAATGGAACTCGCTCCTGTTTGCAGGGGCGGGTTATTTTTGTCTTATAGAAAGTATAACTTCCCATACATTCTCGTAAGACATAAGAAATACTAAGCTGCCACCGGCGTCCTAAAGGACTTGGCGCCAGCCAGGTATTTCTTTATGGTACGGCGTGCCCAGCCAAGCACGCATCTTCTAGCCGGTGAAAGTCCGGCCACGGGAAGGGCCAAGCCCCCGTGTAGCCAGGATACCTGCGTAGTGGAGAAATCTGGAACTTGGAGCGGCAGCGAAGAATCCTCCGGCGTAGAGGGAGCGGCATGGAAGTGGGTTTGGGGAACTGACACGCTACGCAGATGATCTGGTGGTCATCTGCAAGACGAAGAAGGATGCGCAGCGGGCATATGAACTCATACGGGCGATTATGGAGCGCCTTGAACTCACGCTGCACCCCACGAAAACACGCATCGTCGGACTATGGACAGGGGAAGAAGGCTTCGACTTTCTGGGAATGCACCACCGAAAGACTAAAGCTGAAACATCCAAAGGACAGGTGTACTACACCACACAGCAATGGCTGTGCCGCAAGGCAGAGGAGCGAATCCGGGAAGTGGTAAAGGAGCGGCTGGCTCCCCCGAATATGCGCCATTGTTCTTTTCAAGAACATGTGGAGTACCTGAATCCGAAAATACAGGGATGGCGCAACGACTACGCCACACCTTACAGCCAGAAGAAGATGGCGAAGCTGGACTGGTACATTCGCCAGCGGCTGGCTAGATGGTTTGCAAAGAAACATCAGCGTACCCGCTGGAAGAGTACGCTGAAGGAAGTGAAATCATGGTCCAAAATTTATGGACTCAAAACGCTCTTGTAATCTGCATGCCCATGAATGACGAACATCGGAAAGCCGTATGAGGGAAAACCTCACGTACGGTTTGATGAGGAGGAGCTGGGCTCCGCCCAGCTTTTCACTCTAGCAAATATCGGGATAACAGCCGATACCCCAGGGCCGGGCGTTTCCCAACATCGGTATATAGCAATTCAAGGTGAAAAGATGTAAGATAAAGGGTAGTTTTCTGTTCGTCTTATAGAAAGTATAACTTCCCATACATTCTCGTAAGACATAAGAAATACTAAGCTGCCACCGGCGTCCTAAAGGACTTGGCGCCAGCCAAGTATTTCTTTATGGCGGCGGAAAAATGCCGGAAAACGGACAAGTGACAGATGAGGTTTCAAGAGTATGCAGCGATATTTTATCCAAAGTGAACAGTTTCGGGATCAAACCATCTTGCTGGATGGCGAAGAGGCACATCATCTGATACGCGTCATGCGGGCGCGACCCGGAGACCGGATCATCGTCAGTGACGGCGACCGGCTCGAGGCTCTGGCAGAGCTGACGCGCATCGACAAGGATGCAGCAGAAGCGCGCGTCGTCGAATGGCTCGCGATGGATCGGGAGCCGGCCGTGCAGGTGACCGTGGCGCAGAGTCTGCCCAAGGGAGACAAACTGGAACTCGTCATTCAGAAAGGGACCGAGCTTGGCGCCTGCCGATTCATCCCGTTCATCTCGGAACGGACGGTGGTGCAATATGATGAGCGCAAGGAAGCGAAGCGTCTCGAACGCTGGCGCAAGATTGCCAAGGAGGCTGCGGAGCAGGCGCACCGCAACCGGGTGCCGCAGATAGAAACTCCGGCATCCTGGAAGCAGCTCCTGCAGATGCGTGAGCAGTTCGATCTTGCCTTGCTGTGCTATGAGCAGGTTGGCGGATCTGCCGGTTTCAGGCCGCTGCTGCAGAAGCTACGGGAAGAGTGGAGCCAGCGCAAGGGCGCTACACCGGAAGGCGCGGAGACACGCGATCAGGAACCTAAGGTGCTGCTGATCATCGGTCCGGAAGGCGGCTTCTCGGAACGGGAAGCGGAGCAGGCGGCACAGGCCGGCATCCATCTGGTCGGCCTCGGCAAGCGCATCCTGCGCACGGAAACGGCGGGTTTGGTGGGACTGGCATGCATCATGTACGAATTTAACGAGATGGGAGGAACACTTTGATGCCGACAATTGCCTTTCATACGTTAGGATGCAAAGTGAACTTTTACGATACGGAGGCCATCTGGCAGCAATTTCAGCGGGAAGGCTATGAACAGGTGGATTTTGAACAGACAGCGGACGTTTATGTGATCAATACGTGTACGGTGACAAACTCTGGCGACCGCAAGAGCCGCCAGATCATCCGCCGCGCGATCCGGCGCAATCCGGATGCGGTGGTGGCGGTAACGGGTTGCTATGCGCAAACTTCACCGGCGGAGATCATGGCGATCCCGGGCGTCGATCTCGTCATCGGGACGCAGGATCGGGACAAGATCATCCCGCTGGTCAAGGAGATCCAGGAGAAGCGGCAGCCGATCAACGCCGTGCGGAACATCATGAAGACGCGGCAATTCGAGGAACTGGATGTGCCCAGCTTCTCGCATCAGACGCGGGCTTTCCTGAAGATCCAGGAAGGCTGCAACAATTTCTGCACGTTCTGCATTATCCCCTGGTCGCGCGGCCTGATGCGCAGCCGTTCTCCGGAGAGCGTGATCAAGCAGGCGCGCATGCTGGTGGATGCCGGCTACAAGGAGATCGTGCTGACAGGCATTCATACCGGCGGCTATGGCGAGGATCTGGAGGACTACAGCCTGGCCAGACTGCTGTGGGATCTGGACAAGGTGGAGGGGCTCAAGCGGGTGCGCATCAGCTCCATCGAGGCCAGCCAGATCACGGATGAAGTGATCGAGGTGCTGAAGGCATCCGACAAGATGTGCCGTCATCTGCACATTCCGCTGCAAGCCGGTGACGACACGATCCTGAAGCGCATGCGCCGCAAATACACAGCGGATCAATATGACGAGAAGCTCGCAGCGATCCGAGAAGCGATGCCGGGCGTCGCCATCACAAGCGACATCATCGTTGGCTTCCCGGGCGAGACGGATGAACTGTTCGAGAACGGTTACCGGTTCATCGAGCGGATGGATTTCTCGGAACTGCATGTCTTCCCGTATTCGAAGCGGACAGGGACGCCGGCAGCGCGGATGGACGGCCAGGTAGACGAGCAGGTCAAGCATGAGCGCGTCCATGCGCTGATCGATCTGTCCGAGAAGCAGCAACTCAAGTATGCGCAGAGCAACGTCGGCCAGGTGCTCGACGTGATCCCGGAGCGCACGCGGCCAGGAGTGCTGAAAAGCGGCGAGATCGCCGGTTACTCGGACAACTACCTGCATGTCATCTTCGAGGGTTCGGAGGATCTGATCGGCGAGGTATGCAAGGTGCGAATCACGGAGGCAGGCGTGAATAACTGCCGCGGCGTGCTCGTATCCCATTCGCAGGATCATGTGCAGAGAGCAGGGGAAACTGTTCATGTGGGCTGAGTGGAGTTTGCCGCATGCTGACGCAGAATCGGCATCATGTCGTCAGCCAGGCTCGATTTACTCATAGATCAATGATATCCAACAGAAAATGGAGGTAGACGAAGTGAACAATCTGGCATCATTTATCGACCATACGTACCTGAAGCCGGATGCAACTGCTGCCCATATCGAGAAACTGTGCGGGGAAGCGCTCGAACACCAGTTTCGAGCGGTCTGCGTAAATGGCGTATGGGTGCGTGATTGCAAGCGTTGGCTGCTAGGAACACCGGTTGCGATCAGCGCCGTGTGCGGCTTCCCGCTGGGAGCCGGGGCCAGCGCAGCCAAGGCGTACGAAGCGGAACTGGCGGCGGATGAAGGCGCGACGGAGATCGATATGGTCATGCAGATCGGTCAGTTCCTCGAAGGCCGCTATGCCGACGTGGAGGCGGATATCCGCACCATCGTGAATGCCGTGAAGGGAGCGGCGATCGTCAAGGTGATTCTGGAGACGGGTTATCTGAGCGATGAACAGATCGTGGATGCGTGCAAGCTGGCCGAGCAGGCAGGAGCGCATTATGTGAAGACGTCGACAGGGTTCGGACCGGGAGGCGCTACCGTTCATCATGTGAGATTGATGCGGGGCGCCGTATCGGATGCGGTGAAGGTGAAGGCATCAGGCGGCATCCGGGATCATGCTGCGGCGCTTGCGATGATCGAAGCGGGAGCGGAACGGCTCGGCACCAGCTCCGGAGTGGCGATCGTGAGCGGTGCGACAGGAGATCAGTCATCTTACTGAGAAACAAGTCGGATATATCTATTGGCCAGCGGACCACTCATGGAGGGACAGCGGACTAACGCATATGCAGTTGCATCGGGTTAGGGCTGCCGAGATCGTATAATCTTCCTGATGGTCGTTCCACCTAATCTCTGAAACATATCCAGAGGGGTTGGTCCACATGAAGAAAACGATCGCGGCCATGATGATGCTCGGAGCGTTGCTGCTCCTGGGAACCGCGTGCGGGGAGTCGACCGTGGAGCCTGCTCCGCAGCCTGCGGAGCAAGGAGATGCCGCTGATTCCGATGCTGGCAACGAAGCCGGGAGACGGAGCCGGTGAGGAGGCTGGCGGGCAGGAGACGTTCAAGATCGGCGATACGGTGCGGTTCGACCACCTGCTGATCACCCTGAACAGCGTAACGTCAAGCAAGGGCGACGAGTTCGAGACGCCGGAACACGATCAATTCATGCTCCTCGACCTGACGATCGAGAACACGGGCACGGAATCCGAGACGGTGTCGACCTTGCTGCAGATGGTGTTGTATGATGCAGACAACTACTCTTATGATATCGCCTTGTACACGGGTACCCAGGGGTTGGTGGATGGTGAGATCGGAGCCGGCAGGAAAGTGCGCGGTGAAGTTGCGTTTGACGTGCCGAACTCTGCTTCGTATGAATTTGTCTTCGAGGAACCATTTACGAGCGGTCAGGCGATCTGGTCTTTCGACGCATCCGCTATCGCAGTTGAATAACAGGATGATCGCATGATAGGAGGCTGTCCTTCGAGGTTTGGACCTGTGGGACAGCTTTTCTGTTCGCCAGACAAGCTCGTTGTGTCTATTCGTGAAACATGGGGGAGGGCAAGTCGAAAGGTCTTAACAGCCTTTTGGGACGATGCTGGAGATGCTTGAAGCTTGACTTGTATCTTATGGCTGCAGGGGGGCAGGGCAGGCTTCCCATCTGATCGATATGGTGCTGATGCTTCAATATCTGTTAGAATGTTTACATGTGGCACGAATGAATCGTTTGCCCTGCTGAAGGTGTTCAGAGGACGCACCGCATGAGAACCACTGCCGGACTGCTGGTAGCGCCCACGGGAAGCGGATGCCGTCACGTGCGTGAGGCATCCAGCTTGCGGAATACGGGCAAATAGCAGATCGGCAGGGCGATCAGGGAGCAGACGATGTTGAAGATCGTCTGGGCGTGTGCCAGCTGGGATGATTCGCTGACGGACAGCAGACCGGAGGCGTGGGCCAGGGCGCCGATGAGCGGGAAGAACAGCACGGCCCCGCCGACATTCAGCAGGATGTGCGACCAGGCGACAAATTGGCCTGAGCGGCTTCCTCCGATGGCGGCGATCAGCGCAGTGACGCATGTCCCGATGTTGGCGCCGAGCACGATGGCGATGCCAAGTTCCACATCGATGACATGGACGGATGCAAGCCCCATCGTCATCGCGATCGTGGCGGAACTGCTGTGGATGATGGCGGTGACGATCGCCCCGGCCACAACCCCCCACAGCGGGCTGACCTGGGCTTGTTTCACGAACCATTCGAACATTCCGTACGACTGGAGCGCCGGAATCGTGCTCTGCATGACGACGATCGCCAGCAAGACGGCGGCCAGGCCGCACATGGCGAGCGCCATATATTTCAGGCTGCTTACGAAGCCCTTCATACGGGAAGAGGTGAGCCATGAGTCGGGAAGTGTGGAACAGATGAGCCATATCGGGAAACACGTCAGCAGCATCGGCAATCCATCATGCCCGATATTCAGGCCGATCAGCTCCGTTGTCAGGCAGGTGCCGATGTTGGTGCCGAGGATGATGCCCAGGGTGCGCGAGAAGTCCATCAGCCGGGCATTGACGAGCCCGATGGTGATGACGGTAATGGCGCTTGAGCTTTGCAGCAGCGCCGTGACGAGCGTTCCGACCGCCAGGCCGCGCAGCGGCGAACGGGTCGTGCGTTCGATCCACATCTTCAGGCGGGGGCCAGCCCATCGGTACAGGGCCAGCTCCATCACCTTCATGCCGAACAGGAACATGGCGAGCCCGGCGGTGAGCGGCAATACGATGTCGAGCAACACGGATAACGCCCCTTCACTTGGATATTCGTCGCAGAGACGGCATTTTCCCCATATATATGAAATCAATCAGACAAGCATGACAAACTTAGAGTCTTAGGTCCGATCAGATGTTAAGTGGCAAGGTTATACATAAGGCTGTGTTTACGTCGATGGTTGCGATTGCTCAGACCAAACGTAACGGAACCAGGAGCCGCTATTTGGCAGAAAACCCGCTTTTCTGATGCCAACGGAACGTACAGCCGTTATGGGTCACGTTGGACAGGGAATCACGCTCGGAAACATCCGATCACGTCATCTCATTCCGTTAGCCTTGCGAAATGGCTCATTTTGTCACAAATAGCGTCTCTACGTTCCGTTACCAACCGTGACAAAACCCCCGTCTCTCTGTCACGTGCAAAGCAACAACGAAGATAAACACAGACAGCCATACATAAAGGAGTTGGAATGGCAGTGGCGAAGGTTATCCTGAGCAAACATCGCAAGAAGAGACTGGAACAAGGACATCCCTGGGTGTTCCGCGGTGAGATCGACCGGGTGGAAGGGGATGTTGCTCCGGGCGAACTCGTCGAAATCGCGGATCATGTCGGCCGTTATCTGGCTACGGGATATATCAATCCGAAATCGCAGATCACAGTGAGAGTAGTTTCCTACCAGCCGATTGAGGCGATGGACAAGTCATTTTTCACCGAACGGTTCCGCGCATGCCTGAATCACCGCCGCCGTTTCGTCCAGGAAACGAATTATGGCCGGATGGTGTATGGGGAGGCGGATTTCCTCCCGGGGCTGGTGGTTGACAGATTCGGCGATGTGCTCGTCGTGCAGATCCTGTCCGCCGGCATGGAAGCTTGCCGCGAGGCGATCGTCCAGGCTCTGGTGGACGTATTTGAGCCGCAGGGCATCTACGAACGAAGCGATGTAAGCGTGCGTGAGCTGGAAGGGCTCGAGCAGCGCAAGGGCGTGCTCTGCGGCGAAGTTCCGAGCCATGTGGAGATCCGGGAGAATGGACTTCTCATGACCGTGGATATCGAGTATGGGCAGAAAACCGGTTACTTCTTCGATCAACGGGAGAATCGGGCGGCAATCGCTCCGCTCATGACCGGTTGGGGAGCGCGCAGCGGCATACGCCTCGAGGAGCGGGAGGATGAGCAGGGCATGAAGCGCGTGGTGCCGGTGAACGCCAACGGGAAGGTGGTGAGCTTCCCATACTGGGATGGCGCAACGGTGCTGGAATGCTTCTCCCATACCGGCAGCTTCACCCTCCATGCCTGCAAGTACGGCGCGAAGAAGGTGACCTGCCTCGATATTTCCGAGCATGCCATCGGGACGGCGAAGCACAATGTGAAGCTGAACGGCTTCGAGGACCGCGTTGAGTTCGTGGTCGCGGACGCTTTCGAGTACTTGCGCCTGCAGGTTCGCGGCCTCGAGGAGCGCCGTCTGCGCGCTGCTGGCGGCGGGGGCAAGGTGGACACCTCCAAACCGCTGCCGTCAGAAGGACGCACCTGGGATGTCGTCATCCTCGATCCTCCTGCCTTCGCCAAGAGCCGTTCGGCGGTCAGAAGCGCACTGCGCGGCTACAAGGACATCAATCTGCATGCGCTGAAGCTGATCAACGAAGGCGGCTATCTGGTTACGGCCAGTTGCTCCTATCACGTGCGGCCGGATCAGTTCCTGGAAACGATCCGAGAGGCGGCGCTGGATGCCGGCAAGATCCTGCGGCTCATCGAGTACCGCGGCGCCGGCAAGGACCATCCGCGCATCCTTGGGGTGGATGAAGGAGACTACCTGAAGTTTGCGATCTTCGAGGTGCGCAGCCGCCAGAGCTGATGGCGCATCATCTGCACATGATCTCGGGAGGGGAGATGTGATGAGTAGCGGGAAGCAATCAGAAGTGCGCATCAATTGCATGAAATGCGACCATTTCTACGTGACCTGGGATCCGCGATTTCCCCGAGGCTGCCACGCTTATGAGTTCAAATCGCAGCATGTTCCGTCGGCAGTCGTGCGCAGCTCATCCGGCACAGACTGCATGAAGTTCACGCCGAAGGTCTTGAAAACCTCGAGCGACAGATAGATTCGACAAGCTTTACGAAGACGTAAATGTCAGTTAAAGACAGGGGGAGGAGGCAGCATGTCATTAACGTTCGTGATCGGCCGATCTGGCAGTGGCAAGACCGGCTACTGTCTCGATGAGATCCGCGACAGGCTGAGGGCGGAGCCGATCGGCTCACCGCTCATCCTGCTGGTTCCGGAGCAATCCACTTTCCAGGCGGAGTATGAGCTTGTGACGACGCCCGGCCTCTGCGGCACCCTGCGTGCCCAGGCGCTCAGCTTCCGCCGTCTGGCCTTCCGCGTCATGCAGGAGTGCGGCGGTATGGCGCGGGTGCATATCGATGACACAGGCAAGCAGATGCTGCTGTACCGAATCGTCCAGTCGCACAGAGAAGAGCTGACGATCTTCCGCAGGGCGTCCGAGCAACGCGGATTCATCGCCGAGCTGAATGAGCTGTTCAATGAGTTTCGCAGATACAGGAATGACTCCTCCGATCTGGAGGATGTCCTGACGCGTGCCGCACGACATGCCCATGCGCCGGAGGGAGAGGAGGCGGAGGCGCCGCTTCGCCGCAAGCTGCAGGACATCTGTTGCATCTATGAGCAGTTTGAGCGTCAGCTTGCGGAACATTACGTCGATTCCGAGCACTACCTGCAGACGCTGGCGGAGCATGCCGCCAGCTCGGCCTATTTGCGTGAAGCGGAGCTGTGGGTCGACGGCTTCGCTGGCTTTACGCCGCAGGAGTATGAGGTGATCGGCGCCTTGATGCGCTCGGTCAAGCGCGTCACCGTTGCGTTAAGCATCGATCGCGAGTACGAGCCGGGCGAGCAGTTGAATGAGCTGAACATGTTCTATACGACGGCCTCCACGATGATCCGTCTGAAAGAAATGGCCGAGCAAGCCGGAGTGAAGATCCTGCCTTCGGTCCGCTTGCCGAAGGGCGGGGAATCGCCGCGCTTTCGGGAATCTCCGATGCTCGCACA
>Ga0207747_1000512_pt1 | contig 42917 bp, 42 predicted proteins | sample HigsolmetaGSP11D_FD_184839 | JGI IMG/M metagenome (GOLD analysis project Ga0207747, IMG submission 184839) | High solid enriched microbial communities from the Joint BioEnergy Institute, USA - SP1-1-D (SPAdes) | ecosystem: Engineered > Bioreactor > SSF (Solid state fermentation) > Aerobic >...
CAGCCTGTGGAGAGGAAGGCTCTGGCTGCGGTCGCACGACCGCAGCAAAACCGGCCTCGGTGAAGCAGGAAGCAAGCAGCAGACTTAGTCAGAAATGACTAGGTTTGCGTAGGTATTGCAGAACGGAACATCGGCTCTCCTCCGGGGACTACTCGCTGACCGCCTCCGCATGCTTCAGAAAGCCTAGGCCGCGTGGCGTCGCCCCACGCAGAAGGAAGCCGTCCCGGCACCCTACGCTGTGCGCCCTCTGGAAGGATCCCAAGCATTCTTGAAGCCTGCCCGTCGGCTTGGCATACGATCCGCAGTTCCATTGATCCAGTGGGGCGAAAGTGAAACCGATCGTCTTTTTCATGGTTCTCGTGGCCGCGTCGTGGTCGACGGACGCCGACGCTGATGGATTCCTCGTGCGCGGCGGGCGCATGGGTGAATACTGGGAAGCCTATGTCAATTCGATGCGCATGGATGAGGCCGAGGTCTTCACCGTCGACAACAGGGGTGAGACGTCGATGGAGACCTGGAAGGTCGACTGCGGCGCCAAGTCGGCGAGGCAGGGGAAGAAGCGCCACCGCATCCCGAAGAATCCGAGCAGCGATTTTGACTTCTTTCTCCAGGCCCTGCACCAGGGTGTCTGCGAGGGGCGGTTTGAGGAGGTCGATTACAAACGGCCCGACCTCAAGGGAGAATTCCAGGTGGCCAACTTGAGTGCTCGCATCGAGGGAGCGGAGAACCCTAGCAGGCTGACGAACACTCTCACGGTCTTCGCATGGAAGGAAGCATACGAGTCTCGGCGAAAGGCGATCGTGGCTTGCGGCGACGGCACGTCGACCGTCTATTGGCCGGACCGGAAGAAGCTCATCGAGATGTGGTCACTTCGCGAGGATCGTGAACTGACTGATCTCGAACGCCAGTCAAGGGCGCTTTGGGCTGCGATCTGCTACGAACCGGAAGCCAGGGCAGCGTTGGCGGAACTCGGCGGGGTTGTCGCCACAGGGAATGCAAAGCCGCAGCCCGTCGATGGGGGCGAGGCATCCACGGTCGCGAGTGAAGCGCCAGCGGAAGAGGAAATGGCGAACGCGCCTGACGAGCGCGTGTGGGATTTCGTCGATGGCAAGCTCTACTACGGCACGCCCCATACCGATGACATCATTGCCTCGTTCGAGTGCGTGAGAAGAGGCCGCGTAAAGGCGGAGATCCCGTTGGCCGGCACTGGCGGAACGCTGTTCGGCAACGAATGGACTGTCGATCTCAACATCGAGACGAAGGACGGTACGAAGCGCCACACGCTCCGTGGAAGGAAGGTTCTCATCGACACCCGCGACTTCAATGATGCCTACTACCACACGGGTGTGTTCGAGTTCGGCGTGAATGACGCATTCCTCGAGGACATGTACCTCGGGACGAGGATCACGAACCCCGCCATGGAGGGGTCCGGCATTCCGCTGACGCACGTCAGCCACGTCCTGATGCGGTTCCAGCAGCATTGCGCCAGGTGATCTTGGCGGGGGCGGCGGCCGCCGCCCCTCCTCTCGAATTCTCCGCTTCAATCCGGGGACGATGCCAGGATTCGGCCATAGTTAGGATCGAATCCTGCCAGCAGCTGGCCGGACGAAAGATCGGCCAGGTATCGTCAACGGCATAAGGATCGGGTCATTGACCCCGAAGACATCGATTGTCGCGGCGCTCCTGTGCGTTTGCCTCGGCGCCTGCACAACCATTGGAACCCCGGTCGAATCCCACGTTTCATCCTCCGCGCGGGCCCAGGCGCCAGGGCTTGCAGTGACAGGAACGGAAACCATCGGTGGCCGCATGGCCAAGGCCTCGTGGTACGGGCCCGGATTCCACGGTCGAAGGACGGCCAGCGGGGAACGCTTCAATTCGCAGGCGATGACTGCTGCCCACCGCACGCTCCCCTTCGGCACCAAGGTGCGAGTCCACAATCCGAGCAATGGCAAGAGCGTCGTTGTCCGAATTAACGATCGCGGCCCTTTCCATCGGGGCAGAGAGATCGATTTGTCGCACGGTGCCGCACGCGCCATCGGCCTGACGAGGTCGGGTGTAGGGACGGTGACGATGGTCGTTCTCGACCCTAGAAAGGGATGAGCGCGCTACGGGGGCACGAGCGCATGAGGCACCCCATCCACGCCGTTGTGACTCTCATGACTTGCGCAAATGGTTCCCTTATATAGGCAATTCGGAGGGAACCATGACTGTCGCGACCGGTAGGACAAGGCGGATCGACGACGCTGGCGAGAAGATTGGTGGCGCTCGCAAGGACTTCCGCGTTCGACAGCTCAATCTCGACGACCTCGAGCAGATGACCGAGGCCGAGGCAATCGAAAAGGTCACGAAGGACAATGTGTGGCCGAAGCCAGATTTCGGTGCCCTCATCGAAGCCGGCATGCCTGTCAGGGTGGCCGCGTACGTCAAGGTAATCCGGGACAACATGGCCCAGAAGCCGACCTATCTCCGCGGTGTGGATCCGGCGGAGGTGCGCAAGGGCTTCATTCGCATGACAGGCATCGTCCGGGACCTGCTGCTGGCATGCACGAGCGTTGAGGACGTCGCCAACGTCTACGAAAAGGCAAAGAAGGCGATTGGCGAGGATGCTGCCGCGCGGGCGGCGTTCCGCTCGATAACCAAGGCTACCTCCAGCTTTAGTCCGCTCATCATTCAGCCAAGCTATTCACAGAAGGTCAACCGACTTCTGAACGAGGGGTTCCCGGAGACGCCGGCATGGCGAAGGGGTATCCAAATCACGCCTGGCGACGGTGGAAGATTCGTCCTTTTCCGCAACAAGAAATTTGTCGACTCGTTCCCTGATGTCGAGGCTGCCCTGGCATGGGCGAAAAAGGACTACGAACAGCGGCAAGAGAAGAACGATAAACCAAAAACACCTCCTATTCCTTCAAGACCGCACATCGATCGGCTCGTTCGCGATGGCCTTCCGGACGTTCGCAACGGGCGGGACATTTCCCCGGAAGACTTCATCGAAACGTTCGGTTTCCGCGCGGTCGAGTTCGGACTCTGGCTTCCTGACGACGAGCGGCAAAGGACACTCAACGTCGCCTACGAGGCCCTGCACGATCTCGCCTACGTTCTGAATTGGGGCCCCAAGGCACTGAGCCTCGGCAACCGTCTCGCCATCGCCTTCGGGTCTAGGGGCAATGGAAGGGCCAGCGCTCACTACGAATCCGACCGGGCGGTAATCAACATGACCAGGCTCAAGGGAGGCGGGACACTGGCGCACGAGTGGGCTCACGCCTTCGACCACTGGGCGGGTGAGGTCAACTACGAAGGGAACTCGAAGAGCGTGAGGTCAGGCACGGGGTGGCGCCACTTGCTCTACGGTAACGAACACCGGAAGATGCTTTCCAACCTAGAGCATCACCAAGCTGAGCAATGGGTCAGCATGGTTGAGAGCCTCTTCTACACTAGGCGGGAAAAAGAGGAGGCGGAGGCCGACTACTTGAAGCGGCTAGGCCGAGCTATCACGAATCGGAGGACCGTGACGGAGCGCGTGGAGAGGGCGCGGGAGCTGCCACCGGATAAGCAGGACAGGCGATTCCTCGAGGAGGCGCGCAAATGGCTAGATGACAACCAAAAGCTGATCAATTCGCTTTCCGCTCAAATCGAAGAAGTGAACGCTGCGGATCCCGCTGGCGATTTCGGTACGCGCATGTCGGACTATGCCACGGAGGCGCGCAAGCTCTGCGGCCCGTCGGGAGAGTACTGGATACGCCCCAATGAGATGTTCGCGCGCGCCTTCGAATCGTGGGTTTTCGACAAGCTCAACGAGATGGGGTGCAGGTCCGATTACCTCGTTTCCGGATGCGAAGAGAGCCGCTTCGCCTCTGGCTATAAAGGTAACCCCTACCCCGTTGGACGGGAACGCAAGGTGATCAACGAACGGATCGCCTCAGTCGTCTCGGCCATGCAGCCGACCGTCGAGCTATCGTTCGAGAGCACCAAGACGCTGGTGCCGTAGCATCGGCGCCTTTTGTGGCTAGGCTACCTGTGGCAGGTGCGAGGCTTCCTCGACGATCCGACGCACATCGTCACCGTCGAGGGTCTCGCGCTCCAAGAGGGCGTCAGTAAGAGCGTCGAGCGCTGCCTTGTTCTCCTCGATGATCCGTTTCGCCCTGCCGTAGGCCTCCTCGATGATCCTACGCACTTCCTGCTCAACCGTCGGGTCGTGGCTTGCCTCTCCCTTGGCGACGCGAACCATACCAATGCGTTCGCTCATGCCCCACTGGGTGACCATGTTCCTCGCAATGGTCGTGGCCTGGTCGATGTCGGCAGCGGCTCCGTTGCTAACGTTCTCCGGCCCCAGAACGATCTCCTCGGCCGCCCGGCCGCCCATCAGCACGGTCATGTCGGCATCGAGCTTCGATCGGCGCACGACGACGCGGTCCCGTATCGGCAGGCGCATGACCAGGCCAAGGGACTGCCCGCGCGGGACGATGGTCGCCTGATGGACCGGGTCGGAATCCTTCAGCTTGCAGGCGAGAAGGGCATGCCCGGACTCGTGGACAGCGATCAGCCTCAGCTCGTCCTTGTCGAGAACCATCGAACGCCGCTGGAGCCCCATGAGCACCTTGTCTCGGGCCTCCTCAAAATGAGCCGCTGAAATCATCTCGGCGCCGTCACGGGCGGCAAGGATGGCGGCCTCGTTCACGAGGTTCGCAAGATCGGCACCCGAGAACCCAGGCGTCCCCCTCGAAACGACCTCTAGGTCGACGTCAGGCGCGATGGGACGGTTCCTCACGTGGACCTCGAGGATCTCCTTCCGCCCGGACAAAGTCGGAAGCCCGACATGGACATGACGGTCGAACCGACCGGGTCTGAGGATCGCCGGGTCGAGTACGTCGATCCGGTTCGTGGCCCCCACTACGATGATCCCGTCCTTGGCCTTGAAGCCATCCATCTCGACGAGAAGCTGGTTGAGCGTGGTGTCGCTTTCCCTCGCGAGATCGGAGCTCCCCGCACCTCGCCTGCGCGTGAGACTGTCGATCTCGTCAATGAAGACGATGCACGGGGCCTGCTTGCGCGCCTCCCGGAACAGCTTCTCGACCTTGGACCGTCCGACGCCGACGAACATCGACGAGAAGTCGCTCCCGCTCACCGCGATGAAGTTTGCCCCTGCCTCCCCTGCCAAAGCCTTGGCAAGTAACGTCTTGCCCGTTCCGGGAGGGCCAACGAGGAGGACACCGCGAGGCGGCCTGGCCCCAACGCGTTCGTATGCCTCCGGGTTCCGAAGGAACATCTTGATCTCGGCGAGCTCGAACTTGGATTCCTCCTGGCCGGCCACGTCGGCGAAGCGGATCGTGCTCGTCTCCGTCTTCGGGGGCCAGGTCGTCGACAGTAGATGTCTTGCCTGCATCCACAGCACGAACGCGATGCCTGAGAACATGACGATCATCACGATCGGCAGGACGACCGACGCGATCGTCCCAAGGATGCTCGTCATCCCCTCTCCCGGCTCGGGGAACTTCACCTGGACGCCGGCTTCGGCCAGTTCCTTCGGAAAGGACGAGCTGTAGAGCCATCGATCATGGTTTAGAACGACCTTGCCGCCGTTCGCGTCGATGGCCTCGACCTTCGTGGCGCTGATCGTCGCTTCCTTGATCCTCCCAGCCTTCACCAGATCGTTGAACTCGTTGTACGCGATGGTCCGCGAGGCAGCGGCGCTCGCCCCGGGGGAGGCGCTGGGCGCGATGCCTGGGCCGCCGTCGGCAAGGATCGCAAGCGCGAAGGATACGAGCACGTGGAGACAGACGACGGCCGCGACGAGGACGAACGTTCGCGTCCTGCCGCCTGCCCTGCGCCACCATTCGGCCAGCTTCCTCAGGAACCGCATCGACCACTCCCGGCAGGTTCGTTCATGAATCCTTTGTATGAGTCCCAAGGATAGACCCGGTGCGAGACCCCCGCCACATTCACACGAAATCCCTTCTGCTCCCTGGTGGTCGTTGTAGGATTGGCCGGCAAGAGGAGGGTGGTCATGCCGATCTTCATCACCCACGACGGGACATTCCACGCGGACGATGTACTCGCCTACGTCGTCCTGTCGCACGCCTATGCGAACGGCCCTAACGGCGATGGCCTCGTCAGGACGCGGCAGGAAGGCTGGTTTCGCTCCAGCGGAGACTTGTTCGTCTTCGATGTTGGTGGCGTCTATGATCCGGGCGCAAGGCGATACGACCACCACATGAATGATCGGCCACGCCGCGAAGACGGTTCCTACTTCAGCTCGGTCGGGCTCGTCTGGCGCCACCACGGGATGGATTTCCTCCGTCGGTTGCACCCAGGCGTTGACGACGGTGTTCTCTCAAGAGTGTGGGCCAGACTGGACATGGGCCTCATCTGTGCCGTGGACGATCTCGACAATGGCATCGGGGAGGTCCGTCCAGACCTTTTTGCCCGCATCATCGCCGCCTTTAATCCGCAGTGGGACTCCGAAGCAACATTCGACTCCTGTTTCTTGGAGGCGGCGGCCGTCGCGTCGAAGACGCTTCTTGCGATCGTGAAAGGTGAGCTGGCCTCCGAACGCGCGACGGAGATCGTTCGTCGAGCGATTGAAGAGTCCCTCGCCCCCTCCGTCGTCGTACTTCCGGCTTGGACGCCATCGGAGCATGTTGTCGTGAGGGAGGCTCCTACGGCACTGTACGTGGTCTTTCCGAAGGACGGTCTGTGGTACTGCCGGGCCGTTCCCGATGAGTCTGGGAGTTTCCGGAACAGTATGCCGTTCCCACGGCAATGGGCCGGCCTTCGCGGCGAGGTTTCGGCCAACGTGTCCGGTATCAGCGACGCGGAGTTCTGCCATCCTTCCTTGTTCATTTGCGGGGCACGCTCGCGTGAAGGCGCGCTAGGCCTCGCGATGGAGTCGAAGCGCATTGCGGTGGAGTCGACAAAGGATCCGTGACGAATCCCTTGCGCCGTAGTCCACGAATGTGAGACTGTCGCGCCGAATCCTCTGCCCGCCCGTCGCCCCGTCAGCGCGATCAAGGGCGTCGGTCAAAATCGGAACGGGGGCTCATGATCGGAAACCATCTGTCGCGCATCAGAGAATGCTTGTCTTCCGCGGTCGATGCCACGCGGGCGCGCCTTCGCATCCCGTCTATCGGCGGAGACTGTCGGTTCCGCGCCATGAGGATGGCTGCTGGCGGAGCAGGCGTCTTGCTAACGGCCTTCTACGTCGTCCCGCTCCTGTGGCACGCTACCTGGATCCGGGGGTATGACCTCGACTATCCAAGAGAGATCCTTCGGCCGTCGCGGCTCCAGGCAGCGAACGACTCGACGACGATTGAGCGCGGCACGGGCGAGACACGAACCTGCGACCGATCGCAAATCGTCACGATGCAGATCCACCTGATCGACTTCCTCGTGAACGAGAACGCGTGGATGCCTGCCCTCCCGCAGTACAAACTGGGCTTCTTCGGCCTGGTGCGATGGGAAGACACCCCGTGGCTAGACAACAAGGCCTCTTTCCAGCACGGGGTTCTCTTCGCGGTTCGTCGCACGGCCGTCGAGATGGCGGACGTTGTCGGCAGAGTCAGGGGCACGTCCGCGGTCGACAACGACCTGCACAACGCTCGTGGCAGCCTGCAGTACGACTCCGAGACCTGGTGGATCAATCCCTTCGACGGCGACCGCCCCTTCGGGCCGGTGCAGCCGGCCTCGACGGCATATCGCAAGGCGAAGCAGCTTCTCGAGCGGTACAACGAAAGGCTGTCACGCTGCGAGGCCGTTCTTGATGCTCGAGCGGACAATCTCCGCTCGTTCCTCGACAGGATCGCGAACGATCTCGGCTCGATCGCTGACAGCCTGACGAAACGGTCGCTGGGCACGCGCTACGACCCCAAGAGCGGCAAGTACGTCGCCGGGGACGGGAATGATCGGGGCTGGTTCGACATGCGGGCCGACAACCTGTTCCATGAGGCATCCGGGACGATGTACGCCTACCACGGCATCCTTCAGGCCGCGCGGCAGGATTTTGCCGACGTGATCGAAACCAAACAGCTCGGGGACGTATGGAATCGCCTCGAGCGCAATGTGGCCGAGGCCGCCGCCCTCGATCCCCTCATCGTTGCGAACGGAAAGCGGGATGGGTTCCTGATTCCCGACCACTTGGCCGTGATGGCGGAGAACATCCTGCGGGTACGGGCCAACGTGACGGAGGTGGCCGATATCCTCGACCGCTGATCGGCTTGTGCTGAGGTAGTCTGACACGCTAACGGCCGACGGTTCTCATCCGTCGGCTGCCCGCCTGAATCCGTCGGCGCGATGAACGATGAAGGCACGCCACGGCCGAGCACGGCTGCCAGGCAGGCGGTCCAACCGCCCGCCCATGGCCGCTTCCACTGCTGACTGGTGTCGATTCACGGGCATGGATGCAGTGCTTGCATCGTCATCAACTCAGGCACGCCCCTAGCTCCCGTTATGACGGCCCGGGGCGCAACTCAGGACGGATGCGTCTGCATTCCCGGAACGCGTTGCACGTCGTTGCGATGGGAAAGCGGGACGGATTCCTGAACTATGCGCTACCTGTCTGAATCCGTCGACGCGATGAGCGCCCGGCGAAGGCGCGCGCCACGATGTAGTGCATCAGGATGCCGATGCCGACGAGGGTAGCCTCCTCGAAGATGGGCATGGGGCGCACGTGCTGGATGATCTGGTCAAGCGCGCTCAGTAGCGAGCCGGCGGCGAAGACCGGGAGACTGTGGCGACCGATCAGGCACAGCGGAGCGTGGATCGGCGTACGGGCCAAGAACCTCGTCAGGCCAATGTGGCTGAGGACGTAGGTTAGCGCGAGGAAATGCAGCAGCCGACCAAGGCCGAGGTTCGTCTTGCCAACGTCTATCGATCCGCGAAGGTCCTCCCAAAGCCCTGGAACAAGATGGAAGCCATCCGTCAGCACGAAGAATGAGGCTACGAGGATCGCGAGACAGGCAGCGAACAGCATGTTGTCTCGCATTTCCATGGCATCGCGTAGGTGCAGGCCGATGAACAGACCGATGCAGTACAGGAACTGCCAGGCGAAGGGATTGAAGAACCACCCACCCTGGACCGGCCACGTGGGCAGATTGAGGCCCATCATCCGTGCTCCCACGTAGACCATTGCCGACACGGTGAGCATCAGGACGCCGCTGACGCGCGCCAGCGCCAGGATGGCGGGCGTGCCGAGCAGCAGCACGATATAGAGCGGCAGGATGTTGAAATAGCCGAGCTGGTGGCTGAGGCCGACGATGGCAATCAGTGCCCGGGCCGGATCGCCAAGGATAATGTCGCGTCCGTGCTCGGCCAGGAGACCTTTGTCGTCGAACAGGATGGCGGCCGTGACAAAGAAGGCGATGGCGGCGAACGAAAGCAGAACCTGTACACCGTAGATGGTGAGCGCACGTCGGCCGAGCGCGTGGATCGGTGCTCCGACCTCGCCGCTCAGAAAGCGGCGTCCGTAGGCAAGCGCCACAGAGATCCCTGACAGGAACACGAAAGCCTCGGCGGCGTCCGACAGCCCGATATTCTTGTGCGTCAGGCGCTCGAAGACATTGCCCGGTACATGATTGACGAAGATCGACACCAGCACGAAGCCGCGCCAAAAATCGATCGCGTCGATCCTCCTGCGCTCTCCCTTACTATCCATGGCAGACCGCTCACATGGATGTCGAAAGGAGCGCGGATCCGCGGCCTGTCAGCCAGTCGAGAAAATCGGCGCCTTCACGGACGGATAATAAGCCAGCCTTAATATCTCCCGGGACTTTGAAGGCAAGGGAAGGATCGTTGGCGATCATGCATCGCACCGCCCCCTCGATTGCTTGCCATGCATAGTCGGCTGGGTTTTTCCTGGTGACGGCCCAGGCGTTCAGTAGACGAGCGACGTCGGCGTGCCTGGCCTTCGATCGGTCCGCACGGCGCGGAATGCGGCGCTTGTAGACCTCGTGGTGCATGGCAAAGGGGAACCGCCTGGAACGGACTGGGAAGCCTGCAGCGGCCAACGAGGCCCGGGATGATGCGATGATCCCGTCGATGACATCGCGGTCCTCGGGTCCCATCATCAGCCATTCGTCCATCGTGAACCTCCGATCCGGCGGCGGGGTCTCGCCGACAACGGAATCGTGGGACGAATGCACCGCCGGCGCATCGCCAGTGATCAACGATGGTCTATCGCTCTTCGACGCTATCGCGCGCAGGCAGGGGAATGGTGTCGTTGCGAAAAGCGATGAGCCGGGCACCCCTCTCATATGTGAGATAGCGCCACAGCCACTGGAGAGACACGAGTAGTCGGTGCTGGAAACCGACAAGCAGGTATACGTGGATGGCGGCCCATGCGAGCTCTGGCTGGAGGGCTTGGCGCGGCCGCTTTCGTTGCATCCACTCGCTTCCCAGCCGCGCGTTTTTGTGTCCTGTTCACACGTGAACAGAAGCAAGATCAAGGACTTAGAAAATCGGGAAGTTGTCTGGTCGGCGGCCCCGCATGAACGAATGCGAGTATGCTGCGACGATTCCTGCGTCGCTCGACTTCCATCCCTGATGACTAGGTTGCTTCCGTCCTTGCGTCGGGCAAGTGGACGCCGGTTTCCGACGGGTCGGCTAGCAGGCCGGAGGACCGCATCTCGTCGATACCGGGCAGGTCATCCAGCGACCGCAGGTCGAACTGCCTTAGGAACGCATCCGTGGTGAGAAAGGTCATCGGGTTCCCAGGAGTTTGCCGCCGCGGGCCTGGGCGCACGAGCCCTGCCCACACGAGCATATCGATCGTTCCCTTTGCGAGGGAGACGCCCCTGATCCGTTCGATCTCAGGTCTGGTGACTGGCTGGAAGTAGGCAATCACCGCCAACGTTTCGAGGGCGGCCTTCGACAGTCTCAGGGGCCTGGGCAAGATGCGCCGACAAAGGTCTGAATGTTCGGGGCGCGTCCTGATGCACCATCCTCCGGCGACCTCCACAAGCATGATGGATCGTGTGTCGTAGGCCTCGGCGAGCTCCCTCAGGGCTGACCGAACGTCCATTCCATCCGGAAGGCGGTCAGCGATATCGCCGAGCGCGAGGGGTTCCGTGGACGTCAGCAGGATAGCTTCCACAAGCATTGTCCCGGCTGACGGCGCGCGGTTAAGCATGAGAAGGCTCCCTTTTCCGGATAAGGATAGGGTCATCCTGGCGTTCTTGGGCGATTTCCAATCTGCCGTCCCTGGCGAGCTCGAGCGCGGCGACAAGATGGGTCGCGATGTTCGATCGAAGACGAAGGCCATCCGCCCGTGGAACGATCTCGAGGAGGTCGGTCCAGTCCCTCCCCTGGATGGACCTGGCAACAGTCCCGAGCGCGGCATCGACCGAGCAGAGGTCGAACGGCTTGAGCGGGTCCGCAGGAAGTTCCTCGACCGTGTCCCGAGACACGGTCCTTGCATAGGCAACGAGCAGTTCGTAGAAAGAGGCACCAAGACGCGCGGCCGGAGAGGGCGCTCCGCCGCCGGGAGCGAACCAATCTACGCCCACCTGGCGTCGGGCGACGATTTCCTCGGTTGCCCGTTTCACCGCATCGAGACGACGCAGATGGAACGCGAGGGCGTCTGCGTCGGGTTCCTCCCTCGCCTCCGCCTTCGGACGGCGAAGCATTTCCCGCGACTTCAGGTAGGCAAGCCACGCCGCCATGACGAGCCAATCCGCGGCGAGTTCCAACTTCAGGGCCGTGGCCCGCCCGACGATGGCCTCGAATTGCGAGACCAGTTCGATCATGTTGATCCGCGAGAGGTCGATCCGCTGAGCCCGCGCAAGGTCCAGCAAGGCCTCGATCGGGCCTTCATAGGCCTCGAACCTGACGATGAAAGTCTCGTCGTCCGATATCGAACCGTCCATTGGCACCGCCCCAAAGGGACAGGGGGAAGGGTCGCCCCTTCCCCCTTTCCGGTCCCCGCGAAGGGTCAGAAACGATAGCCGACGCCGAGCTTGGCGGAGACGTCGTGGGTCTTGATCCCACGCAGGTCCTTATGTCGCCAGTCGACGTAGGAGAGTTCGCCGCGCACGCTGACGTTGTCCGAGACGAGATGCTCGAGGCCAGCGCCGAACTTCAGGCCATTGGCCCAGTGCTTCTCGGAAACGTGCTCCTTCAGCTTGAAGTGACCGCGCTCCCAGCCGACAAGGCCGTATCCGAGAACGCTCGGCGTAAACACGTAACCAATGCGTCCGCCAATGCCATAGCCGTAATCACGACCGAAGGTCGCCTTCCCGGAAGCCTGGCGGAACTCGGTCTTGGCGTTGCTGATCGAACCGTTCAGCTCGCCGCCGACGTAGAACTTGTCAAACGTGACGCCGTAACCGCCATGGATGCCGCCGACCAGGCCGGAGCCGTAGACGTCTGTGTGGATGCCACCGAAGTTGGCCTTCGTCCCGGATACGGAGCCGCCGGCGTCGACGCCGAGGTAGGCGCCCTCGAACGTCTTGGGACCGGCATGGGCCGCGGAGGCGACGGCAAGGATCGCGACGAGCGCGGCGGGGGTGAGGAGGTGCAGCTTCATTCTTCTGAATCCTGTCTTCCAGTCCTGCGCCCGGGATCCCGGAACGCCGAGAACTAGGATTTGATCGGGTTGAATTGGTGTCAATCCCTCGCCATCTTGCGCCGCGTGCTGGAATCGGAAACCATCCTGTGTTTCGTCCGGGATTCGCTGTTCAGGCACTCGTCCCAAGCGGATTGTTAAGCGTCGGCTCCCTAATCGGTCCCTCCGCCACAGCCAGGTGGAGGGAGATAGTGGATCCGAGGTGCCGGAAGCACCAGTCGGCGACGTCCGCGCGGGTCGCATTGCCATCCGTGATCACGATGGTCCCCCGGTCCACCCTTGCGACCTGTGCCGTCTGGATGGCGTTCCACTGGGTGACGCATTTCTGGAACTCGCGCAGGTTCTCGGGCGTCGGCCGACGCTCCAGAAGGTCCGCGACGGCTTCGTGCAGCCTCCATGTTTCGCGCGGCCCCCCTTCTACGAACCGAACTGGCTGCCGGGCAATGAAGCGGTTCAGCTCCACCTCAACATCGGCCCAACTCCATAGGACGTAGCTGGCGAACCTACCGGGATCGATGCCCGCCCATCTCTCCAATTTCGTCCCGAACATGAAGGGAGGCTTCGGATCGATCGTCCATTCCCTGACAAGGTCGGAATACCGCTCAACGAGTTGGCCAAATGTCGGGTCGGTATCAAGAAGCGGTGCAAGGATCCTTTCCCAATGGATCGTGCCCCTTTCTGACGGCAGGATGATCTCGCCCGTCAGGGGTTCTACGCAGAACGGATGCGCTAGTGGATCGCCCACGGCGGCATGGGAGACGTCCCTGAGCAGGGATTCCGCTTCTTCTACCGCCCTTCTGGATAGCTCGAGGCGAAGGATGTAACCGAGCGCCGCGTCCGCGCCGCCGAATGCGGCAACCTCCTCTGAGAATGAGGCGAATCTCTTGCCGAGGTCCGGCAGGACCAATCGGTGGCTGCAAGCTGCTTTCCGCGCTGCTGGCGAGAGCGTTCGGATGATCTCCTCCAGAGACAGGGTACGCCCTTTCAGCCACTCTCTCTCTCGCAACCTGGACCTGAGAGCCTTCAGAGCCGGGACGGTGAGGTCCTCCACGCCAATCCTGCGCATGCCTCCGCGAGGCAGTCGTTCGAAAGCCGTTACCCTGAAACGTGGATGGTGATCCATAAACGCCTCTGGAGGAATTCCTTCCGCCCCATCGTCGATGTCGGCTTGGAACGGTTCAAGCCGGGCCTCGGCGAGGCTGGCATTCTCCCTTGCTTCGGCCATCGGCATCTTGGCCTCAGGAGGAGGTCATGAGCCGGACACTGGAAATCGATTTTGTCTATCCAATCCTCGTCAGGCGGCCGTACCGTAGAATCGACGAAAAGAGGTTTGGAAGGGCTAGAACCGAAGTCGTTATCGAGGAGGTGTCCGACTCGGATGCTCCACTCGTTGCGCGTGTTGGCAATCCCCGTGGATTTTACTCGCGTTGGGACCCATTCGATCGCGGAAAGGACGGGGCGCTGAAGGAAATACGTCTCTTCGACGGTCGGTTCCATGTCGAGTGGGGGAAGTTCAGCGACCTTGTCCAGAAAATCAGGAAGCCTCTCAACCGCACGCCGTTCGACTTCCGCAGGGAAGGTGAGATCGATCAACGCTTTCTGGAGCCAATCAGGCCACCCTACAGTGTCAGCCAGGACGACGGCGGGAAATCTATCGCAGAAAGTCTTTCGAAAAGGGCCACAGAGCTTTTCGTTGTTACCGGGAATGATCGGGTCTATGCGCGCTGCAGTGAACCTATCCTGTCACTCTCGGCGACAGCAGCGTCAATCGTCCAGACGACACTTCCTGTCATGTCCTTGAAGTATGAGAATCTCGTGGATGCCACGCAGCTACTCGCCAGGCATGGGGCAAATCTCGTCCATCGAGCCGAATGGGAGATCATCGATCCAACAGCCTTCCATTTCAATGGACCATCTTTCGACGTCTTCACCACGGCGAAGCAAGTACAAGCTCATCTGACCAGAGTTGACAATCCTTCGCGCGAACTTCTGCTTGCTTTCGGAGCTCTCAGGGACGCCTTGGACGACGCCGTTGACAGAACGACGCGAAGGCTTGTCGAGGCGTTGGAATGGGTTTCCACGCTTGATACAGGTGCCAACAAGGCGGTGAACTTGCAGGCCTTGCATGCGCAAGGAAGGGCCTCAGAAATGTTCTGGCCGTATGAATATCTGGACATGTCTAGGCAGACGGACAGCGCCGTGCACGACCGTAATATGGAACAGGCGATCATGAGCGCGCGTGCCGCGCTAGAACGATGGGCCAACCGATCGGCCCGAGGCTGGGAGGACCAAGGTCCCCATGTCTCGAGCATTCGCAAGGGCGATCTACTTTGCAAGGAACTCCTGTCCACCTGGGAGGTGAGTACGGCGTGCACGGATGCCAATCTCAATCCCTCACCGATAATGGAAATGGTGGGTTCCCGGCGGCTCTTCACGGTAATGGATTATGCGCGAGAAAGACAGAGCTTGTGCGCCGTTGGCATCGACGGTGCCGTTGAGATTCTTGGGGGGACAATTCCCACAGACATTTCCAACGAAATGGTGACGACGCTCATGAGTGCCCAAAGGAGCGAGATGGACATGTCGTTCGACGCTCCGGACATGGCGCGGAGGTTCTGAGATGGCCCGCAAGACGATTCCGATCCCGTATATCGCGACATTTAAGCCGCCGAGGCGCCGTGTTCCGTGTAGCAAGGTAATGCGCGGCGAAGTTACCGTCGATATCGAGGAACTTGACGGTTCAAGTGCTCCCGTGGTTCATGTGGTCGCGAATTCAACCGAACACGGTCGCTCGTCTTTGCTTCACACGCGAAATTCGATGGCGGTTCGTTTGCATGACGGAAAATTCTTTATTGAGTTGTGCAAAGACGACGATGACGCGGGGGCGAAACTACATAACGTTATGGGCCAGAACGCGGAAATCTACTTCGAGCACGGCCAGGAATTGCGTTTTATCACCGCAAAGCCCGACTATTCCTCAAAAGAGGAAATCATGAAGCCTTACGGCAAGATCCGCGATTACAAAGACAATTATGACGCATACGCTCAGGCCATTCGTCATCGCGCGAATGATTTCAAGATCATTGATGGCGTAATTTATCGACGGATTAACGAGCCGATTCTCGTAGTGCAGCACCTCATCGGCAGAGACATAAAGATTCTAATCGATGAATCCTCAAGATTTTTCGACGGATATGCGGTGGGGATGCCTCAAGATGGTATCCTGCTTGGCATCGATCAAATGGACAAGGCCGTATCGATAGCCGAGCGGATGGCCCGTGAACGCAATATGCGCGTAGTCAACCATGCCGTCATCGAGTCGATCTCGCCATGGGCAGTACGCTTCCGGGGAGAAGCGGATGTCTTGATTGCGGCCGCCTCCAAAGTTGCAGCGTGGGGATGGCAACGACTCTACAAACTCCCGACATCCGCGGCCTGCGCGGTATTCGATCTCGTTTCAGCCCTGTCGGACTGCCATCGGGTTACGCCAAGGCTCGTCGCTGCCTTGCGGTATATCGATGCGATGAGGAGCCAAATCGAAGATGCGCGATCAAGCGACACGGTAACGATTTTCTCTTCGTCTCCAACAGAGGAACTGTCCATGGCCCTCGAACTATGGGATTCCCGGGACAATGCCGGATTTGACTGGGTCGACAGGGCCCTCGATGCCACGGGGACGGTAGAGAACGGACTTCTCGCGACGGAGGTCTCGTCCTTGGCCCATGCCGACCAGGTTGCGTCGCAAATGGGCCTGGGAATCGATGCCATTGACGGACTGGCGAAGGAAGCGTCCGCCGGACGAGGACACCTGATAGCGGTGCGGAACAACGACGGTTATGTCTGTGCTGCCCTAGTGGCCAGACATGATGGCGAGCCGCGGATCATGGAGACAGTGAGCAGGGATGGACGAGGTCCCGGGGAACTCGTGAGATCATTGATCCTTCGGCATGTCCGAAGCGCCGTCGCCAGCGACGAACTGGATCTCGCACTTGATGGCCTAGCCATTTGAAGTGACGGCGGCGAAGACCGCTGCGGCGACCCTGAATCCCTTCAGCGCTCATCGCAATCCCCAAGCGCAACGCAAGCGACCGCCGACACGGGTTCTGTCCGATCCCCGATGCCAGGGAGATCCCGCCGCTACCCTGATCAAGCGGCGAGTGCCCTGCCCCCGCAGGCGAAGAGCCGAGCGGCAAGGGCCTCGGCTATCGCCTCGACGCATGGCACGATTACGGAGTTGCCGAATTGGCGGTATGCTTGGGCGTCGCTGACCGGAATGACCATCGGCGGCTGCTCCGGTCGGTCGAATCCCATCAGGCGTGCGCATTCCCTCGGGGTCAGTCGGCGCGGATTGGCGTTGCCGTTTTGGACGAGGATCTCGGACCCATCCTTGCCGTAACGTGCGGACATCGTTCGCGCCACGTCATTGGGACCGACAAGACCGTATCCGAAGCCATTCCCCTTCTTGCGGTGCTTCTCGGCGTAGTTGCGCAGATACGACCACAGGCCGTCGGAAAGCGTATACCGGGGAAGCGGAACGCCACCGGGAGCATAGCGCGGGTCGGCATTCTTCTCTCCTTTCCGGTGGAGAACGGATGCCATGGTCGGCCCCTTGGCGGGACGACGAACCGTGTCAAAGTCGAATGCCTCTCCTTCCCTGATCCCGACGATGAAGATGCGAGGCCGACGCTGGGGAACCCAAAGGCTGCCGTCCATGACGCGCCAAGACAGCGAATATCCGAGCTCGTCCTGCAGCGTCCGCCGGATGACCTCGAACGTCCGCCCCCGGTCGTGGGACAGAAGGTTCCTGACGTTCTCGAGGAGAAAAGCTCGGGGACGCTTGGCGTCGATGATCCGCGCGACGTCGAAGAACAACGTGCCCTGGGTCTCGTCCGCGAAGCCGTGCGGGCGGCCGAGTGAGTTCTTCTTTGACACCCCCGCGAGAGAGAATGGCTGGCAGGGGAACCCCGCGACGAGAACATCGTGGTCCGGAACCAAACTTGCCTCGAGGAGCCTGACGTCACCCACGACGGGATGGTCGCCGCCGTGGTTCGCGAGATAGGTCTCGAGCGCGGGAAGGTTCCACTCGGCCGTCAGGACGCACTTGCCCCCGGCGGCCTCGAAGGCGCGACGCATGCCGCCGATGCCAGCGAATAAGTCTACGAAGGAGAACACCGCCGGTTTCTTGCTCGGACGATCAGGGGCGAGCGCCCTTAGGGCCTCGAGCGCCTCGGCTGTCACCTCCTCCCTGCCCTCCTCCCACGCCCTGAGCCTTGAAAGAGGGACGCCGATGGCCTTCGCAGCGGCCGAACGGCCGAGACGGGATGAGGCGCGGGCCACGAATGCAGCGGGGACAAACGGCGAGCTCATGGAAAGGATTCGATCAGTCATTCCCGAATCCTCACACAAGGATTCGGGGCGCACAAGCTTGCCGAAGGCGGGCGAATTCCTTACGCGCTGCCAAGGGGGGCCATGCCCTCGAGCCCGCCGCCCAGTCCGTCGGCGACTTCGACCTCATCGGCGTAAACCATAGGCATCACGATGCCCATCGGTATCTCGAGGAGTTCCACGTGATCAAGGCGTACGTACCGTTCGCAGCCGTCGGCGGCCAGTTCGAGGAACGATGGCATGGGGTGGGCGCCCGTGGCGGCGCTGAGGAGATCCGAGAAAGGCCTCCTGCCCTTCCAGTCGTCCGTTCCCTCCGGCCTCACCTTTATGACCTCGGGGCGCGAGCTGGCACAGCTTACGAGTACGATGTCCCAGGCCGCGTGGCCTGACGAGAACGGCTCGTAGTGTGCATGATCGACGAAACGCAGGTCACGGATTGCCTCGGCCCTGACGAGCACGTGCCGGCAGTCGGCGAGGAACGAGAAAAAGCCTGTCGCACCCGGGCCAAGCAGAGCATCGCGGATCCGGTCCTTCACCGCAGACGAGATGCGGTAGCGCATCTCGTTCCCAGACTGGAGACGCAGGATCGCATACCAAGTAGTCGGATCCGGGTCGATGCCCGCCGCGGCCAGTTCTTCGGCGCGCGAGAGCAGGAATTCCTCGAGCTCGTCGTCCGGAATGGATGAGATCTCGGAGAGGACGTGCCGGGCATTGGGGAACAGTTCCTCGAGTCCCACATCGAGAACGCCGGCGATCCCCTCGGCGACATCGATGTGTACGAGGTCCGCTCCCATCTCGGCGATGGCGACGGTTAGGTAGTCCTCGTCTATAGCGTCGGCGACGTCGTCGATGTCGAGTCCTGCCTTCCTCCGAAGCTCCCTGATCCTGTTCATTTACCCGTCTCCGCCGCCTACCTGGAAATGGTCTACTTCGGCGAGGGAGCGGTCAATCGCGCCGCCACCTGGAAAGCGCGCCTCCGAAGCGCCACAGGTGGTCGGCCAGGCGCTCGTAGATCTCAGCGGCGTCCCTGGCCTCGAAGTGGCGACCGACGTCGGTCGTGAATGACAGACCGCCGATCAGTTCCGGCGGCACGCCCGCACGGTTGGTCTCGAGAAGCACTGGTTGCGCGTACGACATGAAGTCCTGTGCCGCGAGGTGGGAGAGGTCCATGACCCATTGGGAGATCCGCTCCTGTTCCCTGTACTCGGCCTCGGAACGACGTAGGGACTCCACGAGCTGCTCCCGGTCGAGACCGGTGACTTCGAGGCGGCGCTGCTCGATGCGTTCCTGGACCTCGTTACCGAGACCGGCCTCCCTAGCCTTCTCCACGAAATAGGACTCATGGAACATCATGTGGCATTCGAAACAAACAACGAGGAGGTGCCTCAGACGCTGGATGCCGATTGCGATCCCGGGTTCGGGGACTTCCCAGTCCCATACCTCGTGGCATTCGACCGGGCCGGTTCTCGAGTTCGGGAAGATGCGCTCCTTCAGTGGGCCACTCTGGCGTCCGCAGAGAATGCAGCGGTTCCCGACGCGGTCGTAGGCAGCGGCACGAATGTGGTCCCAGGTATCCCGATCGAAGATGCCCCAGATCGCATGCCTTCTGGCATTGGGCCTGATCGGGGGAAACGACAGGACGGGGCGACGCTTGCGGTATGCCATCGGCAGAAAGCGATCGAAGGGAGCACGGTCCGCATCCTTGGGAATGTACACCCGGCTCCCTCTGGGTGCTTGCGGGTCGTACAGCGCACCGGCCCGGAGCGCGGCATGGCGGTTGGAGATCGGTATCGGGAAATAGATGCGGGAGTCGTCCGGGGTGAGGATCCCCTTTCTCGCTGGCTTGACCTGGACGGGGTCCGGGAAAGGGGCCGAGACGGCCTGGATCGCCAAGGTGCGCTTGCGGTCGAGGTCCTTCTGGGCCTTGATCCACATGGACCCGGCTTGGGCCATCGACCGCGTCAGATTGGCCACCAAGCTTCTGGAGGGAGACCCGTTCCTGATGTTCAGCAAATGCATCGCCATCGAGCGGGCATGTCTGGGAAGCGGGACGGACATGTCGGGTCTGGCACGGAGCAGAACAAGCTCGATCACCTGCCTGGATGCCTCCATCGTGAGGCGATCCTTCCTGACCTCCCGTCCCTGCTGTCGAATCCGTTCCAGTTCGCGCTCGACCGACTCGATGGCTGCAGTCTCACGGTCTGCCTCGGCATTCTTTCGAGCGGCAAGGAAGCGGCCGATAACGGGGAGGCGGGCCGCGTCGCGCGCCGCCAGCCTCTTGGCTTGCGCCGAATTTCTCATGGAGGCGGCACGGCGCTTCCTCGCTGCGAACTGGCGGATTAGGGTCTCCTCCTCGGTGCGAGCGGCCGCGATTGCGCGCCCGAGAAGCGCGATGGCGCCTGTCAGCCCCCTCCTGAAGATGTCTGCCTCGTCCATCAGATCCCCGTTTCCTGGATGATTCCCTGTCGGCGTGATTGGGTCGAGCACTCAGTCCTTGCACGATCCAGAAAGGGGCCCCAAAATTCGATCCCAGAAGGATTGAGGCGTCATGGTCGGCGCCGGAAGGATCGAGGTCAGGGCATGAGGCTCAAGGCGTTTATGGCGGTGGCCGTCATGCTGCCCCTGTCCCTCGCCGGACAGGCGGCCGCGCAGGAACGGCTGAATCCTTTCGCCCCTCCGACGGCGGCGGAGGAGGAACAGGCTCGTCAGGACGAACGCTTCCGCCGCCTGTTCCGGGAGATGTCCGCAGAGATCGAGGCCCGGGTAATGCAGAGCGTCTCCAGCGCACAAGCGGCTGCGGAGGTGCGTCTGCGTAGGCAGATCGAGGAGATTCGCCAGAGCCAGGGCGACCCGATCCCAGGGGTGGTGACGGTCCAGACAGCGTCCAGGGGACAGCAGGGGAAGGGTCAGCCGGGTGGATCGGCAGACCCGCTCGAGGGAGCCAAATTCATCAGCTGCGTGAACGGAAAGGCCCTTTACCGTGACAAAGACAATGCTCTCTTCCAGGTTTCGGGCAATGGCCTTCCGGGCTCCGATCGCTGCGCTCGCTAGTGCCTCTCTCGTCGCCTGCTCGACACCACTGCCGGAACCTGGAAAGCTTCCCGACTTCAAGGCGTCGCAGGCCGAGACGGCGGCGAAGTTCATCGAGGATGGGCCACCGGCCGTGGAACGCATCCGCATTGACAAGTCGTCGATGCGGCCGAGATCCGCTCGCCCGCCGCTCCCTGCCCATATCAGGGACATGCCCATCGACTTGTCCTTCCCGGGCACTCTCGACGCGACGGTCGGGGCGCTCGTCCAGACGTTGTCGGCCGTCAATCTTCAAGTCGGGTTCCAGTGGACCAGCAGCGAAAAGGGCGAGGAAATCCTCGGCAAGAAGTTGCCGTTCCTTTCTTTCGAGGGAACGGTTGGTGAACTCTTGTCTTCCCTGCGAACGGGCATCGGCATCGTCGCCTGGTACGAGAACGGCATGGTGTTCCTGTCCGACAAGGAGCGGTACTCGGTGTCGCTCCCCCAAAACAAGGAACTGCTCGACACGGTGTCGCAGGAGATCCGGAGTCTCGGCGCGACCGACGTCGTGACCTCACTGCGGGGAGGCAAGATTCTCTACTCGGCGACGCCGACCATCCAGGACGACCTCATCGGACCGTTCCTCAAGCGCATGTCCCGAAACCTCGCCGTCGTGAACCTGCAGATGGCGGTGGTCAGCCTCGCTCTGAACGACAAGAGTTCGCAGGGCTTCGACTGGAACGCATTCTCGGTCGCCTTCAACTCGACGGCGAATGCGATCAACACCGCCATCAACGGCCCTTCGCAGGATTCCGGCGGATCGACGACCAACGGCGGTTCCACGGGCGGTGGATCTGGATCATCCGGTTCGGGCGGATCGGGCAATGGCGGCACCGGAACTGGCGGATCCAGCTCCGCAGGCAGCAACGGGCTCGCGCCCGTGATCGGGCAGGTCGGCAATGTGATCAACTTGACAGGTGGAGGCATTGCATTCTCGAAGACGAGTCTGGGCAAGGTCGTCGGCACCTATGGCGCCCTGAGCGTTGCCGGGGCGATCAGCTTCCTGTCGAATTTCGGTAACACCAACATCACCCAGAACGTGTCGCTGAAGACCCTTTCGGGATCGGAGGTCACCCTGCGATCCGGTCAGGAGGTCCCGTACGTGAAGGGCGTATCGTCGACGGCCACGGCCAACTCGAGTGGCACGATCGGATCGACCCAGACGGACAAGGTGCAGACGGGCCTGACGATCAAGACGACGCCTCACTTCGACGCGGACGCGGGTTTGGTGACGCTGGACGTCAACGTCGAACTCAAGAGCATCGTTGATTTCGTCGAACTCAGCGCTGGCAACGAGATCGGAAAGATCACCCAGCCGCTTACGCAGGACCAGTCGCTGACGGACATTGTTCGCGTCCAGGCCGGTCGGACCGTCGTCATTGGCGGTCTCCAGTACGACAGCGAGAACTACTCTGGCGTTGAACCGTCCTTCCTGCGCGACTCCCTGCGCAAGTCCGGCAAGAGCCTCGGCCAACGCAGCAACGAGGTCACCCGGAACGCGCTGTTCATCATCCTGCGTCCGACGGTCACGATCTACGACACCGGGGAGTGATCCGATGAGGGAGGTCTACGCGGATGTGGCCCCGCAGCGGATCCTGATGGGATGGGGTGAGGGCCTATCAAAGAACGACGCCATCGCCTACGCGAAGGGTTACATACAGCGTCGCTTTGAGGCGGTCGAGGCAAGCTGGTATGCCGTTGCCCCCTTCATGGGCGGCTATCTGTGGGAAGTCCATGAGGGCGGCCCCGGCAAAGCGTACATGCCGGCCGTTTTGACCGCCTTGTCGCAGGATCCGGGTGGTCAGCATTGGTTCCCCAGCGGGGACCGCGCCTTCCAGGTGATGATGCGGGATGGCAAGCCGCTCTGCATCCTTCTCTCGAAGAGCGAGTCGAACGAGATCATCAACTCCGGGAAGGCTCCCCTGCTGCCGTCGGGGAAGATGGCCCGCGCCGTCAACAAGGGCACGGGAATGCTCGTCGTCGGCGCGACACTGTTCGGAGCCGGGTTCTCGTTCATGATTGGCGCGGGCATTTTCTATGCCATCTCCGCCAATCCCGCGCCGCAGTTCGGAGACATCAAGTTCGAGAACATGCCACACGCGCAGTGGCATCTCGTGGCCAACGTGCCGGCGACGAAGATCGTCTCCAAGCTGGAGTTCGACAAGGGCGCATGGAAGGTCGAGACCCGCGAGCACGTTATCAAGGGGGTCAATGACCCGACGAAGGCCGATCCGGCTCCTTCATTCACCCCGGCTGAGAGGTCTTCGGCATCGGATGCCCTCGAAACAGATGGCGAGGTTCAACGTCATCCGGCGCCCCATGCGCACGATCAGACCCACTCGGCGTCACCTGCGCCGGCGCCTTATGACCCGGCTCATGCGTCCGGATCCGCGCCGCCTGTGAAGCATGCGGATGATGAAGCAAAGGGGCGCGAGCATCGGACGCGTGCCACGACCGGGGCCGACTCCTCTCCACATTCGGTTGCGCGGACGACCAAGCCGGCCTCTAAACCTGCCGAGGCTGTATCGACGGCCAAACCCACAACCGGGAAGACCCAGCCACAGCCAGGCGACCGGACTGCCAATGCGCCCAAGGCGACGACCGCTGGCAAACCTGCGCCCGCGCCGAAGGCAAGCAACGGAGAGACGCCATGAAGCCGAGAGTGCTGGCAGGTCTCATGCTCGTCGTCGGTGGCATGGCATGCTTCGGCGCGGGCGCAGTGATCATGCGGGAAGCGTTCGATACATCCCGCCTCGAGGCAAGCCGTACCCGCAAGACGAACGAGCAGTGCCAGGTCAGGCTCAAGGAACTCGTAGGAGAGACCGGGGAAGTCAAGATCATGACCGCTCCTTCGAACTCCTTCGAGGTCACGGTTCGGAACGTCACCGATCCGCGCAAGGCGCTGTCGGATGCCTCGCACGCCAAGGCTCTCTGTCCGAAGCACTCGCTCGTCTACCTGTGCCTCGGCGACAAATGCGATCCGGCCTCAAAGACGGTGACACTCAAGATGCGAATGACAGGGAGGCAAGGATGATGCTCCGCGCGCTCATGAACGTTAACTGGGATTCGCGCGGCATTCGGGCCCTCGACTGGGGGCTCGCGGCCGCGTCCCTCGTGGTCTTCCTGGTGACCGGCGACCTCATCTGGCTGGTTGGCGCGATCATCGGAGCCATTTCCGCATGGTATCGCCCCCTCTCGAGGCTGCAGACCTACCTACGCGGGATGGTGCGTCGCCCCGGCTCACGGTTGCGCTGACCTAGTGAGGTGCCTGGAGTCCCGAAATGAGCAACCAGGATGAAACCCCTTCCGTCATGACGCGTCCGACTCTCCTGCTCCCGCCTCCCCAGGAGGAGGGGAAGGACACGACGGTGGCGGGCGACCATGCCCCTGGCCACAACACGTCGCCGCCTGGCAGCAGGCTCAGGAAGCGTCATCGTCTCGGGGAGTGGTTCGTCAACCAGGGGCTCATCTCCTGGCAGATGCTCGAGGCCGCATCTCGCGAGCAGGAGGTCACGAACGAGCGCATCGGTCAGATCCTTGTCGCCTCAGGCTTCCTGTCGGATCGGGACAGGATCAGGGGCATACTGGCCGTATCCTCTGAAAGGATCGCGCTGGAGAACGTCTCCCATTCGCGCATCCCGCCGAAACTCATCGACGAATACTCAATCATCATCTCGGCCGTCACAGACGACGAGATCTACGTATCCACGATGTCAGATGAGTTCATCGTGGAGCGCATTATCTCAGAGTATTATCCCGGTAAGCGGATCCACTTCGTATCATTCAATCCTTCCGCGATGGACGAGTTCATCGCAAAGATGCGCCGTTCCAGCTCCATCGACGATGCCTCTGCGGCGAGCGACACGATGCTGGATCGGCTTCTTTACAGGGCCCTCACGGAGGGAGCATCGGACATCCACATCCTGCCCAAGCGCAAGTCCTACACAGTAATGTTCCGCCTGCTCGGCGTCCGGCGGATCGTTCACGAGGGGTCGATGGACGAGTACTACACCATCTCGGCCCAGATTAAGGATCGCGGGCGCATGGACCTTGCCGAGAAGCGCAAACCGCAAGACGGCGGCTTCCAGTTCGAGCACAACGGACGAATGATCGACCTGCGCGTTGCCAGCGTGCCGGCGGTCGATGGCGAGATCCTCGTGCTGCGCGTCCTGGATCCCGACCGTGTGCAGCCCAGCCTGTCCCAGCTCGGCATCACGAGGGTCGATCGGTGGCGGCGCGGGTTCAATCAGCAACACGGCCTCTGCCTCATCTGCGGCCAGACTGGTTCGGGGAAGACGACGACGCTCAATGCGTCGATCAAGGAACTCGACCGGTTCAGCAAGGCCATCTACACGCTGGAGGATCCCGTTGAGTACCGGATCGCCTACACTGGACAGGTTTCGGTCAATCCGACCGTTGGCCTTACCTTCTCTGCAGGGGTGCGCAACTTTATGCGCGCGGACCCGGACGTGATCGTGGTCGGCGAGGTCAGGGACGAGGACACCGCCCGCAACGCAATCAAGGCGGCAGATACGGGCCATCTCGTCATCGCCACGCTCCACACCGGCTCCATCGTCGGTGCAGTAAGTCGACTGCGCGATCTGGGCGTCGATCCGCGCGAGCTTCGCTACCTCCTGCGTGCGGTGCTCGTGCAGAGTCTCATCCGCGTCACATGTACCGAATGCAAGGGGGCCGGGTGCCCCGAGTGCCGTGGCACCGGTTACGCGAGCCGTACGGTGGTGTCCGAGTGCGAACACTTCCCCGACATCAACGCCGTCGACAAAGTGATCGCGGGTGAAAGGTCTTGGCCGACCATGGCGGAGGATGCCGTGGAGAAGTATCGGCAGGGGATCACGACCCTCGAGGAGCTGAGGCGCGTGTTCGGTGCGGCGGTGGACGAATTCCTCGAGAGGCCAACGTCATGATGCACCTCATCATCACGGTGCTAGCCATCTTGCTTGCCGCGCTGGTTGCCGTTGGCGGCATCAACTACTTCAAGACGGACGTCGGCAATCGCCTTATCCTCACCCGGGAACTTCAATCACAACGCGACGCCATCTTGGCCGCACTGGCATCTCACCGAATCGCGAACGACGGTAGACTGCCTCATGCCGGCGAGATCCCGTCCGAGCGGCTCGGCGGATACCTTCCAAGGGGAGTTCTCCCCGGGACGCGCGCGACGATGGCGTTCCAGTGGCGCATCGCCGAGGGCGGAGCACTCTGCGTCCGCAACACCCAGCCGATCGACGACACGGCAGTCGATGGTGTCATCGCGTTCGCGAGGAAGGAGTCGACCGCGGCGTCGACCGTAGTCATCGCTTCCGAATGCGTTTCAAGCGTTCCGTCGTCGTGTGATGGGCCCGACGATGGCCTCGTGACCTGCGATCGCGAGGACTCACGTCAGATCGCGGTCTCATTCCTTCCGTAGGAGAAAGCCATGCCGAGCTTCAGTGCCCGGGTCTTGACGGATGAGGGCGTCAAGACGCTCAAGATCGACGCGAAGGACGAGCTCACCGCGGAGCGCCTCGCCGCCAAGCGGGGAACCGTCATCGGGATCAAGCGCCGCTTCTCCCTCGACCTGTCTCGCGGCATGAATTCGAACGAGCGCACGACGTTCCTGCTGCGTCTGTCATCGATGCTCGGCTCGAAGATGAGCGCGACCGATGCCCTCCGGCTCCTGAACACGACCTTCACCGGGGCGATCCGCGATTGCGCTGGCCTCATGGTTCAGCGGATCGAGCAGGGATTGACCGTCGCCGATGCGATCGACGCAGACCGCCGCAACTTTCCGGTCGCGGTCGCGGCGCTCATCAAGGCCGGCATCCAGAGCGGAGAAACGTGGAAAGCGCTCCGGGATGCAGCCGAGTTCGAGTATCAGATCAGGTCTATCCAAAAGTCGTCATCGAAGGAGGCGGTTCAGGCTGTCATCTCCTTCGTCATTGCCGCCGCCCTTATGATCTCGACGACAGAGTATTTTGGCCCTCAGGTAACCGAGAACGCGCTATTCAAGGACAATCCCGGCGTCGACGTCGGCTGGATCGAGGTCACGGGCAAGATCTTGAGCGGAATCATGATCGTTCTGCTCGTTATCTTCTTTTTTTTCGTGTGGCTTGGGACGGCCGGGCGCGCAATCTTCCCCGAACTCGCCGACAAGATCATCCTCAAGATCCCCTACTACAAGGACTTGGTCCTCGCGCGGAACAACTACGTCGTCCTCTATAAGTTGGGCCTGCTCGTGAATTCCGGGGTCAGGATGGAGGAATCCCTAGCCCTGACCGCCGATGGTTCTCCGAAGGGAGCGCTGAGATCGGACGTGGAGCGAGCGCTCAAGGCAATCCGGTCAGGAAAGAATTGGGCCATGGCGATGGAAACGCTGCATCCGACGGACAGGGCCTCGCTGGCGTCGTCGTCGGACCGAACCGACATCGCCCGCACCCTGAACATGCTCGCAATGCAGTATCGCGACCTCTACGTCCAACGCATGCAATCGTTCGCCCCGGCGATGCAGATGGTGGCGGCCGTCTTCATGACGGCCGCTGGCGGCGTACTGTTCGGCCTCACGATTCTGCCGATGCTCCAGATGGCGGCCAGCGTGCAGTAGCCCTAGGGAATTTTGCGCCAATCCTGTTTACCGCCGCGCGCGAATCCGGCCCCCGTCCACCGGCGCACCCTGGAATCCCGGTCATCGCGCCGTCGGCGCGCATTGACCCAATCCAGAGGCGAGCCAATCCTTTGAGTTGTCCGGCGCGAATGGAGCACTCCTTCGCTGAACAGGACTGAAGGTAGCCCCGGAAGGGGCGCGTAAGGAAGGATCGGGAAACATGTTCCAGCTTATCGTAGCGGTGATCTCCATCGTTCTGGTCGCCGCGCTCGCGATCGCGTCGATCTTCTACGGCGGCGACGCCTTTTCGAAGTCCTCGGAGAAGGCCAATGTCACGGCCCTGGTCAACGCAGGCCAGCAGATCGCCGGCGCCTATACGCTCTTCAAGACGGAGCAGGCTGCGGAGCCGGCTGACCTGAACGATCTCGTGACCAACAAGTATCTCGCCGCGCCGCCGAGCGGTGGCAAGGCGGCTCACGCCGATGGCGTCTGGGAGCTCGACACGAGCGACCCGAACAACAAGGTTGCCAAGATCCAGATCAAGGCGACCGCTATCACCGACGACGTCTGCATCGAGGCCAACCGCCAGGCCGGCTCCACGGACGGCTCGGCTCCCGCCAACGCCCAGTTCGGCTGCGTTGCCGACGGCGCGGATGTGTACTTCCAGTTCAAGCTCTGATTGGCCTTGAAGGCCAAGAGTGCCTGGGGGCGGGGATACCCCGCCCCCTCTTGGTCAGAAGTCTGACGGACCAGCAGTCCGAGGACGATGGACGAATTCCGCCCAGAACGGCGCAAGGAGTGACGAGCAATGTTCCAGCTCATCGTGGCCGTCGTCGCGATCGTCCTCATCGCGGTAATGATCGTCGCGGCCATCTGGATCGGCGGCGAAGTGTACGGGGAAAGCAGATCCAAAGCCACCTATGCTGAGTACCTGAACTCAGCAGTGCAGATCGACGGCGCACTCCAGTACTACTACCAGGAAAGGATGGAGTACCCCTCAGGGGAAACGGAGGAGGTCCTCCAAGCCCTCGTCGATGGCGGTTATCTCAAGTCGGCTCCGCCTGGGGGTTGGGTAGTGTCGGCCACCCAACTATACCGCCCTCTCGATCCGGATACGGGTGCGGAAGAGTGCAAGATGCTCAACAAGGTCGCTGGCAAGGACATCTCCGTTATGCCCTGTCCGCCTTGCAACCAGGCCGGATACGAGGACTATCCCGGCTGCATGTTGGCGGCCGAGGACAGCTAAGCGGCCTCGTCTAAGTGAATCGAAAGGCCGGGCTTTTGCCCGGCCTTTCTTTTTGGTCGGCGGATCCGCAAGGCCGATGGTCAAGAGGATGACCGGAACGGCGCGATGATCGGCAAGCCGCTCACGAGAATAGGCTTGATGATCTTGGAGAGCCGTTCCGGAGTGCATTCAGCGCTTGTCCGGCAAGGGTGACTGGCGCGCGATGACTTCTGATGGCGTTTCATGGAAGGAGCGGCCCCGCATCACGGGAGGGCCGCACAGATGGCTTTGGCGCGAGGCGCTTGGACGGTCGACGGTGTTGACCATGCGCAGGTCCAGACCCGGCCTTCTGCGTCAGCCCCGAAGCCGGCAAGTGGGAAACCGTTGTCCGATCGGCATTCGCCCCAGGCAACCACCGAGTCTTCAGGGCAAGCGGCGGAACACGACACGGAGCCGTCAGGGCACGCCACGGACGGACTTGCGACCAGCATCCTCCCGACGCCGCGTTCCGAGACAGAGACGATGCCTTCCCCGGAACCTGTCCTGCCGAAGGACACCGAGCTTGTCACGGCGCTCGCCGAGGAGCCGTTGACGATGACGGAAGCCGCGTCAGTCGCCGTCAGGAGACGGCCGCCGCCATCGGCATGAAAGGGCTTCCCTTCCTCGGAGATGGTCATGCCGACCTGCCCGTATACGGTGACGTCGCCACCGCGGGACAGAACGCCGTATTCGGCAATCGGCGACACGACAAGGTTAGGCGAGGCGCCGTCCACGAACAGACGGCCGCCGACGTTCTCAACCGGCACGTCCGCCGCTGCGGGGGCAAACGAGGGACGCACGCTGACACCATCGAGTAGAAAGACCTCTCCCCCGATGTTCCGGACAACGCCAAGCGCCGTGTCCCTGAGAACCAGTCGTCCGGTGGGCCCAGCCGAAAACCCGACATCAACTGCGTCGGCACCGCCATGGGAGCCTTCGAAGGCAATGCCGACGATCTCGAGCGTGCCATCCGTCCTGAGGAGAGTCATGCCGCCGACTGGGATAGACGCGTGGTCGAGACGGACGACCGAGGCCGCAGGCCCGCTGCTGCCCTTACCCTCCAGACGAATGCGTCGGCCCTCGGTGGCTGCCGCCAAGCTGGCCATATGATCCACGTCCACGATCGAAAGACCGTCCGGGAATCGGATGGTCACGTCCCGGAGCCCCCAACGCACGATGTTGTCGGCTGCCTCGGCAATGGTCCGCACTACCTGCGAGGCCCCATCCGACGATCCGCCATCGGGCAGGTAGACCATGGTCCGCACGTTCTCGGGGGACGGCGAGTAGTAGACCACCCCGACGCTGCCGTTGGCGACCTCGAATGTGTCTGAAATCGCATCGTAGGTGACGTCATCGCATGTGGGAGCGGTCGATCCATTCGGCGTCGGAGCCACGATGAATGCGACGACGGCTCGATCCCCAAACAGGGCTCCGGCTTTCCGATAAATGATGTCGCCCCTCGTCATCGTGGATCCGTCTCCTCCCTGGGGGCAGTAGAGGAGCGGCGCTCCCCATGCCGTGTCCCTGAAGGGGGAGACGGATGGCAGCGCCGTCGGGCCGGCGGCACCGGGCGCCGGGACCCAAAGCGCGCCATCTTCCGATCTCACGAACGAGCGGATCGCGTTGGTGACGGCGTCCATGCGGACCTGATTCCTCTGGACGAGGAGCGCCACCTCCGAGGTCTTGATCATCGTCAGCGTGCCGAATCCCACGGCGCCGCCGAGCGCGATCGCGAGTATGATCCAGATGAACACCGAGAACATTCGGACAGCCTTCCGTTTCTGGTTGCTGGCAATCGAGTCTACGATGCGCCCGTCGCCGGTGCATCGGAACGCTTCATCCAATCCATCGCAGGGTCTACGACGAACCCGAGGCGACGGAGGATGTCCGTAGCCAGCAGCGCGCCCACCTGCTCATCCGGACTGAAAAATCGTCGCCCATCTCGGCGTTTGGCGCCGTCGCTCCAGGACGCGAGGACTGTGCTCACGAGCTCCATGCCTGATCTTACAGGACCGGACCAGCCAGGCTGAGTGCTAGCCAATCCCTCATTCGCTCGGCAGTCGCGATCCAGGTCCTTGCGGCGGTGACAGCGTCACCCTCGCCGGAGTGAGCCTTACCGAAGCGTTCGACGCCGAGAAGCGCGACCGCCTCGTCGAGGCCGATTTCTCTCCCCTCGCCCAGCATCAGCCCAAACTGAAGCCCGAAGTCGTGGAAAGACGCGGAGAAGGGTGATGGGATGGAGTGCCTTTCGCATTCGATCTTGACGGCGCGCGGTCGTATCCCCAGGACATCCATGCCTTGGAATTGGTCTCCCAATCCCTCCTCAGCGTGGCCGCGGCCTCTCGGAACGGCAGTCCCCTCGAATCCAACGTCTCATGATCCAGCCCGGTTAGCCGTGTGCAGTACGGTGACACCGTCGAGACGACTGGCCGCACGAGAATGGACCCAGAACGCACCAGCGCAAGGGATCCGACGTCCACCTCTGCGATCCCGAACTCGATGATCTCCGGGACCTGCCCTGCGGGTGGTGGGCCGTCCCAGCACGTCACCTTGACGCCCACGAACAGAATCCTGTCCCGCCTTACCCTGCTGTATTTCATCGACATGGCAGCATCCACTTTGTTTCCAATGCTCGAACGGGCGAATGACAGGCGCAATCCATCCATGGATTCATCGATGGATACGTGATAAACCGGCGCCCCATGAGCGACACGCACGCCGGCAAACATGTCGATCCGGTCCGTTCGAGGATCATGAGCGCAGTCCGGGCCAGGGACACGAAGCCCGAGAAGGCGGTGCGCCGTCTCGCCCACGCGCTGGGCTATCGCTTCAACCTCCATGCAGGTGACCTTCCCGGGAAACCGGACCTGGTGTTCCGCGGTCGACGGAAAGCGATCTTCGTGAATGGGTGCTTCTGGCATCGGCATGGGTGCCGCCGTGTGACGATCCCGGCGACGAGGACCGATTGGTGGACGAGGAAACTCAATGCCAACGTCGAGCGTGACAGGCAGGTGCGGGAGAAGCTCGCCGCGATGGGGTGGGACACGCTGACGATCTGGGAATGCGAGATCGTCGATGAAGACTTCGTTCGGGAGTCCCTCATCCGTTTCCTTTCTGCGGACCTCAACGAGAAATCCCGGGACATCGCGGCAGGTAGCAACAGCATCATCGGATCCGGTACGCCGACTGCATCCGACAACGACATATCGGCGAGTGGACAGGAAGGAGGCACAGACATGGCTCCCAAGCGTTCGAGCAAAAAGGCCAGCCCCGAGGCTGCCGAGAACCAAGCACAGGCGGTCGCCAAGCTAACCCCGAAGGCGCAGGCGTCTGCGAGGAAGCCCACTGCCTCCAAGGCGCGGAAGGCGCCAACCGCCAAGGCCGCGAAGCCGGGGAAAAGCGTGCAGGCGCCGGCACCGCAGGCCGTCTCCGACGAGCGTCCCCTTCCCTCTCGCTACGGCCGCAAGGTGGACATGGAGGCCGGCAAGGTGACGATTTCCAAGGGGAAATCGTCCGTCAAGATTGCCATGTCCTCGTACGCGTCCGTGGCCAACGTGCTCGCGATGATCGAGGAAGCAAGCGGGGGCGCCCTCAAGCCGGACGCCAAGCTCGAGATCGTCGACACCTTCAGCGGCAAGCGGGCTGCGGTGTCGGCTGATGCCATCCTTGATGTCGCCGAAGTCATCGGCCAGCTGGTCCTCGGGCTACGGGGGGATGAGAAGTTGGTGTCGGCTCCCGAACCCCGGGCCAAGGCTGGCAGGAAGAATGCGCAAGAAGCAGTCGCGAGCACGTCCGACGACAGCACGATGCCCGATTGGTTCGGCAAACTCGACAACGAATACGCAGGCGACGGATACCGCCTCGTTCGCGCGGAGCTAGCCCTTGACCCGAAGCAGCGCCGGACGGTCAGTGGTCTGTGGGGGGAGACCAGCGGCAATCGCGGCTGGGGTTACGAGATCCTCGTCGACGACCGACGGGTCGGCTGGGTGATCGCCGAGACCGAAAGAAGCTTCGTCCTCACGGGCATCCCGGACTTCCCGTCCAGCCAGCATCGGGTGATCGAGGGGCTCATGGCCCGCCTCACCGCATCGGTGATGCCGAGGCTCAAGTCCGCGGTCTGAGTCAGCCGAACAGGTCGACCATCTGGGGAGACAGATCCTCCTGTTGTCTCTCCAGATGGCTCCCGACTAGCTGAAGGAACCTTTCCGCGCATTCGCCGCGGAGCGTTGCTTCCGGACCGTCGAGGGCGACGATTTCCTCCATGGTCGTGGGCATGGAGGCGACGATCGCCTCGATCGTTCGATCCGACATGAATGCCTGGGCGGACATTGATCGCTCGCTTGCCAGCCGGAGGCGAAGGTCGACCATGGCATCGAGGAGGCTTTTCCTTTCTGGTGGCAGACCCTCCCCTTTCCTCGGGCGTCTTGCGCGCGTGCGGACCCCGGAGGGATCGGCAAGGAACACCTTGGCACGTCCAAACCGGACATCCCATGCCTTGCCCGTAAGCTCGAGTGCGCCTCTCGGCGTCATGTGAAGGTATCCTTCGGCGACCAGTTGCCTAACGATCGATTGCCAGTGCGTCCGAGGCAGGTGCGTTCCCTTGCCGAAGACGCTGGACTGATGGTGATCGTTGGCCGCCACCTTCTCGGTCATCAGGCCGCCGAGGACGTCAACGACGTGTCGCGGCCCGTAACGCTGGCCCAGGACTGTGATGGCGTCGAGGAGGATGCGGCAGTCTGCCGTCGCATCGTAGGTCTCGATGGGCCTCCTGCATCGATCGCAGGAGCCGCAATTACCGGGATGGTCCTCGCCGAAGCAGCGAAGAAGGTTCGCTCGCCTGCAGCCAGCGCTCTCCACGAAACCGTGCATGGCATTGAGCTTCTGCATTCGCGCGAGGATCGGAGCACGGTCCTCCGGTGAGGCGGATTCCAGTTCCTCCCGCAGGAGGCGCATGGCTCTTGCCGCATCGGAGGACGTGGTCAGCATCACGGCCTTGCTGGGCTGCCCGTCCCGCCCGGCCCGGCCGATTTCCTGATAGTACCCCTCGACGGTGGTCGGCATGTCGAGGTGGACGACGAGTCTGACGTTCGGCTTGTCGATTCCCATCCCGAATGCCACCGTCGCCACGGCCACGCCATTTTCCTCGCGGATGAACCGATCCTGGTTCGCCGTCCGCGTCGCATGATCGAGGCTCGCGTGATAGGGAATGGCATCGATGCCGTTCTCCGCGAGGAAAATGGCGGTCTCATCCACCTTCCGGCGGGATCCGCAGTAGACGATGGCGGATCCGCGGCGAGGCTCGCAAAGGAGTGAGATCAGCTGCTCCCTCCACTGCCGCCTTTCCCTGACCTCGATGTCGATGTTCGGTCGGTCGAAGCTGCTCACGAATATCCGCGCGCCCTCGAGGCCGAGGCGGGCGATGACGTCAGCGCGCGTGGTGGGATCCGCTGTCGCAGTCAGGGCGATCCTTGGCACCTCCGGACGACGGTCGAGAAACTCGCCGATCCGCAGGTAGCTCGATCTGAAGTCGTGTCCCCACTGGGAGACGCAGTGGGCTTCATCGATGGCGAACAGGGAAATCTCGATGCCCTCCATCATGAAGCGGAAGGAATCCATCTCAAGCCGTTCCGGGGCGACATAGAGAAAATCGAGCGTCCCTTTCGCAAGCGCCGTCCTGATCTCCGCCGTCTCGGCGTAGGGCGTCACCGACGTCAGCGCGGCGGCGCGCACGCCAAGGCGCCGCAAGGCGTCCACCTGATCCTTCATGAGCGCCACGAGCGGCGAGAGGACGACGCACGCTCCCGGTCTCAGGAGGGCGGGAACCTGGTAACAGAGGGATTTGCCACCGCCCGTCGGCATGAGCACGAATGCGTCTCCTCCTGACGCGACGTGGGAGACGATCTCCTCCTGACCCGGTCGGAAAGACTGGTACCCGAACACGCGGCGAAGCGCCCCGAGGGGGGATTCGCCGGGAACCTTCGCGCTTCGCGGCGGCATGCCGCCGACGGCACCGATCGTCATCCATTTCTCCGCCATCGAGGATTCAAGGGGATGCTCCCGGTGGGGCTGGCGACTGTCAACGCCGGAAGGGAACCGCTCCTCGTCCGCGGTCGGCTGTCGATTTTCCCCGGAGGACTCCTGCTTGCGGCACTCAAACCTGCCGGCTGGATCCGCGATCGCAAGTATTTTTAGGAACAAAACAAGAACATCCATCAAAAACCATTGCCAATCCCGGATGGATGTTTACATATCGTCACACCATTCCCGAAACCCCAAGTGCGGGGATAAAGTAGCGCCGCAATCCGCGGGTCACCGAGGAATCGTATGTTGAACGTCGCGGCGCCCGTTAAATAGGAGAGAGCTATGGCATCCAGCTCGGCAGGAAACCTGATTATAGACGGCGCCATCCAGATCGTTACGGCGCACATCAGTCGCAATCCGATCGACGGCGACAAAGTGCCTGACCTGATCCGCAGCGTCGGCCTCGCGCTTACCGAGTGCGTGGAGCAGGCTATGAAGGTCCTCGGCGAGACTCCCGAGATCGTCGCCCCTGCTCCGGTCGCCGCCGCTCCGGTCGCCAGCGCCCCGAAGCCTGCGCAGCCCAAGGCCGCGGTTTCAGAGGTAGTGTCCGAATTCAAGGCCGCCGCTCCCGTTGTCGACGCTCCGCGGCCGGTTGCTGAGGTTCCCGCACCGATGCCTGCGGCTTCGCAGGCCGCTCCGGTGGGCATTCGCGCCAGGCGGCCCGACCTGCCGACCGAGCCCAAGGTTCCGATCGACCAGAGCGTCACGTCCGACGCCGTCATCTGCCTGTTCGACGGCGAGCCCCGGAAGATGCTCCATCGTCACATCCGCTCGAAGTACAACATGACCCCCGAGGAGTACCGGGAGTTCTGGAACCTTCCGGCCGACTACCCGATGACGGCGCCCGGCTACTCGCAGGAGAAGCGGATCGTGGCGGTCGCCCAGGGTCTCGGGACGCCGAAGCTCTACGAGAACGCGAAGAAGAACAAAGCAGCGGAGAACGCCCCGGCCGCCAAGGCGACGGGCAAACGCGGCCGCAAAACGGCCTGATCCGCAGGTTGTAGGGTTCCTCGCGTCGGGACATCATGGTGTTCCGATGCAGAGGTTCCCGATGGCTTCCTCGCCAACGACCGACGACGCGCTCAATTCCGGCCAGGGCGAAGATCTTACGGGCCGACGCCGGGCGCGTACCATAGTGAACGAGGCTCTCCTATCCGTTGGCACGCCCCTGCAGGCCAGGGGCGTCCATCACCGGCTCCTTCCCGGTCTCTGGCAGGCCGCGATGAACGTGGTCCTGTCGTGCTTCGAAGCAGAGGATGTCCTTGCCCTGCTCGCCGACAGGGCCCGGGGCATTGTCGGCGAGGGTTCCAATGCCGACGCTCCCGCCCGTGTGATCCAGCCGCAACGCATGCCGGCGTACATCCGGGAGGTCAACCTCTCCGCCCAGACCATCATGGAAGGCATCGAGGTCGCACTCGACCGACTGCGGGACGAGAACCTCGACGACCGCTTTCCAGAAACTGTCCTCGACGCCGCGCTTCAGGTCCTGATTCCGGCCTGGGGGCCGCACCACGTCCGGCGGGCTCTTTCCGAGCAAGCCGCCCTCGTCATCTGCGGTACGCTCGCCCCCTGCAACTTCATGGAGCCCGTGACACTCCAAGCCCCGCCTTCGGCCTCCGACCGCAAGGTGCCAGATCAGGACGGCTCCCCTCCCGAACGAGACCCTTCGTCGGATCCCGATTCCCCGGCGATCGAGGCAAGAAGAAACCGACCGACGCGCAAGGTGTCGGCGTTCTGCGCCATCGATATCGCGCCGTCCGGCACGGCCGCCTGGGCCGTGGCGATCTCCGCCCACGATGAGGATGGCCGCATGGAGACGCGGGAGATCTCGGGGACGATGCAGGATCCGAGTGGTCGCGCTGTGTCGGTCAAGGCACTTCACGAATGCGTCCTGGCCGCGTGCGGGGATTCATCGGGGGCAAACGTCGTAATCGAGACGCCTTCCGAGCAATGTGTCAGGGCCGCGGTGGGTGACGGCTCCCCAGGATCGAGGCTTCCAGGGGAGGAATCACTGTGGGAGGACATTGATCGGGCCGCGGCGGCGCATAGGATAGAATTCAGGGTTGCTCGGTTTGCCTTGGATCGAGAACTCTCTGAGAGATGCGACAGGATCCTGAGGAAGCGGCTCGGGGGATGAATCCCAGACTCAAGTGGCAATCAGGGGCGGCAAATGGGAAGCTCGACCGACTATTACCTGGTGGCGTTCGACCCTGCGGTCGGCTATTGCCGTCTTTTCAGGACGGACTCGATAGAGGCGGCGGGATTGGCGCCGCTGTGGACCGGGCGGAACCTGAGGGCTGGGTATGACGCCATGATCCGGCTCAACAGGGAGCGGCAGCCGACGGATCTCTACCATGTCTGCCGACGGGACGGGCGTGACGGATATCCTGCCTTCCGTCTGGCCAAGGCCTCTCCCCCGCGCGGATGGGCGACGATCGAGACCTTCCCTACACATCAAGAGGCGAAACAGGCACTCGAGAGGCTCGTCTCGGAACGGGAAGAGAAACGGGAACGCGATAGGGCACGCCTCATTACCGTCCTTCGCCGGATCGGCGTGCCGGTGACGACGAAGATGCCGCGCCTGTCGGCTGCCGATCGTCGCTACATCGCGTGGCTGGAGGAGACAGGGCGGATCCCAGGGCACGACTTGAGGAGTCGAGCGATTGAAGGATAGGATTCGACAAGGAACTCCGCGCGAGGACAGGATGAAATCCCGCTACATCACCAGGCTGGCAGCCAGCGTCTCGCTTGTCGCCCTCGGCGCATGCTCCACGTTCGATTGTCCTGGCAACTGCGACGATCGCGGGAATCCTTCGTTGTTCCCGGCGGAGATGGTGGCTAGGGCCGATCCAGCCCTCGAGGAGGGGCGTGCTTACCAGCGCGGGATTGGCGTTCCCCGTGATTATGCCAGGGCGCTCCGTTCATACGAGATCGCGGCCGCGGCCGGGGACGCGAGGGCGATGAACAACCTTGGCGTCATGGCACTTCAGGGCCGCGGTCAGGTGCCCAACGTCGGCAAGGCAAGTGATTGGTTTCGCAAGGCGGCCGCCGCCGGAAGCGCTGCGGCCAGCTACAACCTAGGCCTCTTGAGCGAGTTCGGGGTCGGCGAACCGCCCTCCCCTGCCAAGGCTGCCGCTTCGTACCTGATTGCGGCCCAGCAGGGGCATCCGCTCGCGCAAAGGCGCCTCGCGGTCCTTCTTGAGGGAGGACGTGGCGTCCCTGCCGATCCGGAAGAGAGCCGCCGACTGTTCGAGATGTCGGCCATGGGTGGCGACAGAGAGGCGCTCGAGAAGATCTCCGGCATTGATCGACAGAAAGGGGCGGGTCCTGAAGCAGTTGTTGCGTTCCTCGCTGAGGAGCACTGCGATTGCGACGTCCGGGAACGGAAGAAGGCTGCGGAAGGGATGGTGGAGCTCAGGAGGCTCGCCGAACGCGGCGACGCACCCGCCCAGTACAACCTCGGGGTCAGGTTCCTGACCGGGAAAGGGATCACCCGGGATGCGGCGGAAGCGGCCAGGTTGTTCACTCGGGCGGCGCAACAGGGGCATGCTCCTGCGGCCAGGCAGCTTGCTTTGATGCACCTGAGGGGGGAGGCAGTCGCCAGAAGCAGGATCCTCGCTCACGCATGGCTCAACCTCGCCGCCCGCGACCGTGGACAGGAAGGCGTCGCTGCTCGCGCCGAGATGGAAAGCTTGGAGGCTTCCATGTCGCCTTCGGAGGTTGCCGAGGCCCAGCGGCGGGCTGCCAGTTACGCCTCGATTGGACGATGAACCGGATTCTTCAGACTGTCCTGGCGGCGGCCGTGGTCGCCGCTGTCACCGTGCCGCTGTCGGCACGGGCGGAAAATGCCGTCAACTGGATCAGGCACGCCCTGCGCGATGAACTGGAAAGTGCCACCACTTGCGGACGCAGGCAGGCAGCCCTCATCGGGACGCTTGAGAGGACTTCGCGGCTTTCCTTGCCGTCGATCGGCAAGGTCCTGCTGGTAAACATACCATCGGGGGTCATTACCGCGTACGAGGATGGCGAAGCCGTCATCGAGAGTCGGGCGATCGTTGGACGCAAAAGCACCCCGACGCCTGAAATGGACACCTACGTCACCTTCGTTCGCCCAAACCCCACCTGGACCGTCCCGGAGAGCATCCTCGCCAGGAAACGATGGCGGGAATTGCTCGCCCGCGATCCTGGGTTCTTCGAGCGGAGCGGGTTTGATGTGGTGCTCGGAGGCCGAAAGGTGCGGCCAGGCGAGGCGGCCGATCATGCCGAGGAGGTCTCCGCATTTATCCAGCGGCCGGGCGCGCTCAACGCCCTCGGACGGATCAAGATCGGAATTGCCAATTCTCAGGCTATCTACCTGCACGACACGAACGAGCCGGACAACTTCGAGGATGAGGTCAGACTTGCCTCCTCTGGCTGCGTTCGCGTGGAACGGATCCAGGAGATCGCCGCCTGGCTTCTCGGAATCGATCCCGACGAGATGGAGGCCATGATCGCCGACGGGGATATCGGGAACCATGTCCCTCCGCAGCGGGTGCGAGTGATCATCGGGTACTGGACCGCGTGGCCGGGCGCCGACGGAAGGATCCGCTATTACCCTGACGTCTACGGGAAGGACGGGGACGGCGACACATGCCGTCCTGGACAATCCGATGCCCCGACTGCCAACGGGACTGAGGCTATCTGGACAGAGTACAAGGCACTATGAGGACAAGGAACCTTCTTCGCCTTATCGGTGATCTTGCCAACGCAGCATTCGTCATCTGCTTCGCCGTCGCGACTCTGAAGCTCTGGGGAGTTGCCTTGTCGCAGCTTGCTGCCGCTGGGGGGATGCCGCCGCTTTCGATCGATGGCGCCCTCGGATTGCTGTCCGGTGCAGGGCTAGGCACGGTGGTCCATTGGATCCTTGCATGGGTCAGCGCCGTCGGCGCTGTTGGGTGCGCATGGATGACTGTTCTGGGAACTAGGTGGCTCTACCACTGGCTCCTGCGAGCAAGCTCTGGCTGATTGGACAAGCACAACGCGCAAGCGTTCTGGCGTGGTGGGTGCCACTGCAAGCGCCAGCCGGCGAAAGCTGCAGTACGGAAGCTTGGCTCCCTCCTCCTGGGCCGCGACTTGGCAGTGGAGCTTCTGCAGCTTTGCTGGCAGAAATGGGGTCTGGATCCATCAGAACCCGAATGGCAGCTGGGAGTCCTGCTGAACGGATTCAGGACCAGGACCTTCGGGGCGTGAGGTCGGTTCCGGAAAGGCGCGACTGGCCCACTCCTCCCAGCGTGGATCGGTCCATCCAGTGCGCGCCTTCCTGAGTGTCATCCAGCGAGCATCGGCGCCGGCAAAAGGGCGGGCATAAGCCTCAGCGGCCAGGCATTTCGCTGCTTCGACGAGATGATCAGGTATCCCGCGTTCCCCGGCGGCGACGGCTTGCAGGATGAGACGGGCGGCGAAATCCCGCAGACGATCGTCATCAAACTGAATGGCGGCGCGCTCTTGCCAGGAAGCAGCATGGAAGCTTCGTATCCGGGCCTCGTCCTCCCGGGAGAAGAAGCCGTCGTAAATCCTCTCTTCGCTCGTCCTGTCAGGCGGAGCCTCGTAACGTTTCTCGACCAACGCGCGCCGAGCGGCGGTAGGCAACTTCCCGGCATCCCTGATCGCTCTCGACTTTTCATTGAATTTCAATATGGTCGCGTCGTTCGCGATCCGTCCGACGTCATTCGGCGAAAGGAACAGGGGACAGCCCGTAGACCGAACAACCTTGAAGGGGGATTCCTTTGGCGATCCGTACAAGAGGTCCGAGATCGATCCGACCGTGTCGGGGATGTCGGAGGCTCGCAGATCGGCCAGGACCCATCTCTTTCTTCCGTCGGTCCCGAGAACGGCGCACGGAACAAGGTCGGGCTCTCCAAAATGCGTGAACAGCCAGACGGTCTCGCCGGCCTGCGCGCTGGCGGAAAGGTCCTGCTCAACGGTCGCGGAATGGCCGCAGCGACGAGCCGTTCGCCACGCCCATCCTGCCTTCGAAATGACGAGGCGCGCGAGCTCGAGAGTTGCCTTGACGTCCCCCAAGGCATCGTGGGCGTCGATGTCGATGCCGTTGGCGCGAGCCACCATTTCAAGTTTCCAGGATCGGCCGCCGTCAGCGTTCTCTGGAATGGTGATGACATCAGGATCGTAGGTGTGAATGAGCCTGATGATCGGCAAAAGGTCCACGCGACAGATCTGCTTGCCGGACGAGAACCACGGGCTTCTGAGGTTTCGGAAGAGAGTGGTACGCAGCAGTTCGTCGTCGAACCCAATGCCGTTGAATGTGAGGTTCGTCTGGGGGCGCCCCTGCGGCAGCAGAGCGAGCTGGATCTGTCCAGCCGCCTCGAATTCGGTAGGAAGCTCATCATCGTCGAGCGTGAAGGGATCCGTCCCGGTGATGCACAGCGCATCTGGAGAGGGAACGACGTACGGCAGACGTCGAACGCGGATATTTCGCTCTTCAAGGATGTTGAATTTCTCATCGACGCGGATCGAGGCAAACTGCGTCAGTTGCCCGTGGCGAACGTCCAGATCCGTCGTCTCCGTATCGTAGATTACGAGGTCACCCAATGGCAGCACTCCCAAACTCTCTCCAGGGTCGAACGGAGGGCAGCAACGTGCAAGTAGAAACCGGAGTCGGAACCGCTGGCACCAATGTGGCCGCTGTCATCAAAGGATGGGTGGAGGAAGGGAAAGCAAGGGTCCAGTTGCTCGCGCCGATGGAGGGTCATCCCATCGGCAGTGAGTTGGTCGTTGGTGTGCGCATCGAGCGAAAGGCGCGGCCTCCGGCGGACTTCTCCGTCCTGAGGAAAATGGGACTTCGAGTTGGAGGCATCGTCCTTCTGCGTCGTCTGCGGGAGGACAATGGCGCCGTCACGGCGCGGTCCGCCGAAATCCTCACGATGCGCGAATCCGATGGCCCGGCCTTCGTCATCCACGACGCGGCGACATGCATCCTGCCTCCTCCTCCTGGAACGGCGATGGTCAAGGAAGCCCTGGTGGCCATGCTCGCACAGGGGATCCCTTCGAGAACGCTGACGGAAGGCATCGCCAAGGTTCTTCCGGAATTGGACCAGCCTATCGTGTTCGGCCATCCTGGACTTGCATACGTTGGGCGCACGAAAACCGGGGAGGCACTTGAGGTGATCGTTGGCGGCGACGAGCCGTCGTCAGCCAACGATCTCATAGCGCGAATGCTCCGGGAATGCCCGTCGGAGATCATAAAGCTTTCAAGAACCACGGGAACTGACCGCGAGCCTTGGCGACTCATTCCCTTCTTCAGGGCGCCGATCGACCCCGACCGGAGTTCAAAATTGTCTGCCCAGGCAATCAATCTTGGGTACGGAGACGTCTCAGCTCCCAAATGGACCGTTGGCAATGTGGTGCTTCGCCTGATTGCTGACCGATGGCACGTGTGTGATGCGAGCCCAGCTGAAGAACCGACGACGGCGACACGCCTCGTCGAGATCTAGGTGAAGTGCGCTCAGGGAATGGCCTGACCCCATAGGGTGGTCCGGTTTCAATCTTAGTTCATGATCGGCCTTGGGGCTATTGCCTGGGCAGATGACGGTGCTGCTCCGCTTGCTGGCGCAGGCCAGATGATGGCGTCGGGTGCCGGTGGCTTGTATCCAAGCGACGAGTGTGGCCTCTCGGTGTTGTAGTACCGCCGCCAGGCTTCGATGATGATCTTGGCCTCGGCGAGGCCTATCTGCTCATCACCGTGCTCGCCTGCTTCCTCGGCGGTGTCGACCCCTTCGGCGGCTTCGGCCGGGCAATTCCCATCGTCGCGGCGCTCGCCGTCCTTTACTGCGCCCTGCTGACGGCCGAATGCCTCGACGCGCTGGGGCTGGGCAGGGAGGTGGTCCTCGACGGCAGCTTCGTGCGCGAGCCGCTCTATCCGGCGCTCGTCGGCGCCTTCGCGCCCGGCCGGCGCGTGCGCTTCAGCCTCG